>Ga0302271_10003450_pt1 | contig 13341 bp, 7 predicted proteins | sample III_Bog_N1_1_FD_198767 | JGI IMG/M metagenome (GOLD analysis project Ga0302271, IMG submission 198767) | Peat permafrost microbial communities from Stordalen Mire near Abisko, Sweden - III_Bog_N1_1 | ecosystem: Environmental > Terrestrial > Soil > Wetlands > Peat | place: Sweden: Abisko... | reverse complement strand
GAGACAGATTGTGTAATTTGAAAGGGAAATATCATAACTCAAGAGAGATCAGATAAACTCATCTTAGTCTTATTCTTCATCAAACTACAATAGCATTTAGAATTATTCAAGAGGAGAAGAAAGAATAGCTGAAAATTCTAATCCTTATGTAAGAGCAATGTTGAAGAAACAGAGTTATCATAGAAATAACGATGAAGGAAGTATTTTATCGTAGAATTATGGTGCTTCTAATAGTTACCTTGATGAAAAGCGTTCTGAATGGAATAATCAATCAAGATATGAGGAATAAGAACAAAAATTGTAGCAACAAGGATCGAAGATGATATTAAACAGCAGTTTTTTGGATTCTTAGTCAAGATCAGACAATATCTTTTACAATAAAAAGCAATAAGACTTAAGCTAATATTCTTTTTAAATTCCAACAAAAAGTTCTGATAATTCAATGATTTATAATACAAATTCTAAATAAACCTAAGGTTCAAAATAATTAGTACGTTCGTAGAGTTCTTAAGGAAAAGTTACGAATAATTAAAAAATGCAAAGAAATTCATCGTAGACTTCTAATTCAAAAGGAAAAAACGATAAAAAAACCAAGAAAATGACATTGAAGAGATGCAATACTGGGACTTCAATGAATCCATAGAAGATGTCAATTGATCATAGTGTAGATAATATGAGCTTTTAACCTAAAATATACAATAGATCAAACTCATCTGTTTAGAATAGACTTTCATCAAAATAGTCACTAAAATACCAGGATTAATACCAACAACCGTTGTCAAGACCACCAATGAAATTTTGAAGATAATTTATGTTTGATAGAATTACAAGATTTGTGAATAATATGTATGATAAATTGCTAAAAAATGTGTTTTGTTTTTCTCAATGATTTGATTTGAACTTTTTAGTTTTTGGAGGCTCTTTAATTTCTTCCTCTTCCTCTTCATCATCTTCCTCTTCAACATCATCATCTTCATCTATTTCATCATCATCTTCTTCATCATCATCTTCATCTACAAAATGTTCCTCTTCATCATCATCCTCATCATCTTCGTCATCTTCACTGTTTTCATCTTAATATGTTGATTTCTTATCCTTAATCTAATCAAGTTCATCTTCTAAATCCTGTAATTCTTCTTCAGAGTCTGCAACTTTATTTGAACGTTTGTTATTCTTGTTGTTCTCTTAAATCTCAGCATCTTCCTCACCTTCTAACTCTATACCTTCCCCTTCAAAATCTGATCCTATCTCAACATCACTTTCTTCATCCTCCTCCTATTCTTCTTCATCTTCAACATTTTCCCCATTTTCCTATCGTTATCTTCTTTCTTCTTCTTTTTCTTTTCTTTTTTGAGCCTTTTCTCTTTCCTTAACAATTCAATCATCAACATAAACACATTATTCTCCCTTCAAACGCAACATCCTTCTAAAATATTATTGTTACTTTTTTATTAGCCTCTCTTTCTTTCTCTCTAACTCGTTTTTCTTGTTCTTTCTTTCTCTTTTCCTTTTCAAGCTGCTTTGCGAGAATTTCGATTCTTTGTGTTTCTATTTCGAGTGGTGTTTTGACAACTCTTCTATTGTAGACAACGTTTCCTCGTAGAAGTCCTTCTTCAATCTTGTACAATCTTAACTTCAAACGAGGTCCAATTTCCTATTCCAAAAACATAACACAATTCAGCATTATTATTCCTAAATTTCGATCAAACTTATTCATTCTAATATTCTCTTACATGAAGACGAATATTTAACTACTTCTTAAACGACTAATTTCCTGATAGCAGTGACTTTTACTCCACATCAACTTTTGAATCAGGTAACTCCTCTGCATCGCTCTCACTTGCAAATCCACTAATATTCTTCTTTGCTTGCACAAAATCGCTAAAGCTATTAAACTTGCTTAAGTTTGGTGTCTTTTTATCTTATTTTAAGAGTTTCTTCACCTTTTATGATAAATTTTCCAAAATCAAATCAATATTTACTAACTTTCATACAAAATAACCTTTCAAAACTTACATTCTTATTAACTCCTGTAGGCTGTAAAGACACATGATAATGCCTCATATTCACGATATCTTTCTCGTTGTCATAACTAAAGAGGATAACTCTTTACAATGTACTCAACTTTGTTTTTTTCAGAGAAAGAGGTGGGAACATTGATTAAACCATTTAAGCTACAATCTATTAGTGCGCTAATGTTGGAGGGTTTCTGACATTAGCTGCTGGTTGCTTATTAAATCCATTGAGGATAAGCATAGCAGGTTAAAATTATCTTGAGAAACTCTTATTCTTTTTGTTGGCATTCACAATATCCCTAAGTTAAATAGCAAAGTTGAGTTCAATTGTTTGTTCTCAAAAATTGAAATTCTACCTTCTTGTGCAGTATGAGATGATTTTGAAGGTAATTGTTGGTCCTTCAGGATTCTTTATGAATCTAATGTAATTATCTAGTAGAGGGAAGAATACAAGAATATTAGAATTAGTGCTACAAAAGCAAGGTTTATTCCTCAAATATGTTACGATTCTCAGTGGAAGTCAGCACTGTCATGTGTGTCATCCCGTAAACGCTACTCGCTTGGAGATAATCTTTGATTTTTGTCTTTTCAGATTCCTAAAGAGACATAAACAAACCCATTAATAATTTACCAAAAATAGTTATTTTTATGTGTTAATGCAAGTAATTACCTTTAATTTCATAGCTGTGTATGGATACATGATCTCTCTGTAGTCCTACACGATCTACTTTAGAGGTTTATTGAGTTTTCCTCTTCTAAAGATGAGTGCTGAGTAGTAAAATTGATTTAGTTATTCCAGAGATATAAACTACTTATTATTACATTTCGGAATGGTTCCAATGATTTCATCTCCTTCAGGCGTCTCTTCCTGATGTGTTCTTGCTTTTTTCTATTGAAAAAAAAGAGGGAATGAAGAGATGGCAGAGGATTTTTAGAGAAATGATTGACTTACTCTCTTTCCTCCAATCTTAGGCATTTTGAGCTACTTGATCTAATTTTGTCTTATTTTAAGGAATTATAATTATAATCATCTCCACCAAAAGTATCAAGAAGCAAAAGCGAAGTAGAATCTTTTTTTGACAGAGATATGCGTTATGCTTTCTTAGTTTTCACACAGAAATCAACAAATATTCCGACTTCAAGCATTTTATTATTAAATCAACTTAAAATATCTCTTTCAAAAAAAATTAACAATTTACATTCAACTCGATAAAATTAGATAATTTTATAATAATCTTATTTCTTTGACTGTTTTATTTAAAATTAGTAACTTTAGAAAAACCAAATAATTATTAAAATTTAATATTGAATAGCATTGATGTGATAGTTTCCATCAAAACTAATTGGGTAAAAAAACTTCGTTTAATTAGAAGTAAAAATCACTAAATTTATTTAAATTTTGAAAAGGAGAACAATATCAATCCCTTGCTGTGGATGCAAATATCCAAAGACAGCGAAAAACAACATCAAAATGAATTTCAAATATTTTTTTGTTATTTTTTCTTCAGCAAGTAATGTAAAAACTTGAAGATGACCAAAAAAATTAATTGAAATCTAATCTTCAGTGTCTAATACACAGACACTGTGATTAGGCTACTCCACCAAAATCAAAAAGTAAATAAAAATAAATGCCCAAGCGAATTACTTCTTTATTTTTATATGTTTCGCGCTTTCTTTCCAATCAGCAATAAAAACTACACCACAAACACACGTGATTATCAAAATTTACTTACAACAACAACAAAAAACTAGCAAACACACACAGACAAGAAGCACATCCACAGATATTTTTCAGAACACCAAAGTTTGAATAACACCAAAAGCAAGCATCATTCAATTCAAAAGCTAGATGAGAGCTCACGATTAGCATAATACATCAGAAGTGACTCCCGTTAAGTAATGTGAGTACGAAGATGATAAGACTAATATTTAGCATCAAGGTGATAACAAAAATGTATCCACTTCCTCAGCAGCGATAACATTTCCTAAAATTCCAAATAATGGGAGTGTAAAGGCATCAGACACTCATTAATCTGATGAAGTTTTCTACTCCACAAATGACCCAATTTTCTAGTCTGCAGCTTCTCCCAACATGTTTCGAGATTACAAAGGCCACGGCTAGACATATTATGGCTCAACATTCAAGAATAATAGCATTCTTGCCTCGACGAAGAAACTCTACAACAACAACTTATTCTTGACACCTATCAAAGAAGATGAACGATTCAAACCGTCTTACTTAAATTCCATTTTCAAGTAAGACAAAATAATCTTGTTTTTTTTCAAAAAAAGCAACAAGACTAAGTACGAATATTTGTAATAAAACAGGGATTCTCCTCATTTCAACACGAACAACATCTGCAGGAGATTAGTCTTCGATGATGACATAGATGATCTCCTCGGAAACAATTTCATGAATGCTCAAAACATCTTTGAAGAAAAAAAAGGTGTTTTTTCGAATTATCACATAAACTAGCTTCTTACACCGTAGAATCAGCATCACTAAGGCTCATAGGTCTACGAGTAAACAAATAATATAAAAAAAGAAACAAGTGGACAATATAAAATTGAGCTCGAAAAGCAAATTAAAATTATTGAAAGCGTGGAAATGTTCGGTTCCGATGTTATATGGGGAGGAGAGGAAGGAGGGGAGGGGCTGAAAGAGTTAGATTAAGAAAGGATAATGAATGAGATGATAATAATTACCTCAAGAAAAAGAGTGAGAGGTAGAGAGAGAGAGAGTGAAAGATATTTTGTGGATGCGATTGATTTACTTATTTAATTCCTCAGAAATCAAAATAATAAATGAATTTCCTGACTACAAAAATAATAAATGATTGTTATTTGTTTATTTTTGAAGTTAAACGATCTATGGTGCTAACATCAATGCATCTGATTTTCCTCCTTCAGTGAAAGTAAAGTAACCTAATTCAGGATTGGAATCACCAGAAAATAAAAAAACTTAAGATACACTGCAGACTCCAAGTTAAACTGAAATTCAAATTGAAAGTTAAAAGAAAGCATTCAATAAAGTAGATCTCTTTGAAGCTGATGATACTCCGATTAAACACAAATCATAAGGAAGAGATTCAAATGTTGCTGAAAAGGAACGATTAGGAAATGCTAGCAATAATATGTCCACAAAAAATACTATTAATATTTCAAATAGTGTGAATAACAACAACAGCAAGGGAATTTAACTGTCATTGAGTTCTTTACTGGAAAAGAACATGAATGAACAACATTAAACTCTTGGTACTACTGGGAATAGTCTAAAAACTAATAATATTTCTCTTGGATTAGTGAACGATGCTATGAACAATAATAATAGCAGTGGAAGTGATGCTGGTGCAGGAAAAAAGTAAAAAACTTGTAATTGCAAGAAAACTAAATGTCTTAAGCTATATTGTGATTGCTTCGCTGCGGGTGAATTATGCAATGGTGATTGTAATTGCTTTGGTTGCTACAATACATCTTCGAGTGAAAAAAGAACAGCAGCTATCTGCAACATTATGGATAGATAACCTGAAGCATTTGGTCCGAAAGTCTAAAGTAATACCCATAAAAAAGGATGTAATTGTTCTAGATCAGGATGTCTTAAGAAATACTGTGAGTGTTATACTCTTGGGGTGAATTGCGGGGAGTATTGTAAATGCCAGCAATGCAAGAATGTTGGGAATCCACCACAAGGAATGAAAGTTGAAGATGCAAGACCTTCATTAGAAGAAATTGAGGAACAATCAAGTACAAAGAAGAAATTATTCTTCAGCTCTACTTCTTCTTCGCTGCATTTGAATCAGAAATTGTCCTAAGAAGAAGATGAAGAAGAAGTTCATGATGAAGGAATGGAAGAAGAAGAAGAAGAAGAAATTAATGAAGAAGAAGAAGAAGATAACGATAAACCTATAAAAGATCATCATCATCATCATGGTTTATCCCCTAATTCATCGAAAATGTACACAACTCCTCTGAAATCTTCGAATTAAAGGGAATTAAGGAGCTTAACAACAGCAGATACTTAAAAGAAGCAGATCAGATTGGCTTAAGAATAAGATTCTGATCTGAAACATCATATTGTTAAACTTACGATCAGCGATAACAATAATAGTAATCTAAATGGTGGAGCATCTAAATCTACGAATAAGAAAAAAGGAATTGCATAATAAGCTAATAGTAGTAAATAGCTGGGTTAGAAACCTACTAACACTCATGGGTTAAGATCATTAGGAGGAGAAGAAATACACGTTTAACTCAAAGGAGGCATAGTTTAGCTCTAAAATAAGACAAAATCATCTCATTGAGTCTTTTTGGTCAAAAATACTTTCTTTTCTTCTCGCTATCATCAATCACCTTAAAAGCAATTTCTCCCTCAGATACTCAGATTAAGAAATCCTCAATAATTTCTTTCCAACACCAATTTTCTTTCCTTTTTCCTTCTATTCCTCTTTGAAATTTCCCAAAGCAAATGTTCTTTAAATTAAGCAAAATGTTGCTACTATCAATTTGAAAAGCATCAAAGAGTCTATTTTATTTTTGTTACCAATTATATATATATTTTCATTCTAAATCATATTACAATCACTTTCAAAGTATTTGTATGTACATTTTAGGATAGAAAAGAAACAGGTTGCACTATCAAATTAAAGTAGCAAGTTTTCAGATATATCTTTCTATCTCTCCTAATTTTAGTTAGCTCTATTTTAAATTTAACATAGCTCAAGATAGATTTAATTTTGAATAAAAAGGAGCATCACACAGTCCTTGATTAGACTTTGCAATAATGCCTCCAATAAAAGGCAAAATTAAAATGCTGTTATAATAATCCTAGCAGCTAAATTCAATGTTAAACACGTATTTTGATTTTTAAAACCTTTTTGCTGTTTTGGAAATATTCCCAAGACATAATCATAATTATCACTTGGGAGAATTGCGACAGTGAACGTATTATATTAAAAGGATGTCATCTTAGTTGATACAATTTGGGGTAGGGATTGCTTCTAATATTCAGAACTAGACTCCACCCACCACTGGAAATAAGTTGATGTCCTGGCGGGGAGTGCAATTAAAGGATTTTGACAACTAATAATTATCTGATAAAGAATTATTTCAACTCTAAATTTCTTACTCCCAAGAAGAAACCCCCTAATTATACACACTCCCTACTACTTTTAAACTAATTATAATTCACTTAAAACTGCACTTTACTACAACTACTTCTACTCACTCTCAATAATGCTCACACCTATCCTAACCAAACATCAAAAGAATCTTCATAATTAAACTTCAAAATAAAATGACTTACCATGCTCCTTACATACACTTTAACATCCTTGCCCACTATTGCACACTCTCGCTAGATTTAAAACGGATTTACCCAAAGATATAGTATAATCTGAAATAACAACTGTCATCGATTCAATTCAATCAAGTTAATCAAACGGAAATTAAGAAGAAATCAATTCCTAAGATACAACGAACAAGGATATGCCAGTCTCGACATATTTAACAACTTCGACAGCAGACGAATCGGAAAAGGAAGTTGAAGGATAAAGTGGATTTCTCCGACACATTGGGAGATGGTTGGGACATAAGAAAAAAAGAATTCTACTGAATGCATTTGATATTTCCTGTTCTGTTCTCATGGATAAGAAGTAGTTGCTTCCACTGTGTCACAGAGTTATTAGATCATTCAAATCTGTATCGAAAGACGCTGAAAAACTAGACAAAATGAATGAAAATGTTCTTGAGAAAAAAATGCTTAACATTATTGGAAATAAACAAGACTACTCTCAGATTAAGCTAGATAACCTAGTTTATATTAAAAAACTTGGAATTGGACAATTTGGCTCTGTCTACCTCGTACGTGACAAGTAAATAAACATTTAGTTTTTTGGCTAATTGCGTTAATCAATTTTTCTTTATTTTTTTCAATTTTTAGGGAAAATGGAGGGCTTTATGCTTTAAAGTCAGTTTCGAAGAACTAAATTACGGAGTAGAACCTTGAAAAGCATATTTTACAAGAAAAACAAATATTAGAGACTGTGAACTTTAGTTTCATCATGCAGTTCTTTAGAACATTCAAAGATAATCAGAGTGTCTATTTTCTGGTAGAATTCATTTCTGGAATAGAGCTCTTCGATGTCATAAGAGATATTGGTCTGCTCTCAACATAAGACAGCCAATTCTACATCGGTACACTTATCCTCTGTTTGGAGTATCTTCACTCACGGAACATCATCTACAGAGACATCAAACCGGAAAACCTAATGGTTGATTCCAAAGGATACATGTACATGATCGACATGGGCACTGCTAAAATACTCAACCAAAGCAATCATTCAGGTAAACTAGCACACTTTTTCGGATATTTTTTTTCAGAATGGGTTTCTTGAAATTCCAAATAAAGTGATTACTCATTAATTTCATTACCCCATCAATTACATCGATGTTACAAGATATGACGGAGTATTACCAACACATTTTGGGATAATGACTAAGTAATTTCAGTTAATATGATAATCTATCATAAACGAAGAGGATTTTTCATTTCAACTCCTAGATTGATATTTTATTTGGATTTTGGATAATATTTGGGAAGTGGGAGGGTTCTTCTACCAGAGATTTCTGATGATGTAAATAGAATCACTCTTTTAATCTCAGAATAAAGAGTGCGTTCATTGAGACGCACCAATAATATCAGATCACTTGCTATCTGGGCATATTTGTTTTTTACTCTGACGCGAATGATTGTTCTGACCTTTTATTTCATTTTTTTTCTAGGTCGGACATTCACAATAATTGGAACTCCTCATTATATGGCTCCAGAGATCATTTTAGGAAAAGGATATTCGTATGCAGCAGATCTATGGGGAGTTGGAATATGTCTATATGAGTTTCTCTGTGGAGGAGTGCCTTATGCTGAAGAAGCTGAAGATCCTTATGAGATTTATGAAGAAATTATCAAGGAAAACTCAGTTAAGTTTCCTCCATTCCTTAAAGACAAGAAAGGCAAGAGACTTATGGACTAACTGCTATCAAAGATCCCTGAGAAGAGACTTGGAGGATCTTTTGCTGCTCTTAAGGCTCATCCATGGTTTGACAGCTTCAATTGGGATGATCTCATAAATAAAAAAATCCTACCACCTTATACTCCTCCTAATAGCAAAGTTATTTTCGACAAAGAGATACTTAGCAATGCCAAACAAGGTAGACTAGTAATCGATGAAATCAAGGCAGAATAAGAAAAAAGCAAAATATACAAATAAGATCAAACTCGTGATTCAAACTGGGATAAAGATTTTTGATCAGCATGTTAAGCTGTTTGTGTTTTCTAGTCGTTATTTATTGTAAGAGCTTCTTATTTTCTTTGTTTTTAGCATTCCAAAGTAGTTTTATCTTTCTCTCTCTTCATTTCTTTAAAAAAATGTTATGAACGGATATTTTGAATGCTATTATTTCATTAGCTGAGTGAGAAATAACAAGTTAACAGTTAATTAGTTCAAAATGGAGTTTTGAAATGAAGCTACTCAAAAAAAGAAATAAAACAACAACAACAACAGCAACAACAACAACTTTTGAATTTATTTTAATTCGAAATGGAGAAGAATAGAATGAAAATAAAGATTTAAATCTTTCGATGGCTTCTGATCCCTTTTCTGGAATGGCAAGAAAATAGATAATAATTTTCGATGTGCTGTTTTCGCTTAAGATGTAAATTCAAGTTTTATCAAAAACCTCAAATGGAGGTATCTGTGCAGATGCTTGACAATAAATGTCAATTATTGTTCTAGAAAATGAAAAGATATGGATCAATGAATATGAGCTTTTCTTAATAATCCACTTTTATTTGATTAAAGGAAATACCCAGCAAAAAATGATTTTAAATACTATTAAACCAAAAAATAAAGCAAGAAAGTTATTAGTTAAGCAAAGGTATCTTGATTGCTAAGATCTCACCTTCAATAAAAATGTTAGTTTCTATGTTAAGAGAAATGAATGCAACCTTAAATTGAAAGTAATATTAAATATGTCAAATGAATAAAGAAGGATATTTATTTTTATTTTGGTTTCAGCAATAAATTCAGTTTTGAATGGGATGAACGAAGCAATAAAACTATGAATGAAAGATAAGAAAAGAAGATTCAGCGAAATAAAAATATTCAGCTAACAACAACAATAATAATAATAATAATAATAATCTCTTCAAAGGATTTGTAATAAAACTTTATTTCATTAATGTCGACTCCAGAAGAAAATAATAGTAATGCCACTCCGAAGAAGGAGCAAAGATAATGGGAATAGGCTATGCCTTTAGAAGAATCGCCTAGAGAGAATTCATAGGATAAAGCATAAATGAATTTATCTTTCTAAGATGGAAATATTAGGGAACAGCATGGAGAGATTCAAGAAGAGAGTCACAATGAAGAATAGGTAAAGAGAATTAGTTATTGGTTTGTTTGTTATTTAACTCAGAAAAATGTGATTTTGACAGGAATAAACAGATTCAAAAGATGAAGTTAATAACGAAGAAAGGTAAGGTGAAGAACCATTAGATGATGGTGAAGAAGAAGATGGAGATCATCAACACTAAGATGATAAAATGGATACTAAGATTGCTCAACAGAAACAGAACTAACTGCCATCTAAATCTGAACCGATTCAAAGTGACGCATACAACCAAAGGGAATCTCTAGAATCATCCCCCACCAAAGACGACCCTAAATTTATCCTATTCTAACAACTTTTAGGAGAACTGCTCGACGAGCACAAGACATCTCAAGCAGTATATGAAGCAATCGACTAAGGACAAAAAGGTTATATTGTATAAGAAGATTTAGCTTAGGAGCTAGCAAACAGCTTTGGGATCGACGATGAAGAGAAACAAGCTGAGATATTTGAGTAGTTAAGCAAAGGTGCTGAGCAGGTGAGTCGAGAAGATTTTGAGAATATTTTCAAGAAAATCGAAGAAGAACGCAGGATACACTAAGAGCATCATGCAAAGAAGGAAAAAGATACAGAAAATGTCTAAGATTAAGGGAATTAGTAGGTTCAAACATCATAGCAAAGTCAAGAATAAAAACAATAGAAAAGGTAATCAAATCCCCAACAACAGCAGGCAACATCAAAGCAATCGTAATAGCCAACCAGACAGCAGCAACAACAACAACAACGCTATGAGTAGATCTAGCTTTCTTAGTCTCCATTCAAAGACAGACAAGAATGCGAGGAGATGATCAACGTATTCACAGGAGAAGTTGATCTTGCAAAAGCGAACAACATCTAGCATTTCACTGAAGATAACAAATATGCGCCTGTCATAAAGAAACTACGTTAACAACCAAACTTCGATGACTTTGTGCGGTCATATAATTCACTTTAATTCCCTAAAAACAACGAAGATTCGAGTTTCATGCATCCTAACACATCCTAACATCAATAATCTTAAGATTAGCAGCCATAATAATAACCGCATCAATACAATCCGTTCTCTTCGGTATCAGCAGAACATCAAATTCAACTTGCACATCGACTTGAACTGTTTACTAACACTGTACCTTCTGCACCATCAAGCTCTTAAGTAGGATTCATCAGTGCAAGTCCTGTAAGAAAATTGAAGACTTCAAATTTGAATATTTCTTCATATGGAATACTAGATAGTTTTGAGAGTCCTAAAGATTGGAGATCCGATAAAACTGTCGAGTTTGCTGGGAAAACCTTAAATAGAGGTCAAGAATAGTATAATGGATCGCAAAGGTTACCCAGTTATGGTAGATTCTTGAGTCCTTAACAAAACAGAAGTATTTAGATTTAGCATCAATAGAATACGTTCCTTGGAAAAGAATCGCTAGGGATTAATTAGTAAAGCTCAATCTTGAGAGGAATAGGAAAGACTTCAAATGTGTTCAATACAAGTAAGAATTACTAAATCAGCTCGTTAGCGATTCCCTTGAAAGGTAACCAAAAATAGAATTTTTTTTTTGTTTTGAATTTCATAAAATAACAAACTCAACTTATTTAAATGAATTAAATAGATTTCAATGAAGATCAAAGTAGAAACAGCCTCTGGAATTCATAGCTTCTCAGAGCAAATGGTCCTCGTCAACTTGGATTACAACGAAGTTATCCAAACATGAATATCTTCGCTGGGGATTTAGCATCACCAAAGGTTTCATAAAGTTCGTACTTTTAAAATCCAAAATAAATCTACAATTCTAGGTTTTTAACGAGAGGGGAAAAACAATACTAAGAACAATAGTTGACACCCAATCATAAGCGCTTAAATAGACTTAAAAGACAGGTTGGAATAGGTCTTTTTGATGGTGTCTAGTAAATGCCCAAAAATGATTTTATCTTTCAACAGAAAGTATCTAATTTTGATAAAGGATAACCAACGAGATAAATGAAAGAATCATTCAAGTAATACCTTTCATAACTTGGAATGGCTAACTCTTCTTAGTAGTAGTAGTAACCGCAACAACAAGTATCTTCTATCCAACTCAGAGGCTAATAATAGCAATATTCTTAGTAATAATACGCGGATGATGATATTTTTGGTGATATCATGCAAAGAATTCAAGGAGGAAGAGGATCAAATATCGTTTCAGATAGAATGAGAAAAGCTGTTCCGAATATGGAATCTTTAGGTGGTACTCAAAGAAGTGGAAGCCCTTATAGAATGTCTCAGAGTCCAAGAGGTGTAAATGGAAATTTAGAGAGAATAAAGCAGATTCAAGCGCAATTACGTGCACCAATGAAGAAGAAACCTTAAGTTGAAATTACTTCTAGAACTGCAGTTTCAAAGGAGAAAAGGGATTCTAAATCATTGAAGAAAATTTAGAATGAAGAAGGTTAACAGAAAAGGATGTCTAAAACGAATGGCATTGAGAAAACTTCTAACAAGATGGTTAAAGCAAAATGATTATAAGGGCTGAGGACTAGCATACCTCATCAAAACCATCTAGAATACATTTGAAATATGTTTGATTTTGTTAAACTTTTTGATATTATTTTTAAAACACAAACACACTCAAAAAGGATTCCAAGATAGAACAGGGGAGAGAGGGGAGGGGATATGTGATATTATCATGTTGAAAGGAATAAACTAAGAAATTGGAAAGGATCATTTACATTATTTTGTGGATTGCTTGTTGCTTCATAAACTCCGTCTATTCTAAAACATCCTATTCGTTTATCAATTGTTATTCACTTGAGGGCGTGGAGAGACCTGAGTTGATTTTTAGCAGATGAAACTTCAATTGAAAGAAAATTTAGTTTTTTCTCTAGTTCTTGTTTGTGTTGAATTAGCATACTGCTCTTTCGTTTCGAT
>Ga0302271_10003449_pt1 | contig 13343 bp, 17 predicted proteins | sample III_Bog_N1_1_FD_198767 | JGI IMG/M metagenome (GOLD analysis project Ga0302271, IMG submission 198767) | Peat permafrost microbial communities from Stordalen Mire near Abisko, Sweden - III_Bog_N1_1 | ecosystem: Environmental > Terrestrial > Soil > Wetlands > Peat | place: Sweden: Abisko... | reverse complement strand
TTCAAGACAAAAATGTAAACCTAGAAATATGCCAGGTATCAGACACAATTGAGTTTAGGAACTTAATTAAATCTAAATCCCCTGATTTAGTAATATTTCATGAATGTTCAGGAACAATAATTAAAGAGTGTATTAAAATTATGGAAATAATTTTCAAAAAACAGTTTGTAATTATTATTATTGAAAAAATGAACAACAATAATGCAAGTTTACTAATTAAAGGTTTGGAAAAAATTTACTTAAATTTCAATCCAGTTCTTTTTACCCAAATCTTGACTATTTTTATAAAAAGAATAAAATATTAACAAATTTGTAAACCCTTAATTTTGTAAAGATGAAAAAGAACGTAATTTTGGTTGTTTATTCTTGTAACGTTTCAGAAAAAGTTTTAATTTCAGAAATTGAAAAAAAGGTAAAAAACGCTATCTGGAAACACGACAGGGATATCTGTTTAGAGTTTTACAATGCAAAAAAAGAATTTGATCCATTCAAGGAAAAATTTAACAGGATTTTAAAAAAAAGAAAACCTTCGAACACATTGTTTTATGATTGTAACGAGGAAACAATCGTAGCGACAATCAAAACAATCGAAGAAAGAGTTGCCGAGGAAGTTAAATTTTTCTTCAAAAATTTTCATATCGAATGGGTTAAAATTCCAAAGGCACAAAAAGTAGAATCAGTTAAAGACATGACTCTACTACTTGCAAAAAAATAAAGCAAATAAAAAAAAGAGACAGCCCCACAAAGGCTGTTTTTCTTTTTGTCTAATTAAATTTTCTTTGTACCGACAGCTTCACTTATATTCTTGTAACCATCTTTCTCAAGCAATTGAGATAATTCTTTATTTATCTTCCCTATCTGACTTGGCCCTTCATATATCATTCCCGTAATCATCTGCACGAGGGTTGCTCCCCTTTTTATCTTCTCATATGCATCAGCTCCAGTGAAAATTCCCCCACAACCAATTATAATAAATCTATCTTTATATTTTTTATAAACTTCACTAATTAAAGTATTTGAAAGTTTCTCTGTTGGTTTGCCACTGAAGTTTCCTCTACCTGCATTTTTTATTTCTTCAGAATCAAAGGCTGGATTTTTCCTGTCTTTAACTAAATTTGCAAAAATAAAACCTTTCACCCATTTATAACCAGATGCAACTTCACATAAAGCTAGTGTCTCATCTATGGTCTTCTCAGAATACATTTTAATAAATAGTGGTTTGTTTATATTCAAATATGATAATTTGTTTAATAACATACCAAGACCAAGTGGAACATCTAATTTATCTTTTAAATTTTCAACATTGATTAGATTTGGGCAAGAAATATTTAATTCAAAGTAATCAAAATTACCTTCTTTTAAAACCATCTCAAATGAAGCACATATATCGTCTATCATGGCCTCAGTATTTTTATATGGCATATTTGTAGAACCAATACTAATACCAAGAGGTATACCTCCTTTCTTACCTGAAATCTTGTGAAGAACTGATTCTATACCATTACTTTTAAAACCTTTATTTACTAGTAATGATTTAGATTTTGGAAGCCGTCCTAACATAGGTCGAGGGTTCCCTTCATATGGCAAATTTGTAACTGTACCAATACTATGGAAACCAAATCCAACAGTTGGTAATACTTGGATAAGGTCAGCATCATAATCGAAACCAGCGGCAAGTCCGACTGGATTTTCAAAATTAATATCAAGTACTTTTTGTTTTAAACTTGGATTTTTATAAGACAAAAGAGAATGTAGAATATTTTTAGTAAAATCATATTTACCCAAATAATTTCCTGACCTTAAAAAGAAATGATGAACGTCATCTGCGGGAAATTTAAACAATATAGGTTTTACAATTTTTTTATAAATTATTCCAATCATATATTACTCAGTTGTTGTACCGTCAAACTCTGCTTCATTGCTCTCTGCATCACTTTTAGTTGCACGTATTATTCCATCCTTGTGATGTGCAGGAGAATAAATTGTATACATCTTAAGACCAGAATCACCTGCTATGACATTATGATTTGCTCCACATGGGACTATTACAGCATCACCATCCTTAACATAATATTCCGTTTCATCAATAACTACTTTGCCATTACCTCCTTCAAATCGAAAAAATTGATCATTATCTGGATGTACTTCCATACCAATATCTTCTCCTGGAAGTAAACTCATTAGCACAAGTTGACAATGTGCGCTTGTATATAAAACCTTACGAAAATTATCATTTGATAGTGTTAAATCTTCAATATTTTGCTTGAATCCTTTTTTCATATGTTTATATTTAATTATTAATAATTATAAATTTATTATACCATTTTATTTAAAAATCATTGAACCAGAATCAAATTCAAAACTAAGCACTAATTCTTCGTCACCATTAAACATAAAACCTCTGACTTGATTAAGATAAGTGGTAAATTTTACTTCTTCTGATCCTTCACAAAACATCATTGTTTGGCTTATTGAACTTAAGGTAATTGATCCATTTTTTGTAGTATATTTTCCGAAAATTCCATTACAATCAGTTGTTCCACTAAATGTTCCATCTTTTTTAAATGTTAAACTAAATGCTGTGCTTTTTTTAGGAGTGAAAACAGAGTCGTCATAATTAATAGCACTAAACCACTGCCATTTCTTATCTAAAATTTTAATCAAAGGAACTTCAAAAGTAAATTTACTCTTTAAAGCTTGCGCATCTTTTGCTGGAACTGCCACCTTAGTGATTGAATTTAAAATAGGGTTAACCTCATTTTTATTATCAACAACATTTTCCGTTTTATTTTGTAGATAATTTGTAGGAACTGTTGAAGTATTCGTTTTTGGAACAATCACTACTTCTGCTACTTTTGGTTTTAAATTAATATTTTGCCAGATAATAATCCCAATAAGAACTATAACAACAACTGTTAATATTAAAACAGGCTTATTTTTATTCATATATATATATAATAAAACTAACTAATAATCTCTTCGATTGTGCTACCTTTTTTATAAATAACTAAATCATAAGTTGAAGTTACCCAAGTTTTCTGTAATAAATCTAATATTCGCCATGTCTCAAGAACTTCTTCGCTTGAAGAAAATAAACTATGGTCTCCGATTATTGCATTATAAAGAACTTGTTCATACGCTTCAGGTAGTGCTGTGTAGTGATCCTTGAATGAAAAATTCAAAGCATGACGACTAACTTGATGTTCATACCCTGGACGCTTTGCCCAAACTGAAAAAGAAATTCCTTCGTCTGGTTGTAATCTTAATATTAATTCATTTGATTCATGATCATGATCTTTCTTGTATAAAATTTTAATTTCTGTAAATTTATCTTTTAGAGCTTTTCCTGTCGTAAGTTTTATTTTTACGCCTTGCCATCTTATGTCGCTAGATTCTAGGTCAATAGAAGCAAAAGTTTCTGTCATACTATTATCATTACCAACTTCATCTCTATAACCTTTATACTGACCACGTTTAACATTTACCAAGAGAGAAGGATTGAAACTAATACTTATTTGCTTTAAGGCTTTGTAACGAAGGTCTGGAACTTCATCTATATGGCCATCTTTTGGTATATCCATTAATGTTAAGGCTAATAGTTGCAAGAGATGACTTTGAATGAGATCCCTCAATGCCCCAGTTTGTTCGTAGAAATTTGCTCTTCCTTCTATACCAATTTCCTCACTAACAGTTACTTCTATTTTTTCAATAAAATCTTTATTCCATGTCTTTTTAAAAAGTGAATTACCATCGCGAAAAACAATAATATTCTGTGCTGTTTCTTTTGCTAGATAATGATCTATTCGATAAACCTGTTCTGGCTTGAAATATTTATCAATATCACCGACTAATTCTTTTGCACTATTTAAATCAGTTCCAAATGGTTTTTCAAGAAGAAGTTTTGTATTATCTTTTTCTGCCAATCCTGATTTACCAATTAATTCAATAATTGATTTTGATATTTTAGGTGGAACAGAAAGATAAAAAAGATACTGAGCAGAAGAATCAAATTCCTTCTCTATTTCTTTCAAATGACTTTCTAATCTTTTGTAATCTTCAATATTATCTAAGTTCATTTCAAACAATTCTGTATTTTTATTTAAATAATCTTTATTTGATGTAAACATCAATAAATTATCTAAATTTATACCAGACTGTCTTGTAACTCCAATAATTCTAAATTTTTCTGGGGTCATACCAGTCATTGCGATTTGCCCTATTGCAGGTAAAAGCTTTCTTTTGGATAGATCACCTGAAACACCGATTATTATGAGAATTGTTGGTTTATTGTTCATTTTTTTATTTAAAATCCTTTTTATATTTAACTATATTTAATTATATCTCTACTTTACTTATTTAGCCATTAAATTATAGTTTATAATCTGTAAATATTGTTAATAATCGAACTTTTTTTAAAATTTGGGCAGGCATTTCTTCTATAGAAATTTCATTTTTTAAATTCTCTATCAGAGGCCACTTAATATCACCCATAGCATAAACAATAGCTTCATCAAGCATTAGAATAGTCTTGGGTGTAATAGTAATACGGTCATACTTTTCTGTCTCATAGGCAAAAGCAAATTCATTTGAGTTAACAGCTTCTGTTTTAGGTAAAATACCAGCAGTATGACCATCTATACCTATACCAAATATTCCAATTTTATAATCTGCTTTACTTATTTCTTCTTTTAACATTCTCTGAACATCTTTTGTTGTAGTCGAAAAATCATTTCCAGTAATCATTGGAATAAATTTAGTATTTTTTATTTTAAAACCTCCTTCTTTTAAATTAAACCAATTTGAGTCTAAATGATTAATTAATCCATATCTTTCATCAACTAAAGTTACAACTAAATTACCTTGATTAATTTTTTTAATTCTTTTAGAAATTTCTACCTCAAGAGGAATTGCAGAACCACCAGATATAAAAAACAACACATTTTTACCAAGGTTAAGCTGATCGTTGATTAAATTAGAAACATATTGGGCAATTTCTAAAATATTTTTAGTTATCTTGATATTTAAATTCATAAAATATCATATTTAAGAAAAAACTAATTAATTTCTATAAATACCTCTTCTTTGGGAAATCTAATTTTTTTAGACAAAGCTGAATCATCGTCACTAGCTCTATACCCCATAGCTATAATAACTTTAGATTCAAGTCCTAATGATGATAAACCTAAAATTTCATCAACTTTTGCTCTGTCAAAACCTTCTAATGGACATGCATCAATACTAGAGAAAGCACAGACAGTAAGCAGTGTTCCTGCTGCTAAGTATAATTGGCAAGAAGCCCAACTTTTTAATTCCTCATTTGTTTTCCCTTTAAAACTTCCTTTTATCATTCCCCCAAAACCCTGTAAGTGAGAAATTTCTACATTTTTTTCTTTTGAAACAAATTGCAAATATTCATCAACTAAATTATCATCAATATTTTTTTTATTAGCAAAAACTATAATTTGTGATGCATCGGTAATTTGTGGTTGATCATAAGCTGCAACACGTATTTTTGAGCGTATATCTATATTATTAACAACAACGAACTTCCATGGCTGTAATCCATAAGACGATGGGGATAAACGTAAAGCTTCAAGCATATTTACCAAATCTTCTTTATTTATTTTTTTCTCTGAATCAAATTTTTTTGTTGCATATCTCCAATTTAATGCTTCTATTATGTTTTTCATATATTTTTTATTCACCTTAGTAAAATATTATTAATAATTCCATTATAACACCTATATATTATAATATCATAAGACTAAAAAAGGCCAGAATGGCCTTATTTAGTCTTATATATTTTATTGTTTAATGGTTGTATTTGTTATTTTAGGGGTTGTAATTTTATTATGAGTCTTTTTTACTGTTTTCTTTACCGTATCTGATGTCTTCAAACCCAATTCCTTTCTTATTACATTCGCTTCTTTAATTTTACCTTCTTTTGCTAGACTCCAAGCTTCAGCAAATTTCGAAAAATTATCTTTAGTAATAAGTGGGTCGACTTTTCCTGTTTTATCTAAAACTAGCTGTCTCCATCCTTCATAATCATTGGTGGTCATAACTTTGGTCATTTGAGTATCAAACATTTGGTTATAACTTGGACTTTTCTTTGAGAAATCCTGTGCTGCAAATGCTGTTCCTGATAAACCAAGACCTAGGGTTAATGCTAAAAGACCACTCATTATCAACGTATTTCTATTTTTCATATTTATATATATTTATTTTGTTTTACACAACAAAACAACTTTAATTTAATTTTGTAATTATTCATGTAAATGATCGCCATCACTTACACTTATAATACGTAAGATTTTATGTTTTTATCTCAAAATACAGATTAAATCAAAAAAATTACTTAATCCTTATATAAAATAAGTATTTACATCCAAGGCCGAATCTCCTTTGCATCAAAAACATTCACGTCTGTAATATCTCCAATAATATTTACTCTTTCCCCTACTTTTAACTCCAAAGGCTCATTAATAAAAGCATTATCCATTTTTATTATCCAAATAAAATTTTCTGAATCTATGATTGTCAATTGGTTATCTACAATTAATATTATTTTACCAGAAAGAAGTCCAACTTCTGGATGTGACCAAAATTCATGTCTATTAATTATAAAATTTCTATATTTTGGGGCTTTCTCAAATAGTGATTGCTCTATATAATTACCAACTCCAACTAAGTATAAACCAGAACCAAAGGCAATAGTTGATATCATATAAAATCCCATAATTACAATAAATTGACGCCTATGTCCTAATAGTGTTTTTCGGTAATAATATTCTCCTAGAATAGTAAAAATAATTAATGAAATAAACCAAAAATATGGCAAGGTTCTTAATATAAAGTTAAAACCAAATTTATTATACAAATCCCAATCATTATTAAATAAAGCTGATAAAATCAAAGAAAAGGCTAGAGCCCCAATAATAAGAGAGGTGCCAACAATTACCCAAAACAATACTCGTTTTATACTAAAAATCTGTCGAGAAATTGGTTTGATTCCTTCTCCTTTTATTCTAGCAAATGCTATTTGGCTTATATCTTTATTTTCCATATTATTATATTTTGTCTTGATTAAAAATGTTTTAATTAATTATACTATGCTTATTTATTATTAATTTTTCATATTCATCTTTAAATAATTTTTTACCTCTTAATATAAGATTACCAATTGTGCTTACTGGTTTCTTTAGAATATCGGCAATTTCTACATAATCTTTCTCATCTAGAAAACGAAGAACTAAAACATCACGGTATTTTTCATCAAGTTTTGATAAGGCTTCATCTATCAATTTTCTATCAAATGAATTATCAATATTTTTTGTCATGTCAAAATCGTCACCAAACTTTTCCAAATCTTCCACTTCCAAAGAAACAGTTGATTTCGATATTTTTTTCCTTATAGCACTTACTGCTTCATTGTGGGCTATTCGATAAATCCATGATGAGAATTGTAACTCTGAATCAAAACCATTAAGATTGTAATATGTTTTAATAAAAACTTCTTGTAGGACATCTTCGGCATCTTCACGACTGAATTTTGAAATTCTTATAATATATCTCAAAAGTTTTTCTTCGTATCTTTTCGATAAACATAAAAAATGGTCGGGGTCTATTAAAGACATTCCGACTAGCTCATTATCTGTTTTGCTCCGACAGGAAAGGTGGTCTATCATATTCTGTATTATACTATTAATACGTAAAAATATAGAAATTTATCTCACCTTTATATTACCTACTTAAATATTGATAATATAAGTTTTTTAATACAAACATTACCTACACGTACCACATATTGACTTATTATATTAAATAATGTATAATACGATAATATTAATAAAGATTTAACTTCTAAAAGTAACAGAAATATAGTATAATAATAAAGTCGCTTTATAAATTAAGAATTTATTTTACATATGGACGAAAAAACAATGTTAGTTATTGCAGAGAAGATTAAAAATAAAACTGCAACCAAAGAAGAAATTGCTGATTTTTTAGAAGAATATAATAAAACTCTTGAAGAAATCAAAAAAGACCTAGAAACAGAATAATATTACTAACTAATAAATTTTAAATACCATGAACTTTAAAGACCAATTTAACAAAGCTCCTGTAGCAAAGGTAAATACAGAAATTACTAATGAGCTAAGTCCTGAGATAACATTAAAAATAGAAAAATCAAAAACTTTAATTTCTGAAGTTGGAGCTAAGGCTGAAGCAATAACAAATGATCCTTATAAAAATTCAGAAAAAGATGAAAAAATAAAGCTTAATTGGAAAAAGATTAAGAATTGGTCATTAATAGCAATAGGCGCTATTGCTGCTGGTACTGCTTTTTCAACTATAGATGATAAAGGAGCATTAACTAATGCTATGGAACTTGCAACACATTTACCTGCTGGAATTTTATCACTTGGATTAATGCTAAAAGGAGTTGCTGATATTATTTTACAAAGTGAAAAAGAGAATAAACAAAAGAACACACAAGAATCATCATTTGCTTAAAAGCAATATAAAGATACCCATAATAAAAACCGGCAATTGCCGGTTTTTATTATGGGTAAAATATTATTTAACTTCTTCTTTCACCCCCTCTTCTTTTACCTCTGGAGTCTCTCCTATCTTTACTTCTACTTTAACTTCAACTTTTGGTATTTCAGGAGCGATCACTGTCTCAGGAATTGAACTTGGTGTTTTAAATTTTACTAACTCTCTATACATCATGACCATAACTATCATACCTACTGGATAAGTAATCGCTAGTCCAATAATAAGGGCAATAAAACCAAGAAAAATAAACAATCCAACCAATACACTTTTACCTAGAATGTTCCAGGCATTACCCTTAGTCATCGTCCAGGCTTCTTTAATGGTCTTTCTAGCTCCTTGATACTTCTCTACTGAAATATATACGGCTGGGAATAAACGGCCAATAATGTAAAGAGCAGGAATTATTAATAATAAAACTAGCACCATGGCAATTATTAAAATTATCGGAAAAGCAACTGGGGCAAATTGGGAAGTTATTACAGCAAATAAAATAATTAATCCAATAATGGCGAATAGAGGCATCACACATAATGAAATTAAAATATTTGTTTTCAAAAAATCCCAGAATGCAGCTAAACTTGGCATTGATTCTTTGGTAAATGGATTAAACCCTTTACCGTCTAGTAAATTCATAATTGATTTTATCCAAATATATGAGATTAAAATACTAACTATTATTAAAAAAAGACTTATCAATAAATTTTTATTATCCTTAGAATAATTTTGACTTATTATCTGTAAAACACCAGATGCCAAAACAATTAGAATCATGGCACCAAAATGCTCTTTATATAAAACCCAGGCTTCTTTAATTTTTGCACCAACTTTAAATGTAAATGGCATAAAATAAATATATAAATATTAATAACTATATTGTATCACATTATATTGGATATCTGATATAATCATTAAATAACCAGTTATGGAAGCATTTTTTCACAACATAATTATATGGCTAGAATCTTCAAAATATGTCCTTCTTTTTTTAGGAACTCTTTTTGAAGGGCCTGTAGTTATGATGGCTAGTGGATTTCTATATAAACTTGGACAATTTGATTTATTACCTATGTATCTTGTTTTAGTTTTTGGTGACTTTATTGCCGACATAGGTTGGTATTGTGTTGGTAGATTTGGCACAAGGAAGGCAATTTTTAAATATGGGCATTTTATGGGAATAACCCCAGAAATACTAGAAAAAGTTGAAAGTCGATTTAAAAAATATCACCAAAGAATTTTAATTATTTCTAAACTTACAATGGGCTTGGGTTTTGCTTTTATCATCCTTATTGTTGCAGGTATTTTTAAAGTCCCTTTTAAAAACTATGTCGCTTTAAATTTAATTGGTGGTTTTATATGGACAGCTTTAATAGTTTCTATTGGATATTTTTTAGGAAATATTTTTTTGATAATACCAGAATCAATAAAAATTACTTTTATAGTATTTGTAATTATTGCATTTATACTAGGCTTAAGATATGCTAATCAGTATCTAAAGAAAATAGAAATCTAATCACAATTTAAGTAATAAAATGGAAGATAATAAAAATAAAAAAATAAGCATTGCAATGATTTGTGACCCAATCGGTAATAATAAATCTGGAGTTGTAGTCTCAACACTAAGATTCGCAAAATTATTAAAAGAAAGAGGGCATAATGTTATTTTTATTGGAGCACGCTCAGTTGAGAATAAGGTTCATAACTATCATGACGGCATAAAAGCATACCGATTTCGAAGCCTACCTGTTCCAAAATCATGTGGTTGGAATTTAGCTTTTCCTACAGTTAGAGAATTAAAGAAAATATTTAAAGATGAAAAAATTGATATTGTTCATATTATTTTACCTATGTCTGGATCAATCATGGCAATCAAGGCTGCTAAAGCATTAAATATTAAAATTGTGGCTCATTCTCATTCTCAACCTGAAAATTTATTTATGGATATGCCAAAAATAATCCAACCAACATTAAATAGAATATGGAATTCATATCTTATGTGGACTTATAGTAAAGCAAGCTCCCTGATCTACCCATCTGAAATGGCAAGAACTCTACTTGATAAATTAAGTAAAAGGAATCAATTGTCACATGTAATCAGTAATGGGATAAATACAAAAGAATTTAAACAAGTATCAATTGGTGATTTTTATAATAAATTCAATATTCCAGAGGATACAATTAAATTACTTTTTGTTGGACGTTTATTCCCTGAAAAATCTATCGATACTATCATAAAAGCAATTCCGCATATAATCAAAGAATATCAAAATATTCATATTATGATTGTGGGTGGTGGTTATTTAAAATCAAAATTAGAAAAATTAACTCATGATCTTAAAGTAAATAAGTTTGTTACTTTCTTAGGACTTGTCAGTGAAGAAGATAAAATTTTAGCTTATAATGCAAGTGACATATTTATCCTTCCCTCTTTAGCTGAACTTGAAGGAATGGTGGTTCTAGAAGCCATGGCATGTGGTAAACCAATAATTATATCTGATGCAAAAATGAGTGCGTCTCGTTTTTTTGTTGATAATAATGGTTTCTTATTTGAAACAAAAAATGCAAAAGATTTAGCTAAAAAAATATTGAGCCTTACATCTAATGATATTCTTAGGAATGAAATGGGCAAAATCAGCTTAGAGAAAAGTAAAAATTATGATATAGAAAAAAGTGTCGATAAGCTTCTTGAAGTTTATTATTTAGCCTTAAAATAAAATGACAGAAAATATTTTAGATAATAGAATATATTATAGAACAAATGAATTTAAGGACAATAGAGAAACTATTGTTTTTGTTCATGGGGTATGTGGAAGTTCATCGGCGTGGTGGGAATTTGAAAAAAGATTGAATGATAAATATAATCTGGTTGCTTATGACATACGAGGCCATGGAAAATCTCACCGATATGAAAATTACACGGATTATGAAATAGATGAGTTTACAAATGATCTTTATGAACTTATTAATTATTTAAATATTAAAAAATTTATAATGATTAGTCATTCATATGGGACTTTCATTTCTCTTAACTTTACTTCAAAATATAAAGAGTTTGTTAAAGCTTTAATTTTCTTAAGCCCTAATTATGATGTTATGACAATGCCTCAATCAAAAATTGCAAAACCAATTTTTGATTTAATGACAAAGATTAACTTTCCTATTTCTCAAAATAAAAAAAGGTATCATTTAGATTATTTAACTGACTATCCAAATTCTGGAGACTTTAACATAAGAAGGACATTTGCTGATGTCTCGAATACTGGATTACGAGTTTACCTTTACTGTATGAAACAATCATTTTCCTTCCGAGGTGAACCAATTTTAGGAAAAATAGATATTCCTGTACTAATTATTCACGGGAAAGAAGATTCTATCTTCCCTATTAAACATGGAATAGAAATGGCTAAGAAAATTCCTAACGCTAAAATAGTCATGCTTGATAATGTTTGTCATGAAATAAAAGATTCTCTCATCACTATTAATAAAATATCAGATGCAATGGAAAATTTTTTAAAAAATATTAATTATAAATAATTAATATTTTTTAAAATTATTGATTATAAAACTCTATGGTAGTAATATATAAATATAATTATGAAAATATGGACACATAGATGGAGAGATGTTTTTAAAAACAATGATTATATTAAATCATTTATAGTATCAATTATATTTCTACTAATTAGTCTTTATATAAACTTTATTGCAGGTAATTACGCAACAGAAAGTGCAAGCCTACCAGTCACAGATATTATTCTAAGCAACATACGCCGATTCGATGTTGATGGATTTTTTATTTACGGACCAATCCTACTTTTTACAATTATATCAGTAATGTGTATCTATAATCCTAAAAAAATCCCTTTCATATTAAAAAATATAGCTCTCTTCACTGTTATACGATCTATATTTATTAGCCTTACTCACCTAGGTCCATTTCCAACTCAGTCAGTAATCGAAAGCACAAACTTAATTAATAAATTTACTTTTGGTGGAGATTTATTTTTCTCTGGTCACACAGGTATACCTTTTCTAATGTGCTTAATTTTCTGGCAGAATATAAAATTAAGATACTTCTTCCTTACTTATTCTATCTTTATGGGCACTATTGTTTTACTAGGTCACTACCATTACTCGATTGACGTCTTAGCGGCATTCTTTATCACGTATTCTATTTTTGACATATCGTTATATCTATTTAAAAAAGAAAAAGAAATGTTTTTCCAAGTTAACTCATAATAAAATTTAATTATCTTTTATTATGAGTTTCTCTCCTTTCGTCGTTATAAGTATTATTAATCTGTATTCCTGTTTTTAATAAAATATTAGCTTCTTTTATGGAACTTTCTGAATTAAGAAGTGACGAATATGCATCTTTTACATTTCCTTCTTTTTCATTCATATCGACTTCATTTAAATAATTCTTTGCTTGATCAATCGTTATGTTTGTATCATTAATAATTTTTTCTTTTAATGGAGAATTATTTTTATGAATATTTTTTAAATCAATTGTTGTATTATTTAAAAGAGATTGAATCGAATTTTTTCTTGATGAATATTTATCAAATTGATTATTATCTTTATTTAAAGAATCATTATTATTTAATGTAGTTCTAATATTTTGTGCACTAACTCTTGCTACATTAGAAATTGTATTATTGTTATTTTGATTATTTGATTTATCTTCTCTCGCGACCACGATATCCAATACTCTTGCATGTGCATTCATCCCAGCCTGAAAGTCCGTAACAATTTCATCCACCTGTGCACTTGCTTTTGTTTCT
>Ga0302271_10003448_pt1 | contig 13344 bp, 37 predicted proteins | sample III_Bog_N1_1_FD_198767 | JGI IMG/M metagenome (GOLD analysis project Ga0302271, IMG submission 198767) | Peat permafrost microbial communities from Stordalen Mire near Abisko, Sweden - III_Bog_N1_1 | ecosystem: Environmental > Terrestrial > Soil > Wetlands > Peat | place: Sweden: Abisko... | reverse complement strand
TAAGGATGTTAAAAAAAAATAGTAGGTGAAGGCTTAATTATTTAACTCATTACCACCATTAAATCCCTTAATGCTTTGGGATGCCTACTATTTTTATATTTAAAACCCAATATCTTCTTTGCCGCATTCTTCACACCATCTTCGTTTGCCGTTCTCACTATATATATAATTGAAGCAATTACAATCTGATTCTATTTCATCAGATATATCCAATTGCTCTTCATGGTCAAATTTTCCAAAAGAACAGAAAACTAATTTTTTATTAGATGGATTGCCTTGTGCATCTTTAATGTTTACAGCTAAACCCCAATCATTTTTTGTCATTTCTGAATCTGACATTCCTGTGTTATCAGAAAGGTTTACTTTACCTAACTCTGCTTCTTGCGGAAATGTATTTAATAATTCAATTAATTCTGATACTAACATAATTTTATTTATTAATTGTATAATTTAATATAATTTTGGACTTATCATGTCTGATATTGCGGACAAACCGTTTGTTTTTTTTAAACCCAATGACCACAACTTCTACACTTTGCATCAGTTTCGTTTCCAAAACAAACTTCACCCATTGGTTTCGCACAAAAACGTTTTTTTTCAACCGGCATGTTTTTTATTTTTTCAATACATTTTTGTATTGCTATTTCAAAACTATCACATTCTTCTACTACAACATATCTCGGTTTTTTAATATTGTTAGCAACATCATCAAAATTTACAAGTGTAGCAAACCATAGCATATGTAATGGGTTTTGTCCTGCTTCTACAACATACCAATCTTTTGGGATAAAAGTAGAATTGTTTTTAACAGAGGCTGCAGCTATGTTGTTTTTTTGTTTTTTATAAATTTCATCATTTTAAATTTATTATTAATTTGTTATTAAGACATCCAGAAACTAATGTTTTTCATACTTTTTATTTCATTATCTTCAATAGTATATAAGTTAGTACTACCTATTCCAGATAAAGCTGCAATATCTTCATATGAAAATTCAAAAATATTTACATCTTTTTTTTCAAAATTTGTAATAGTCCAAATGCCGTATCTATCTCCTTCTGAATATTTAGAATAAATTTCTTCAATTGAAAGATCTTTATCGTTAATTTTAAATTTATCTAAAATAAGTCTAAAGGCAGCTTCGTCAGTTTTAGCGTTTTTAATATAATTTTTCATGTTTTTATTTTTTAAAAAACTAACAGTTAAGTAAGAAATTTGAAACCTATTTTTAATTCTATTGCTTCTTTCTCTGTTTCAAACATTAAATAAGTTTCTGAATGAAGCCCGTAGCATTCGTATTCGACTTTCACCCACCATTTATCGTATTCAAATTTTGGTTTACGACTAATTATTTTTATTACTTCTGCATCTAAACTATTCATATTGATATGTGTTATAAGTAGTTAAATTTCTTCTCCATTAAAAATTAAATAATGATCAAGTATTTCAACGAATTTAGTTATTTTAAAATTAACATCGTACTGTTCTATAATCGTACCTATTTTTAGCTCTCCACCGTTCCATTTTATTGAAGCTAATTGTGAACCGTCTTTTTTTGTAATAATTAATTTCATTTTATTTGTTTTAATAATGAAACTCTTCTTCAAGAGTAATTTCTTTAAATAAGTTCAGATAACCATTCAATAAGTTCTCCACTTTGTGTTTCTAAAGATATAAAAGATAAATTCCAATTAATAGTGCTAGATTCTTCTCCATCATAAATGTAAAAATAAGCTTCTCCTTTACTAACTTCAAAATGAGAGTATTTATTTCTACCGTCAGATGAATGCCATTTTAGTACATCAGTTAACATTGGAGCTTCACAACCAATGCTTGTTTTTATTTTTTTAAATTTTTCTTTTAATATTTTTTCAAAATCTTCCATAATTTATTATTTACATTCTTCTATTTTCATACAACTATTAATCCAAAACCAATCACCAGATGAATGATTTTCGCATTTACTCGGATATAAGTGATGTCTTAAAATACATTTGTTAGTATCTAAATTCAAAAAATTAAAACCACATTTAGTTGGTTGTATAAATTTACACATTATTAATTTTTTATACCCAAACAAAATAACATAATGTTATCCGAGTTTTATTTTTTTCGGCAATCTTTCTATAAACATAGTGCTTATAAATAAAAATCTTTAGAAATTTTTAATTTTTCTTTAGGAAAGTTAATTTCCCCAGTTTCAAAATCAACTAACAATCCGCATCTTTTAATAGATTTAAGATAATCAGATGGGTTTGTTCCTATATAATTTCCTTTTGGGAAAGGTTGGTCTTTGATATAGAGCTCTTTACATTGAGAAACATATTTTCTAATTGCTTCTCCTAGTTCTCGATCGTCTTTAAACAGCTCGTTAGTCATTAGAACTATTCCAATACAATCAATGTATCTTGATGTCATATCAATTTCGTGGCTTATTCTTTCCATAGTTTATTTATAAATTGTTTTTAATCTCGATTAGCATCATAATAAAACTCACTTGGGTTGATAGCTTTCATAGCTTCATGAGTTTTTTTATCTTCTTCTTTTTCAGAAATAGATAGCATTATTGTTTTAGCATACCACGCACTGCGAAACCTATCAAGTTCCATTTTACGTGCCAAATCACCCATATCTGTTGCTAAATAAATTCTTGTTGCGTTTTCTGTTAGTGCCATTGTATTTATGTTTATAAATTATTTTTCTTTTTCAATTATTGAAATTATCCTATCTGTTAACTCAAACAAATGTATTTGAGCGGTTTTAACATCTCCTTCATCGTATTCTTTCGATATTTGACGAAATGCAGTTTCTATACTATCATTTTCAGTAGATATAAATCTCCACATAAGATAAGATGTTTTATAATGTCTCTTAAAGTTATCTAACGTTAAGATTTGGTAATTTTTTCTCATTAGTTAATTTTTTAAGCAAAAGGAGGTATCCAGTTTTTTGGAAAATCATATTCTTCTTGAGGTAAAATTTCTTGGTCGCATTCTTTATATTCATTGTTGTTGAATATTAAGTCAAAACAATGTTTATGTCTTCTATCAAATTGATCGCAAAAAGTATTATTTATAAGATTATCAAACATGATTTTAATATCATTTATTGAATAATCATATCCTAAGTTTTTCAATTCGTGTTTTAAAATACTCATAGATTTTATTCTATCGTATTTTAAATCACCTGACTTTGTTATTTCAAATTCTAAACAATCTATCATAATGTAAGATTTATTTTTGCCAAGTTATTACCATTTTATCAGGTCCTTTGTTAAGCATTTCTAATGGGTTATCCCATCTCATTTTTATTGAAGGAAAAACTTCTAATCCGTTTGGACAATCAATTACTAAAGGAAGTTTTCTTTTTTCTTCACTTATTGCTTGTAATTCTTTTATAAGATCGTTAATGTTTTTCATAAAAACTTTTATTTTAAAAATAGTAAATTTTCTTCTTTTTCTAAAACTTCTGGAGATATCATTTCAATAGCTTTCAAAACGGACTGTTCAACAGCAGCAATATGAGAACCATATATACCACATTTAAAAGTTCCATTTATGCAATAATAGTAACCATAAGGAGTTTTATTTACAAATTCAGTTATGATGTCAACATAAATACAATGTTCTTTTCTAAACCAATTTAACACTTGCGACCATAAAGGAGCTTTTAAACTTTCTTTATCTTTATTAGCCATTATCACACTCCAAGATAAACTTCCAGTAATTACTTCTCCATCAGGGTAGATAACACCTAAGCAATCCTCTTTAAAACCTAGGTTTTTGAGCATCAAAGCTATTTTGTATGTTGTATATTCACTATTCATTTTGATTGTGTTTAATTAAGGTTTTTAAATTATAAAGCCGAGTCGCACCATTATTCTAAATCACTGCGATATGTGCCCCAATTAACAATTTGGTTATTTGAAACAGCATACCATTTAGAATCTTTGTTTAATCTTTGAAATAATACGTTAACACCTTTCTTTGTGATATATTCATATCTTTCAGATTCTATCTGTATTAAATTTTCTTCAAGTAGTTTACTCATAACATTATTTATTTAATGAGATAAATATATAAACAAAACTAAGACAAACCAAATTTCTTTTTATAAAAATTTCGTTGAGTACTCACTTCTTTTTTAAACCGAGAAGGTGTAATGCGAATAAACTCAGTTATATCTGAAATTTCTATTTTCTTTTTATTTTTATTACAATAACGATCAGGGCAGCCGAATAAAGAATCAATAAAATGTTGTTTCATTATTAACTGCCCTGTTGTTTTATGTTTGTAATACGTATATTTTACCTTCATTCTAAATTGAGAAGGGTTTATAATAAAGCTTGACATTGTGGTATATGTGTTTTTTAAAGGCCTTTTGCTCGAAACTCTTCAATAATTTTAATAATTGTTTTTGCACCTAAGTGAGCCTTGTTTATTTCCTTTTCTCCTAATAAATAAATACCTCCATTAAGATCATAATTCATAAGCAATGTAGATATATGACGTAAAAAAGAATAAGCCTTTCTTCTGTCTTCTAAATTAGACATGTTTAATTTGTCGGTAAAGTTTTTTATAGAATTTTGAATATAAAAATCTATTTCACTGCTATCAAGAGTTATAGTAGTGCTTGCTATTTTATGTCCTAAAATATAGTCTTCTGAAGTTAAATCCATGGGTTTTAATAAGATAGTTTGAGTTTATTTTATAATATTTTATTTGCGTAAAATTCTTCAATAAGTTGTTTTAAATCTTTAACTTTAACATCTCCACTTTGTGTTTTTAAATCTGTAACATTACCTATAACTTCAACTGTATTACAAGCATCTACATTTAATTTATCAATATTACCTTCAACTTTAATGTCAATTTTTTTAGAATCAGGGGTAACATCTTCTCCGTTAATAATTACTTTATTGTTTGAAACTATAATATTATTACCGGAGTAAGTTTTGTTGTTAATTATTATCATATTTTTTTGTTTATTATTAATTATTATCGCAAAACCAAATTAAAAGAAAAAGAGACACAGGCATAGTTATCATTGCTATCATCCCTGTAGCTTCAAGAATTGTGTCCATTTTCTTGTTTAAACTTTTATTTTCTTCTCTTTCTGTAGCACGCATTCTTGATCTATTCATCATGATTAGTTGATCTAACATAAAAATAGTTAAATCAACTTCAAATGTTTTTCTATAAAGATCTTTTTTTTCTTCCATATTTATAATTTTCTAAAAAAATCAAAAAGATATGGAATGAATATCATCCAAGAAATTGATTGTAAAAATAAGGTTACCCAATATGCGGGTTTTGAACTATCTTCTGTTAGTTTTGCGTAAGATTTATCTTTTACAAAATTAAACTGACATATTATAACCACTATAAATCCTATAATAGGTATAAATATTGGTATGTTTTTAAGTTTATTTACTTTCATTTTAATAGTTTTTCTATTTTACTTTCTATTTCTTTTAATCCTTCAGAAAGTGAATCAATACGCAATTCAACTATTTTTTTTATTAAACTTCTTTGTTCTTTATAGTAATCACTTATAGAAAATTTAGAATCATTAATAATTACTTCAATTGCACTTCCATGTTCTAAGCTACAAGTATACACTATTCTTTTCAAATCTGTAATTTTTCCTTCAAAAAGAACTCTTTCTTTTTCAAGTTTTTCAAGAGTTTTAATACAATTAACTTGTTTTTTAGTTAAAGCCATCTTATTTAATATTATTTATTATGTTATAAATTTCTTTTTCATTGTTTTGTATTAATACTCGATTATTGGAAAAACATCCATAGTGAGAATTAAGTTTTTCTAACACTAAAACTTCTTCTTCGGTAGCAAGTCTTATGTTAGAAAAGTGTAAACTATTACTAAAATGTTTAATTGAAAATAAAAGATCATTATAGTTTTTAGCATTTGTACAATCACAATCTTTTGCTATATAACCAATACAAGGTTGATCTCCTCTCCAAACAACGATATCATTTTCTTTATATGTTTTTAGTTTCCCAAAATCTTCCGCATTTGTGTTAACAATTTTTTTTGTTTGTATCCCAGGGAAAGTCTCTGTTTCATAAACAATAAGTTGTTCTAATTTATTCCAAACGGCAGCTGCTGTTATATTTTCATTAAAATACCCTTGATCATCTGACATAAATGATTTTAGTTTTTGAAGAAGTGTATAGCTATTTATTTTCATAACTAGTTATATATGTTTATTCTACCTTTTTCAAATAAATAAAATTCTGACAATAAAGTTAAATCATTAAAACAACACTTTACATAAGGAATGTAGTTTCCTGTAATGATATCAAGAGGGTTCTTAGGTGTAACAGGATCTGCACAAATAGGTAAAAATTTAAAAGTTCCGCTTACTCGAGAATCGTTACAAGTAAATTCGATACAAGATCTTTCAACATTATCATAATTAATTGGTTGTAATAAATCATTTAAAACTTTTTCAGGAAAAGTAAAAAAACCACTAAGTTTTACTTCACACATAGGTCTTTCAAACCCTTTCCAAGGTTCATATTTGTATTTAAACCCATCAACCATATTTTCTATTTTTCTTTGATTATTAACTTCTTCACAAATAAAATATTTATGAATTAAAGCTGAAAGTAATTCATAAGAAATTTCTATTGAATGTATTGGAACATTTTTCATTTTCTTTTTTTTTTTTTAGGTGTAAAGTTAGAACATTTACTTCGTATTTTTCTTTTATGTTCAAACTCTTCATATTCTTTATTAAACCAATCAGGATCTGGAACAACAATATCAATACAATTTCCATCGGTTTTAGTAGTAAATCCTTTATCTAAAACTTCTCCTTCTTTATACAATCTTTCGTTCATTTTGTAACTCTTTAGTATTCAACAATTTAGTAACAAAATTCTTCAACTCGTCAAGCTCGAAGTAAACCATAAAACCTAATTCTTCAGATGTTCTATGAAGAGAACAAGTGTCTTTACATATTTCTATTAATTTTTCATCGTTAATAGGAAAATGCTTTGTAGATCTTTTATATTCTCTCAAACCGTCTTTTAAGCGATACCAAACATCATCTCCTTTTCCATGGTTGTCAATACGATCAACTTCATTAAAATCTTTCCATCTTTCTATGTTAGGATAAAAAACATCTACTTCTAAATCGTTAAGATCTTCTTTTCTAACTCTTCCTGTTTTTGTCCACATTTGCATAGTTTGCATTTCTCCATTTCTTAAAATGTAAGTATTGTCTACAATCCACAAATATAAACTTTCGTCTCCAGGTTTATCTTTTGCTATTTTTATTCCCATTATTTATAAATATTTATAAGCATCAACAATTTCATCTAAAATAATTTGATTTGCAACACCTAATTCTGTATCATCAAAATACACTTTAGATCCTTTAGGTATAGTACATTTAACAGTTACTTGTTGATAAACAAGCACATCGTTTTTAAAAGGTTCATTTGAAAGGTTTAATCTTTCTATACTATTATAAAAATGAAAACCTTTTCCATATGATTTTAAATGTTGTTTCTTATATTCTTCTTTTAACCCTAAAAGAGAAAATCCAGTAAGATTATAATATTGTTCAACAATATGATCATTATAGCAAAGATCGGTTGTTTTTTTTATTTCAGTTTGATATAATTTATTTAACTCGTAAGGAAAATCTTCGCAATTAGAATATATCTCACCTTCAATATATTTTAACTCTTTATAAACAATTAAATCTTCATTTAATATTGTTGGAGTTGTTTGTTTTGTTATTAAACACATAATTATAAGTTATTTCTTAATGATTTTACTAATTCAATATGTTCTATACTTTGAGGAACACCTGTGAAGTTTAATTTAAGAAATTGAGATAAAACTTCTTCATCTGTTGTATTTGCAGGCATTTCAGCGTAAGAAAAAAGTTGATGATTATCAAACAAATGTTGAGAATATGCACTAAGATCTCCAAAGTAATTTCCATTTAAGTCAGGGTATTCGTTTAAAGTAAAACCTCTAACTGCATCTAATCTTTGTTTTCCATCAACAATATCTTTAAAAGCTAATTCTGTTTCTCCATTAGCCGCCATTTTTTCTAAGTCTTCCCAACTTCTTTCTCTGATTAAAACCTTTCCGCAATCAATTCCTTGATAAATAGATTCTATAAGAAGTTGTTTATCTTTTAGAGACCAAACCAAAGGTCTTTGGTAATATTTTTTTTCTCCTTTTTTGTCGTAAACATATGGATTCCAGTTGCAATTTTCAACTACAGTGTTAGACATTATATATTTTTCACCACGAGCTGCTGATTTTTCTCCTAAAATATCAAGGCTAAACAAAATAGAAGATAGTGTGTATGCAATAGGTCTTATGTTGTCAAATTTAGAAGGAAAAGGATTAGCTCCAACTTTAAATAAATCTTTAGAGACAATATCATCAATTGATATAGAATACACCCTATTTTTCGAATTTACGGTAGTTACTTCGAATAAACTATCGTGTTCTATTACTCTTATAACTACACACAATTCTGTTTTGTTTTCATATGTATTAAATGCTACAGAACTAATTTTGTTTTTTTTCACATGAATTAATTCTCCTTCTTTAATTGAAGCTAATTTTATCATGTTTATTTGGTTTTGTTTTTTTTCTGACATTGAGTTCATACATCAATATGTTTTAAATTTATGTGAAAGATAAAAAAATAAACAACACAAACCAAATATACTAAAGTATTTGTGTATAATTAACTTTTGGTACACTTCCAGAAAGAATTGCGTTACCACAAGTAATTAAACCTAAATCTTCATCATAAGAAGGTACAAAAACAATTACTTCAAATCCTGCGTTTTTTAAATCTGTTTCGACTTTTTGATAAGGAGTAAAAGCTTCATATCCACCGGTAGTAACAATTTTGTTAGAATGACAACTTTGTGTTTTATGCAATGGAGTAAGTTTTACCATAAAAAAATCAGGACTAAATAAAGTCGCTAGTTTATTTGCATCAACTTCATAATCATCTGCTAAAGCAAAATTTAAAGTATATTTACGTCCTATTGGTTTTGGAAAATAACAAGCTTCATGTGCAATATCTTCAAGTTTCATTGAATTACCTGAAAACATATAATCACGTTGTTCATTATTTGTTGAGTTAATTGAAAGTTGCAACCCTGCTTCTCCATTATATAATGTATTTTTTATATCATTACACCAAATATCTAAAAAGTTACTTAGTTTATTGTTGTTTTTAGGCATCATGGTAGAAACTACAGGATGAACAGTTTTTGTGTTGTTCCAAAAATCATAAATATTTCTTCGTAAACAAGCCGCAACATCAAGTGCATTTCCATTAAATGTAGGTTCTCCCATTCTTGCAAAGTGTATGTTTAATCTTTTTGTTCCTTTTATTTCAGGATGCAATTTTAAACTTAAAAGGATTTGATTTAACATATCATGATAAGTTGCGTTTAAACCTTTTCCTACTTTAGGAACGTCACAAAATTTACAACCCATTGAGCAACCATACTGAGTACTGATGGTTATTACCCATTTTTCTGATAATGGCATTATTTCTCCATTTGGAACTCCGTTTAATTCTCTAGTTATTCCTAAAAAATCGGCTTTAATATTTGCGTTTTTACCATAATCTCCAATTGAAAGAAATTCTAAATATCCTTTTTCTCCTTGCATTACGCAAATGTTTCCGGTTGGAACTTGAATGTTTTTTTTTATCATATTATTTTTTTTTATTTATAAAAAAGACTTTCCATTTTTTTTGGAATTTTTGGTAAATAAGACCAAAGTATTACATCATTTAATGGTTCGTTTTTCATGTTTATCCATTGACCATTAAAAGTTCTACCAATTTCGTATCCATACATTCTGCATATTAATACATCTACATCACTATAACTACTTTTAGTTTGTTTTGGCAAATCTTTTTGCGCATCGTACCATATTTTGTTGCTATCATTGTTGATTATTTCAAAACAAGAATCTTTACTCATGAATTCGTCGAAAACTTGTTCAATATCATCTAAAGCTATAGCTTCAAATTGTATATCATGTCCTAATTTATGCTTTGTAGTATGCAACCATGAAAACCCTTTGAATTTATCCATTAGGTCAAATCTGCTTAAAATATTTTTTTTCATACTAAATGAAGTAAGCAATATTCTAAACCTTTTTCTAAAGCTTCCTCGTAAGAATCAAATAAATCCATAACTAATTCATGATGCATACTTGATTTATCATTACCTCCTACACTATACTCATATTTGTTTTCACTAGTATAAAAAACAGTAATGTGTAATTGATACACGTCTCTTAACCATTTTTGAAGTAATGATTGGGTAGGTGCTGAATAAAATATTAAATTATATCCGTTTTCTTCACCTGTGTGATTATTCCAATTATCTAAACTTCCTTTAGTTTGTTCGTTTTTACAAACTGTAACTCCGTGGTTTTTAACCCATTCATAACAATGCAAGGTCGGAATATCAAATTTTTTTTCTTTAGCCAGTTTTGCTGTTTCAAAACTTATTATAACTTCTTTCATTTTGTGTTAAAACTTTTTAATTCGCACAAAGTCATTTTTAATAATTCATCATACATTGGAGTATCATATTCAATTTCTCCAATATAAGTAGAATCAATCACATATTTTTTTGTTGAAGGAGAAATTGTTATTGTCATACTTTCTCCAAATGGAACTTCTTCAAATTGAACATTAAATTTTTTTATTTCTTTTTTAATATCGTCAATAAATTTACCGTACGTTTTCATATTTTATTTTTTTTCATAATTTAACAAACACTCTTTTGTCCAATTTTCAAAAAACCATTTTCTAGTATCATTAATTTCCCAACCTTCTAAAGGTGCTTTTTCATTTACTTGTAGATACATTCTTTGTTTAAGCATTGCGTTAATGATAAGTTCTTTTAAATCACCTATTTTAAATGTAGGATCTATGTTAGCTAAAAGTAATTCTTGTTTATTTTCAGCTAATGCTTGAAGTATTTTTTGACTCATATCTGTAATTTATTAAAAACAACCATAACATTTAGTACACCAATTTCTACCTCCATCACCTAAATGAGGTTCTTGAGCAATTGGTTCTTTGCATTTGCAAAATTTAGGGCAATCACTATCTTTATACATTTGAATTTGTTCATCTATTTTCCCAATATTAATGTATGCAACTAAATTAGAGGCCTCCATACTTATATCTTTTATACCAAATACGTAAGAGCTATTGTTTTCGTAACTTAAGTTTACAAATATTTCAAGGTCTTGTAAACCAAGGTCTTCTATTTCTTTTATTAGTTCGTGTCCAGTCATAAGTTTAATTTATTGTTTTATTATTTATAAAGTTATATTTACAAACCACAAGCAGAAGTCCATTTGCTAAACCACTTAAGTTTTCTATCATCGTATCCCCAAGAACCTGTAATGAAGTAATTAAAAGGCAACATAATAAATAAAAGCAAATAAACAAATAATAAAATTATTACACTAAGTCTCACTAAAACATTATTTACTTTTTTTCTTCGTTCCATAAATTCAAACGGTGCGAATCTTACTATTTCTTCATTCCTAATCCATGTTTTTTGATAAGGAGTTAAGTCTTTAATAGAATTTTCAAGCCATTCGTGAACTTTATAATCACTAACTTTTTTTAAATTTAATATATTCATAATTATTTGTTTAAAGTATTTATGTCAATAGCTAAATTGTTTTTTATTAATTCAAAAACATCAAAGTGCCATTCTAAAAGTTTATTAAATAGTTCTAGTTGAAAAGGAACATAACAGTTATAATCCCATTTTTGTCCGTCATAATCTCTTTTGCAATCAAAAGACATTTCTTTTTTATCATAACTAAAATAATAAGTTCCAAAAACTACATGATTTTCGTAAGCTAAAGAGAAACAATCATGATCCCATTTTTTGAAAGATAACTTGGCTAATTCAATAAGAGGTATAATTTTTTTACCATTTACTAAAATTTCTTTTGTTAAATCTGATAATGGTCGTAAAACAAGTTTAATGTCTGATAAATCAAAAGTGTTTTCTCTTAAAATGTTTTGCACTTTTTTATAATTTATATTTAGACCGCCAACTATTAATGGTTGATCATAACTATCATTTATAAATTTTACATGATAAGATAAGTAAGGAGAGATGTGTTTAATTTTTAATTCCATTAATTTTTATTTTTTTTAGTTTACAAACCAATATTCATCATCATACTGTGGTTTTTCTTTAAGTGTATTTGATGTTTTATTTGAATCAAAATAATTTAAATAAAATAAAAGACCAATCCACGTCCATATTGAAGATAAAACACTAGTTAAACATAAAAAAGATGGAATAGAAAAAGAATAATTTAGATAAATATGGGTAATTATTATACCTAAATGTATTCCTACGAAAAACATTGGTGCAACAATAAACCAAAGACAAAAGGCTTCTTTTTTTAAACTTCCAATAACAGGTAGATTTAAAGTTTCATTCATAAGTTTAGTTAATTTTTAATAAGCGAAAGATATAAATTAAATTAATACAAACCAAATTTATTAAAAGAAATTTTTTTTTCTTATTTTTAATTCAATAAAGGTTGGTTTGTATTAATTAAAACGTTATTTTTAGGTTTTTATAAATTAAATTTAAAATCGCAATTAAAAGTTGCCCATTTTACTCCACATATCTCGTATGCTAAAATGTTTGCAGTAAAAGATTTTGAAAGTGGCTATTTATATACAGTTGAAATAAAAGGACAAGAAGATTTAAAATATGGTATTTTTATGCAAAATATTATGGTTAAAGATCTTTCAATTGTAAATATAATAAGAAAAGATGCGGTTATGAGAGTTGATGACGAAATAGTATATTTATGAAACTAATAGGTAAAATTAAATCTTTCGTGTGGAATTTATTTCACTATAATGATAAGTTTACAACACCAAACGGTCATATATATAGTGAAAGACAATTAAAAAAACAATTTAAAAAGTTTTCCGCTAAATATAAAAACAGCAACTTTGGAGAACTTTCACATCCTGGTTTAACTCAATATTAATTAAAAAAAATAAACAAAACGAGAAAATTTAACAAAACAAAAAAGATGATTATTGCTTTAGTAGACGATAATTATGTTACTTATGATTGTCCTAAACATGGTATTTATCAAAAAAGAAAAGATGTTGATGATGGTCAATGTCCATTTTCTACATGTGGAGAAACTACTTCTAAGATAGAAAACATAAGTGAGTTAAGAAATAAATTCAAAGAAGAATTAGGCCTTTAAACATGAAAGAAAACCTAGAAAGTTTAGGAAAACTAGCAGAGT
>Ga0302271_10003447_pt1 | contig 13346 bp, 8 predicted proteins | sample III_Bog_N1_1_FD_198767 | JGI IMG/M metagenome (GOLD analysis project Ga0302271, IMG submission 198767) | Peat permafrost microbial communities from Stordalen Mire near Abisko, Sweden - III_Bog_N1_1 | ecosystem: Environmental > Terrestrial > Soil > Wetlands > Peat | place: Sweden: Abisko... | reverse complement strand
AATCGAACTTTTAAAATTATTTTTTTTTAAAAATTTAATCTTTTTTTTTTTTTTTTTAAAACCCCCCCCCCCCCCCCCCCCCATTAAAGCACTCCTAAAGCCATAGTTAAATCATATTTTTATCATAAAAGCCTGATAAAATATTTGTCAAATAAATCATAATTGTCCCCCCCTCTTTTTCGTTTCTTTTCCCTCCATTCTGTGATGTTTTACCAACAGGTTTAGCGCAGTTCACGAGGAAGGCATCGATGGAATCGACAATTGAGGTGAGTTTTGTGGGAATAGAATCATAATCTGCCCTTGCGAGAAGTGTCTCGTTGATTCCAACAATTGCGTTGATAGCAGCGATGATCTACTCGCAGAGAGCAATCTTATCGACAGGGTCACTCGTCTAGTTCATAACTTCAACAAGTTTCATAACTCCTTCATAGCTAGAATCCTTCAGAGGGGTTAACGTAGCAGTTTACAAGAATGAGACTGCTCCAGAATCTACTTTAATGATAGAATCCTTAGCTTTACTGATGAGATCTCTAACTTCCTTGAGAATATCGATCTCAGCTTGGACAACAGCTCTTGTTTGGTATGCATTCTTGACTAGAATAATCGCTTCTTTAACTTACTTAATAGTCTCCGAATCAGTGCAAACTTTTCCATCCACAGAATAGCTCAACGCGTCATCCAGCGATAGTGCTGCAGCACTGCTCACGCAAAGCACCAACAGGCCAATAGCGATTCCTAATTATCTTGTGCCGATCATTTGTTCCTTTGTGTTTTCTCTTGGCAATTTGTTTTTTTAATGTGATAGTTGAAGTATTATTTTTTACTTCCCCCTTCAATTCATTTTACGTTTTTTACACAAGCCAACAAAAACGGATATACAAAACAAATATAATAAACTTGCGTTTACAAAAGGTTTGAAAAGGCATTCATTCATTCATTCATTCATTCATTCATTCATTCAAAGTTAAATGCATGCGACATGACATAGTGATGTCTTTTTGTTTTTTTTCTTTTAAGATTACAAAGATATTATGTGTAGGAGTTGAATTTCAAGGAAGATTAGCTTCTCTTTCATTTAATTAGTCATTATTCTTTTAATAAAGGGAATAAAAATGCTAATATGAATGAATTTTTGATGTTTTCAATGAAAATATCCAATAAATACTGAATCCATTCAAATTAAGTTTTAAATAGTATTTACAACCCAACTAATTCAAAATTTAATATGATATTAAGTGTAATTATCAAATAATATTGCATATTCTTTCTTAATTATCAAATCAAGAGCAAGGCATCAAGATAACAGACAAAATATGCAGTTCTATTTTTTTAATCAACAGGATGTGATGTGTTTAAGCCATGGAGAATCAATTTGTCTCCATATTTTTGATTTTTTTCTTTCTTCATAATAATGCAATACAAACTACCTCTATTTGGTCTATTGGAAGAGAATATGTTTAGGTCTGATTTCGAAACAAATTAAGACAATACAATTAAAAACTGTTGTTTTGAGAGGGAAAAGACTAACTTTTTGAATAAAGAAGCAACTACAAAAGTGAATGGACTAGATTTTAGCATAAATAAGTTATCATTTCTAATATGAAATGTTATTGGATTTATCAAACTAGTTGTGATTCTCATTGCCATTTTGATAACCTCTTGAAACCTGAACTCCCCCCCCCCAGTATTTTTCATGGACTCGATTTTATTCCTCTTGATTATAATGTGCAACCAAGGGGAGCAAACTTAGGCTCTCTCATCAGGTACACGAAATTAAAAGGAAAACTTTTAATTAATAAGAATATTGACGATTCATGATAATTAATTAACACCAATACCTGATTTGTTCACTTATTTATGAAACAAAGAGAGAGTTGTTGCATTTTCAAAATTATTTTAATTTATTCGGAGGGGGGGAGGGGATTAACCAACTAATTGTTTGGTCAAATGATCTAGGAAATAAAAGAGAATATGAAGAGTTCCATCCTGTGGTGGCAAACTCCTTCAGTTCTTTAAAGGAAAGTTGTTGTTTTTTTTGTGAGTAAATGAATGCATATTATTTTTCTCTCTTTTGTTGGCTCATAATACCAAATATCTGCTCAAAATTCGTATTATTTTAATTCATTTGGCTAAGATATGAATGTCTGTGTATGTGGGTTCGCTTAATCATTGCCACAAATGATCTATTAAATTCTGCATTCTAATCTTTTTTAAAAATCTACTTCAATTTTGATTGAATTTGATAAAAAGAGATCAAATGAAGTGATAAATTAAAGTCTTTGATCTGTATTTTCTCAGCCAGTTCCAGCGAAGAATGCATTAAGAAGATAATTCAACGATCATAAATAGTAAGGGATTAGGAGTGCAAACCGAGTTCAATATGAAAGAGAGAGAACAGCCGGAAACAGAGGAAGCTGATGAGGAAGAGGAGAAAAGCTCTTCTGAACCAACAAGAACATTGTAGAAAGCATCCTCTGTGTTTTCTTTCAGAGGTAAATTCAACTGCGAGGATGAGATGGATATGCTAGAATCAGATCCTGATAATCTGAAACACGAGTAAGATAAATAAATGTACAAAGTCAATAGCGATCAAAATCATTAAGCATATCACTCTGTGTAACTGAATCGTAGTAGAAGTAGCAGTAATCACAGCAGAAATGGATACGAAGAAGAATAAATTTCTACATAGGATAGGATGAAAAGAAATGTGAGTCGAGATGCGGAATTTAATGAATAGTAATAGGAAGCACCGCTGCATACAGAGTAGATTAATGAAAAAGGGAAATTTATTGGAGGATAAGAGAAGGATTAGTTGATAGATCAAAGACTAGAGGACCATCAGGAGGAAGAGGAGGATATTATAATGCAGTAATAGTAAGATGAAGAAGACTATTAAGAAAACAAATAGCTCCATTCTCATGAGACTTCAAGTCATCAATACGAACAACATATTTCAGAAGAATTAGAGTAGTAAGGATAAGCGATTTAATCACCCTCCTCCTTGACTGCAGCAAAACAGCAAACTTCCTGTTAAGATAGTGATACTAATGAGTGCAACAAATAAAGGAAGAGTGAATTGTAGTAATTGCAGCCTACTAACAGATCGAATACTGAAATTGAGCACTTATAGGTAATCGAAGGAGAAATAAATAGCAATAATTCCAAGCCAATATTGCCTGAGAATGAGAATACAACGCGAAATCAAGAAGAATACAATAATTATTCTGCCAGCACGCAACAGGATGAAACTCAGTAAATTAACACATAGCAAATCAATAATAATAATCTATCTTATCAAGACGATCATCGCAGCTATGATAATATTCCCCCAAGCAAGGCTAGTCTGCCTTCAAACAACCCTCCCCGAAGCCAGTCGAGAAACTACATGGGCATCTACTAGGCTTACCTGCAAAATCAAACAAACACTGAGACTATGCCGAGCAGTGACTAATAGCAGTAGCAACAACCAAGAGATCTACTCAAGAATCAGCCTTATTTGGATGATCAAAAGAGCCAAAATAATAATCTCAAAGGGATAGATAGCTATACGGGCAATAATGTTCTTTTTCCTTAAACTAATAATGTTAGTCCCAAGCAGGAAAGCCCTTCTTTCGATGCAAATCAACGCAGTTTAAACAGAAACTACTATCCGCAACAACACAAATAATCATAATAACCATAGTCGAATCTTTCTCGACCATCGAAGAGCTAACCTCCATTCAAAGACAGGTACTCGCAGAATGATTCGCAATAAGACACAACTTAATAGCAGTACCTCAACGGCATCAACGGTAGCAATAACAATAACGGTATGCTATTCAAGCAGTTTTAGCAAATGTTTTCGTATCCTGGGATGGGACAGTAGGAAGATATTCAGTATTTCCATGAGTAGAATAACAAGTACAACCAGAATAGTAGTAATATTGGTTAAATTAATGGTAGGGATCACCAAGAGCATCATCATCAGTAACCGTTTGGATGGGAGTAAATGAGATAATTCTAAAAGCAGCATTCATAATAGTCTGATCAGCAGAAACATCCATAATAGTAATAATAATATGGAGAGCAATATCGACAAGACTATCCTGTTTCGTAGCAGAAAACGGAGTTCTTAGAACAGCAGCATGGATTTGTGATGCAGATCATGAACTTCTATGAGTATCATCTCAACAAAATGAAGAGCATTGTTCTGGAGAAATCCTCAGAGATTGCAGCGAAAGATGAAACCATTTATAAACTACAAGCTGCCTTAGGTAAGAAGAAATAGCATTGATGTTATGTGTGTAAAAGTGAAATAATGGCAGGAATCCTTCAGCAAATAATATTATTTTTAAATGAATTACTTTTTTGCTAATGTTTGTGTTGCTGTTGTTCTTGCAGACATCCAACGTGACAGATTTGAGTAGAGACTGCAGATAGCAACAGCAGCTAACATCGAAGAAATCAGATCCTTGAGATCAAAGGAAAGAACAATACAATAAGCTTAAAATTCCATCAAAGAGAATTACGAGATGCAGCTAGAGACAATGAGATTTTAGCTGAAAGAATAATAGCAACACCATTAATCCATGAATTCAGACACCAATGTGTCATAATCAGCTAAAAGCTATGAAGAACAGATCTAACTTCTGGAGCTTGAAAAGGTATGGTAGTATTCACTCAGCAGAAGCAAAGGGCAATAGCTTTTAAAATCTCTTTTTTAGCTTACCATTTGTTTTTGTCTATTTCTCTTTGTAGTCGCTCGCGTTGGAGAAAGTCTAAGAATCTTTGCAGAAACTAGAATCAGCTGAGCGAAAAGCTGATATATCTCAAAGGAGGGCAGAATCAGCAGAAGAGAGAGCAGAAGAAGCGGAGAGACAGCTGAAAACTGCAAGGAATAGAATCAATGATCTAACATCTCAAGTGGACTCACTCTCCATCACGTTAAGGTTAGAATGAGCGAATTAGAGGAGAGGAATAGATAGTTGTGTTGAATTAATTGATTGTTTTACCTCTCTAGATAGTAGCATTCGATGAAGAAGAGTCAACAGAATAACAACAACAACAGTAGTATCTTAAACGAATATTCTTTTGAGGAGAAAGAAGATGTAAATAGATCAACTGAGAAGAAATAAAAGACTAACAACAATCATAAGTAATTCATGAGGAGTAACGAACCTACTAACCTTCTAAACGAGAGTGCTTATATTCTAAACAAAGAGCGAGATCAATCTTCGAACATTGCTCATATCCTCGTCTGGCCAGACAGCAAAGGAACAGGGAATAATAATAATAATAATTCTAAACGTTTTATAGATAATTTACATGATATTTAGAGCTAATCTCCCAGGAACAACAATTACAACTCTGGGGTGTATGGGAATAACAACAATTCCAGCAAGGTTTATGATAATAATCAGGGATTGACATAGCAGAATAGGTAATCTAACACGAACAGCTAAGATAATCATGACAATAATAATAACAACACCAGCAGAATAAGTAATAATACCAATGGATCGAATGATCATGGTGCTCAACTATCAAGACATGACAACCATTGCTATGATGAAATATACTTAACTTACAAGACAAGAGACACAAACCCATCAAATAGAGGGAATAAACAAATAAATTACAATAATAATTATGATTCTAACAGGAAAATTCCTGATTAAGATCATAATCCTTAGAGATCTGCCTCGTTAGTAGAAGAGTCAGGGTATTTCTACCCTATCAAACCGTCTTTGACTTTCCCCTCATAATAAAACAGTGAGAATAACACAAAAGCTATTCGGGAATGTGAGTTGGCTCTGACTTCCCTCACAATAGATAAAGAATAAGTAAAATAATCGAAAATTCAACTTTGTTTTGGGTGTTTTCTCATTTTAATAATCTCTCTCTTTCTTTATTTCTTTCCTCTGTGATTTGTTTGTAACCTATGCTACGATTTATCTAGTTGGAAGCTGAGATGCTGAAGATACCAATTCACTTGAAGAACGCATAGTAGCGTCTGCATAAACATGAGATGGAAAAGAGCTTAGAAGCACTGGAAAAGTAGATACAAAATCACAGGAAATAACTCAAAGCACTTTAGAATTGAGAAAGATAGGAAGAAAGAAAAAAAAGGAATTAAGCTAATTAATATTGTAAAGATAAAGATATAACATATTATTACAAGTCGAACGAAGACGATAACACACAAATTTGAAAGCTAAGCTATATTTTTAAATAACAGAGTTGAGTAATTTGAATTATATTATTTATTGTTTGGCTGTGTGTGTATTTCCATACAAAAGCAAAAAAGATAATAATTAACCAAAATAATTGGAAGAAAAAAATAAATATATTTTGTAGCAAGCATACAGACACACATTACACATATACATACAAATGCAAGAGTTGAACGAGTTGAAGAACCTCGTCATTTAGTCTTTAGAAGCGAATGGATCTTTAAGTAATATCCGTGCTTAGATTCGTGCTTCCGTTTTCAAAGTCATCGATTAGCAAGATCCTCCAGAGTAACAACCTAAAAAGCCATCAGCATTTTCATGGGAAAACCCTAAATGTGCTGCATTGCTGCAAAATCCTAATGGAACACTGATACTGCAGCTCATCAAGGAGTTTTTGTAGTTTTATGGGATGGATTACTCGAATTCAGTGTTTTCATCGGAGGGCAATATACGGGAAGAAGTCAAAAGAGATAAGATTAATGGAGTACTGAAGATAAAGGAATTGGATGCTAAAAAACCAGTTTTATTGTAGGTATTAGAGGAATTTTATAAGAGGAGTAATAATGCGTCTGAAGCTGGAAACAATCAAGAAGGGAAAGAGAAGGATGTAGAAGGTGGTGGTGCTGGAGTTGTTGTTACTGCTTCTCCAGCTGCAGATGTTGCTAAAGTGGAAAAACAACCAAAGGTTAAGGAATAATAAGTTGGTATAAAACCGACGGAGATAACAGTTATGCCTAAATAGAAATAAAACCAATCAGTAGAGATCTAAGAAGGAAAAGCAGAAGAACCATAATCGAAGTAACAACAGAAATAATCATATTAATAACTACCTGAAAAACCTGCTGAGACATAGTATTAAAATACCAAAAGCAGCGATAGCAATAACAAAGTGAAGACTGGAGAGTCTGAAAAGAATGAGCAGGAAGGAGATAGTGCAAGAGGCAAGAAAGCACTTGAAGCGGTTGAGAAGTTTATTTAAAAAAACTAAGATCAATTGAAAAGCGGTGAGATTGCTAGTCTTCCAGTTACAGGGAAAGAACAAGGAGATGGTAAACAAGTAGTATCAGCATCAGCAACAGACAAGGCATAACGATATGGACAAGGATAAGTGTAGTAATAACCAGTTCAAACTTAATAATAGGACGAATAAAGCTCAAAACAAGATTCTGAAGGAAACTAATAGAAAGGTTTGAAGTATGACAGTGAGGAGTTCGATTAGTATGAGGAGGAAGGAGTAGAAGAGCAACTAGAGCAGTACTAAGATGATGAGGAATACAACGAAGAAAACTACTAGCATGAACATTATGCATCTGACACACATGAAAAAGCTAGTAACATTGAGGAATCAGAGGATTTCATTGGATAATCATCAAAAGGTCATGACATCTCAGTGGATTCTTACGAATTAGAGAATTTCGATTACATCACTGATGTTGAAGATTTGTGAGGGGGCAAGGAAAATGCTCATAGATAGCTATTCAGTGAATAAAGAATGGTTAGTTTATTTTTACAATTCAAGAATTAACTGCAAAAATCTAAATTGTGTATTAAGGAAAAATAAAAAGGATTTTGGATATTGAAATTGGGTATGAGATTAACAGTTTTGTGAATGCAGAATTAAATGAAAAAATCAACAAATTAATTAATAAAATTGTTCTTTTCACTCTGCTATTTTGTGATAAATTATTAGAATCCTTTTACACTTTTTCTGTTCTTTTCTCATTCCCCTTTCCCCGATGGGCAATCAACAGAGTTACATGTGCGATAACTGTTCTCCAATGCAAGTGGAGGACACGCAATACGATGAGCATAGAATGACATTCTAGATGACGAAGATGCGATAATTCAGTCATTATTCAAGAGATTTTCAAGTAGAGTAGAAGTACAATAGGATTGTAACATCCAAACCAGGATATTAGTTGTCGCTAGAGCTAGTGTATCCATCGAGATTAGATTATCTCAAAGCATAACTAGTCGAGAAATCAGGAAGAGATAGGAAGCTAGATGAAGAAGAAGATGAAGGTGATTAGTATAGGTTTGATAGGATAGAGTAGGAGAGATAAGCATCGAATGGGAAGATCAAGAAAATGGAAAAATAAGATGATAAAATCGATAAGGAAAAGATACAAATATAAGAAATACTTGGAGTTTAAGGCGAGCAACAAGAGCAACAACAAGAAAGAAAGGATTAAGGAGAAGGAGATAAAGCAGAATAAGGTATTGAGGATCTTGATGATGACTAACCCTAGCAAGAATTCTAAGAAGAAAACCAGGAATAAATCGATGAAGTATAATAGGATGACTCTTCTGCTGAAATCTACTACAAATCTTTTAAGCTTGGCAACGTTGAATTGGATTGCAATATCCTCTGCAATGAGTTTGAAGTCATGTACGAGCAATGCGTCGTTGACAGCACGGAGATCACTCAGCGTGCTGCGAAGACAGATGTGTTCATTTTTCTTCTTGATGACGAGATGGATTTGCCACTTTGTGATTATGTTGTGCAGCTAATCAGCTAGTCGTGCTAGAAGCATGCAGTGGTGTTCTTAGCAGCAGCGAAGAGTGTGACGTCTATATCTTTTCTAGCTGGGTATTCTACTTTAATGGTCGATAATATCTAAGAGCCTGAGGATATGGCTGGTTAAGGATAATAGTAGTAGCAGGAAGAGGAAAAGATACCATAATTGAATAAGTATTTTAAGAACCAAAAGGATAATGCGTAACAGCAGCAATAATAACAACTCAGAGAGCCTTTGATTCTGCGAGACAATGATCATCCAACAACAACAACCGCAATGAGAACTTCCCCTGTCAGGAAAGAGAGAACGATTCTGCAGAAATGGGTGAAGTCTATCATCGACAACTACTGGAACACAGATTTCGTTCTTTTTGACTTTGACTCCAGTGAGACAATCAATGCGTAATTCGAAGTGATCCTAGCTCAAGCAATCTATTCCCAGGATTCACAATTCAATCAGTAACTTTGAGAGCAACATTTCAGAGACTACATGAATCCAAGGAGAGTGGGATTTCCCTTAGATATCGAGAATGCGCGATTATCAAACTAAATTTATTATATTTTCATGTTCGCAGTGCCATTTTGCAGCAAAAAAGACTTGAGTTTAGAATTAGAAATAAGGAAAATATTTTCACTTTAAAAAACACAATATAAGAAGAGTGAGACATTTATTATCTAACAAGGCCAGTGTATTGTTTTCAATTTGAGGAAGGAAAAAGGAGATCGATTAGCTACCTTCAACATACGTTTCATAAATCATTGCATTTTAATAGAATTTCTTTGTATTTTGGATATTCTATTTTTCACAAATAATATTGGCACACCAAACAAAGTCTCTCGACCATTGATCATTTTTTCAAAAATCTATGAACTCGAACTTCTGTTTTTTTTTCTTGCCTCCACTTTGAGACTTTGAGCAGCATATATGCTCAGCAAGAGAATCACGATTATTCAACACAAGAACCATATTAACTAACACAATACTAGTATTTGTTGTAATTATCAACGTTTTAACAGATCTCAGAAGTACTGTGATTGTCAATACTTCAAGAGTAGATGGATTAGATCATTATTAATACAAAAAGTAAGATTCTTAATAGGAGATTGGTTTGATGTAATGCAGGGAAACTGCGTTGAAGGGTAGTAGAATCAACTATACACCAATTTAAACTCCTTGATTCCAGCTTTGAAGCTCACTTTCAATTGTATTGTGTTAAGTAAAAGCTTTGTTCGCCTTACTCACCCATTTCAGTGTAGCATTTCTACATTGTCAACAGATTACGATCTGGCTCATGCCATTGTTGTTGTTTTTTGCTTTCATTTGGAGAATCTCATTAACAGCAATAAGAATTCAAATCCATACTCAATCCTGATTCCTATCGGATAGTTTTCCACTGCAAAAGACCTAGTTTTTTCCCCAGAATTTTTCAGCTACTTTGAACATCAGGTAACAACCCCTAAATTATTAATTATCAATAAAATTACCAGAAATAAACATAAAGAAAACAATATCTCAAATCAAATAGATAGATAGATAGATTTAATTACTGCTACTGTTAATATTTGAAACTGAAATATCTTTAAAAAGCATCTTTTATATTGTTGTTATGATATTTATTACTAAAATACCATCTTATTCATTACCAACCATAGAACCTTGCAAGCTTAAATAATGCAGTATGATTGAGAGCTACATATAAAAATTTCTAGGAAAACAATAAAAATCTCCTTAAATAAAATCAAAACAGCTATATTCACCCAGTCCACAGCAGCAGTAAGCTCTTATTTGTGTGACTGGTTAGCTAGAATTCTTGTCTCTTGAAGATTCTCTCTCTCAATTCCCTGTGTTCACTTCTTTACTTTGATTTGTGTTAGGCGCAGCAATTCCACTTTGGAGCTACTCAAAATACGATGGATCCAAACTGTAGTCCTTGGATTGCATCTCGACGACTCTACTCTTGCATCTCTGCAATGCAAAATCTACTTCTTACACTGCTTCTTTGTAATCCACGTCAAAGAGTTTCAATTTAGGATTTTTGACTATCATATTGTCGACATCGAAGAGCTCCTCCAAGGACACCTCGCAAGTCATGTAGAGCTTCGTCTTGTGATTGTAGATCTCGTCAATCTGTATCCAGTTAGAAAGCACGTTAAGGTTCAGTAAAAATATACCTTGATTCTCTTTTATTCCAAATAAATAATTATTTTACAAGTGAGATGAACCTCTTCATGACATTTCGTTTATCTGGGGTGAGCTTCTGCACGTTCTTCAGAATCACTGAGTGGAAATTCCTGCAGATGGTAATGTAATCAGCTGAGGCATAGTTACCTTCGCAGATATCCTCGAACTCAAACACAGCGACTCCGCCACCACATTCGTCGATTGTCATCTCCCTGCCGACTTCGTAAACTTCAAGAGTTCTCTCTTCGTAGTGGTCTAATTTACTGAGGAAATGGTAGGTTTTTTCGATTTCGGTGTTGTTGTATTTGTCGTTGGGATAGTAGAATGTCTTCATGTTTGCATGACCCTTGTCTTCGCTGAATCGGTAGTCGATGTCGCTCTGGATGCTGAAAGGAGAAAGAGAGAGAATCAAGATGAGAACGAAAATAAAACAGGATAATATTGTTATTTGAATTCTGTATTTTTTACTCGATGATCTCGCACTAGCTTTTTAGGAAAGGAATAAATGGCTGGAAAGACTCATATTGTAAGCCTCCTTTGTAGAGATCATCAGGGGGTCTGTTAGATGTGGTCTTAAAGGGAAATGTTAGAATAATATCAAAAAAAATTTAATTATCTTATTTTGGTTATTTTACGACAAGTATGACGTTATTGTTGAAGAGTGCATCAAAGAGATTCTTTAGAATCATGGCATCACAGATATCAGTGACTTAGAACTCATCCAAACAAAGGAGTCTCAAACCCGTTGCTTTCTATCGTCCTACTATGGCTAGAGGATTCCTGTAGTCTTTCTGGAATAGTCAATTAAAAAGTAACAGAGATTATTAAAAACATCAATGCAAATTAAGAAAAAAGGTAGATCTAGATAGCTGTAATATTAGTAGTACCGCTCTAATGGAGTGGAAATGTGAATTGATGAGTAGCATGAATTCTTTGAAATGAATTCGCTGCTTTTCTTAGAAAGGAATCGATTCATAGAACATATCCATAATGAACGTCTTGCCACTTCCTGGCTTGCCAAAGCAGTAGATTCCTTAGAGCTTATTGATGGAGATCGTCTTGTAGTCATGGATATCGATGAGTCGCTCTTCTCTTTCTTCGTAGAAAACCTTATACGTTGGCTTCCAGATTGGCTGCTGGTTGCTCAAAAACGAAAAGAATCCCTTTGGTTTTGTGCCTTCCATGGCTTGCATGCCTTCTTGTTCTTTCGCTTTGAAGACCTTCTCTTTCTCGAGCTTTGCTTCTTCCACATTCTGATCGAATTTACTCAGAGAATCAATAAGGGATACTTAGAATTTCTTCCATTCAGACTAGGAATCAATCAGCTATTCTCTCAGCTTATCTAACTAACTTATCTAAAGCCATCAAAGTAAGAGTATTAGCAAGCATTGGAACTAAGATTAGCTATTTAAATCGTTGAACCAAATGAATCCCTCAATGCAATTGAATTTTGTTTGTCTTACAGCGTAGATCTATCTAGGATCTTCTTTGAGTCTATTCTCCTTGACGAGTTCCTAAAGCAAACCAACAACGTCAATGAATCCACTCTCAATACATCAATCACATCATCCATATTCCCAGAAAAGAGATAAAACAGACATATCTAAAATAATCTTGATTTCTTTCTTCTTGATGTAATTGTAGTACCTGATACTTTTTGAGAATAACATCTGAGAACCTTTAACGCATGGAGAAGAAGAGCTAATTCTTTAGCCATTGGCTATGCTTTCCGCCTATCATAAGTGAACTCCGCTGCTTTAGATATTTCTCTCTATTTCTTAATTTATTTAAACAAAAAAAGTTTTTTATTTTTTTAATTTTCCTAGTAACGAACTGGACTGCGTATTATCACGCAATGCAGTAATTCTGCAGGAGTAGGAGTAGGAGTAGTAGTAGATTTAGTATCGTATGACTTCAGATTATATAGCATTCACTGCGCTTTCACTGATAACTCCAGAAAAATAGAAAAATATCTTACAAAAAAACAGAATGAAGGAATTTCGAGAAAAATCAATAAAAATAACATCTCATTTTAATAATTATGTTTCTGAAATGACGAAAAAGTGCAATATAGGGATGTCTAAAGAAATAAGTTAATTATTAATAATAATAATAATAATAATTATTCATATTTAAAATAATTGTTTTCTCTTGTTTTGATTTAAAATGAATGATTTCTTTCTGTAAAAAAGGGAAATAACTTGAGGAAATAAATCCATTAAGATAACAGTGGTATTTTTACTCTTTGAATATCTCTAATTGTTAAATGCTTTTTTAGATCTTTTTGAATTGGAATTTGAAGCAATTAAGAAACTTAAAACTAAGATAATAATACACATAACTTGTATTAAGCACCAAATATAGAGAAAGCAAAAAGTTAATTTATATTTTAGGGGTTGGGGTTGGGGTTGGGGTTGGGGGTGGGGTTGGGGTT
>Ga0302271_10003446_pt1 | contig 13350 bp, 8 predicted proteins | sample III_Bog_N1_1_FD_198767 | JGI IMG/M metagenome (GOLD analysis project Ga0302271, IMG submission 198767) | Peat permafrost microbial communities from Stordalen Mire near Abisko, Sweden - III_Bog_N1_1 | ecosystem: Environmental > Terrestrial > Soil > Wetlands > Peat | place: Sweden: Abisko... | reverse complement strand
AATGTTTTTTTTTTTTATAATTTTTATGGTAAATTACTTTCTTTTCCCCCCCCCCCCCCCCCAATTAAATTTTGTCTATCTACAGTACTACATAGTCATTTGTATTTTGATACTTCGTATCGATAATAAGAACCATATGGCTAATTGACAAAAACATATTTATGTCAGTATCTTCTTGAAACTCAAATATGATCCAACGAAGAATACGAATTGAGAATCTTTCTTGTGAAAAGATATTTTGAGAACGAAATAGAATAACCTCTAGGATAAGAAAAAAAAACTAATAAAATAATCCTCAAATTACACATTATCTTTGGATCTTATTCTTTTTTTAATTTGCTCATCCCATAAAATTAGACTTCATCACTTTTTCTGAAGAATTAGAAAATAAGGGAAACCAATAGGAGCTCGCTGAGTAGCATTAGCATACTTCAAAACAAAGAAAGATATCTTGATATCTTCGACAGATATCATAAGATATATAAATTCAAATAATAATTAGGTATGATAATAGTTTTTGATCTAAAGACAAGAAATTAGATTTAATTTTTAACTTTTCAGCTGTCAAACTATTTCACGTTTATAATAGTAAGCTCTTTCATTGGCTACAATATTAGCAGAAAAGAAGAATCTTATTAAATATCAGGAATTCGTCTAAGATGGCATCATTAAATTATACTCGAATTGTCATAAGAATATTATTTCTAACATGATTAATAAGGTTATTGATCAAATTAATAAAGAATTTAATGTAATTATCACTTCGACTCTAAGTTAAAACAATTATGTTCTTTCATTTTCTCAAAAAGTCTTTTAGAAAAAAAATAAAAACAATCTCATAATTTGATTCCCACAATTTTAGACTTAAAAACATCATAGTGAAAAACCTTAGCAATATATGACGTAGTTCTTTTTTTTTAAGTTTTTGTATTAGAATGAATGAGATGCTCTACTATCTACGCTGGTGCCTGCCATGTATGAAGCAACAAGCTGGTGATTTATTAAAACAGATAGGCGAAGTAAATCAAGATTTTTCAAAGCTTGAATAGGGATATTTTAAAATGAAATTATCTTGGAAGTAGCGTTGAAAAGATAAACAAATCAAGGAAAGGGCTTAGAGGTTTTGAAAGTAAATGTAAGTCTGAAAATAATAAAGTTCTTTGTCATTTAAATAGAAGAAATAATAGACAGTGTGAATTGATAGAACACTAAACATCCGTTTGCTGAAAAGAAAGAAAAAATAAATAAATGTTTCTCTATCTTGTTTTTTGATTAGTTGATTCAACAAATAAGGACAAGATTATTCTTTTCCAACAAATATTATTCCTAAAAGTAATAAGAAGAAATAGAAATTGTTATTCAGACGTTTTTAAAAAGTAATCCTCCAGTAAATTTTCCTTCTTCAATTAACTCTCCTTTTGAGTTGAATTTCTTTCCCTTTCCATTGATCCAGCCTACTTCCCACTCTCCTTCATATCTGTTTCCATTATTGCAGAAGTACTCGCCTATTAAAATATTGAACAACGTTAGAATCAATAAATCACTTTTCTTACCTTGACCATGCATAATGCCATCTTTGAACTCTCCTTCATATCTGTTCCCATTATTGCAGAATAACTTGCCTATTAAAGTATTGAACAATGGTAGAATCAATAAATCATTCAATAAATAACTTTTCTTACCTTGACCATGCTTTTTATCATCTTTCCACTCTCCTTCATATATGTTCCCATTATTGCAGAAGAACTTGCCTGTTAAAGTAATGAACAATGTTAAAATCAATAAATACTTATATATAATAATAATAAAATTAAATCAAAATTAATGACCTTAAAAATGCCATGTAATGAAATTCATAAAAAATTTTGTGCCTCTAAAAATGCCCCCCCCCCTTTTTTTCCATTACTTAACATCATTGAATAGTGTTGTTTGTGATTCTTACTACTATTTTTATTGAATTGAGAATGACTCCTTTTTAAAACTCTTGTTTTACTTTTTGATTTTAATCAATAGCAGAATCAATAAATCATTCAATAAATCAATTTTCTTACCTTGACCATGGGCATTGTTATCTTTGAACTCTCCTTCATATCTGTCCCCATTATTACAGAAGAACTTGCCTGTTAAAGTATTGAACAATGTTAGAATCAATAAATCACTTTTCTTGCCTTGACCATGCAGTTTGGCATCTTTGAACTCTCCTTCATATCTGTTCCCATTATTGCAGAAGAACTTGCCTATTAAAGTATTGAACAATGTTAGAATCAATAAATCATTCAATAAATCACTTTTCTTACCTCGACCATTCTTGTTGCCATATTTCCACTCTCCTTCATATCTGTCCCCATTATTGTAGAAGGACTTACCTATTAAAGTATTGAACAATGTTAGAATCAATAAATCATTCAATAAATCACTTTTCTTACCTTGACCATGCTTCTCGTTATCTTTCCACTCTCCTTCATATCTGTCCCCATTATTGCAGAAGAACTTGCCTGTTAAAGTATTGAATAATGTTTGAATCAATAAATCAATTTTCTTACCTTGACCATGCGCTTTGTTATCTTTGCACTCTCCTTCATATATGTTCCCATTGCAATGGAAGAACTTGCCTTTTAAAGTATTGAGCATGATAGAATCAATAAATAACTTTTTTCTTACCTTGGCCATGCTATTTGCCATCTTTCCACTCTCCTTCATATCTGTCCCCATCATTCCAGAAGTACTCGCCTATTAAAGCAAAATTTCAAATTCTACACCCACTTAAAAGAAAGAAAGGATTCTATACTTACCTTATCCATTTTTTATGTTATTCTTGGTCTCTCCTTAATAGTATCCATCATCGTACTGAATTCTTTTTATTCTGTTATTAAATGTGCATAGGAAATTATGAAATGAGACTGGAAATAAATTTGTGCTTTTTAAAAATAAATGAATATGAGACTGAAAAAGAAAGCCTTTTGAGAATTAATCTCCTCCTCAAAAAGAGCAACTTTCATCATTTTAACAAAGATACCTTCCTATTAAAATAAAGAGCTCATTCTTTGTGAGTTAGTTTCTCTTTTTTATTTGTTATTGTGGAAATGTTTTTTATCATTATTGTTATTGAGATGTCGATCCTTAACGAGAGGTTCTTTGGTTAAAATCTCTTTGAACAAATGTGGGTGTTCATTTAGGTATGATAATTCAAAGCATGAATTAATTAATTGGGAGAAAAAAAGACAAATCCACTTCTCTTTTGCAAGCAAATAACTAAAATAAACAAACAATTTAATTACTCTGTTTGCTTTGGAGAGAGATATTGGTGCATTTTCTGTAGCTCAGTGATAACCTCTTCAGGTGAAGCTCGATCTTTTGGAGAAGTTGCTAACATTTTAAATGCAACCTTCACAATGTTTTAATGCCTGAGTTAGGTGATATCTGGAAAGACCCCTTATTGTATTTAAAGAGTCTAGGGGATTTAATGGTTGCCACATAGTCTAAAGAGAATTAAACCAGCTGCGAACCAATCTGATTCAATTTAGGATTTTTATTCTAAGTGTTGCTCAGGTGCTTCATAGCATAAATTGCCTCCTTTGTTGATCTATTAAACCCTGCTTTCTTGTAATTATGAAGAGAGTCCAAAATCTGCTAATTTGGGGGAGTTGATAGAGGAGAGAAGGATATTCTATGGCTTAAGATCGCCATGAATAATTTTATTCACCTTGAGAAATATTAATCCGCGAAGAACTTCGATAAACATAGTGATAATCTGAGAGTCACTGATATTAGGATTATCTGAAATGAATGTTTCTAAATTTCCATTTTCTTCGAGATCCATGACCAAAAAGAAATAGTTGTTCTCTAAGTCAGTTATCAGATCATACAGATGGACAGTGTAAGGAGATTCGAGTTTCTTCAAGATTGCGAATTCTTAAGTGAACCCAAGGAGCTACTTATCATTTTCAATGTACATCAACTTGATAGCTACTTTTTTTTTATTTTAGATATTTTTTGCAAGCAGAACTGCACCGAAGGAGCCGCATCCAAGCATGCGCTCTACTTCATATCCTCTTTCTGCCAAATATTTCCCCGACACTAAGACATCAGTGGCTCTTAGATTGGAAAATTCTTTCTCTAGCATTGCTGAAATTGTACTGTTATCCATCATAATTGTTTTGTATTACTTTCCTTTATTTTTCTCTTTTCTTATTAATTAGTGAATCGTCAGTGGCTGAGCTTGGATGTTGTTGGTGGAGGGAAAAATTGTTAGATCTTTGTAAAAAAAGAAAATTAGAGCAGAGGGAAACTAACTGTAACAATTAACATTTAAATTCAAAGCTTCATGATTGTTCTTAACTTTATTTCCCAAATTAAGTGTTTTAGCAGTTCATTAACAATTCTAAGCAAAAAAGTTTAATTAATTGATAATAATAGGATGCGATAAGAAAAATCACCTAGATTGGCTTATTTAAGATGGATCAAAATGGAGGAGGAGATATTTAAGAAGAATAAATTAACTTTTGGAATAGACTAGCTAGAGTTCTAACTAAAATTAGTCAGCTATTCCTGCGAGTAGTCAAATAATAGATAATAAATTAATACATAACTTAACTCAGAGATGCAATAGCAATAAGCAAAGATAAGAGTACACCAAAAACATACATTTTTACGCTAGGAATAAGATATTTAGAAGAAAAAATCAAAATAATTATTGAGCTTTTTTTGATTTTGCACCGTCAGGATTTTTTTCTTCAAAAGATTAAAAATTCGTAAGAGTAATTCATAATATTTTTATAATATATTGAAGATTTCTTTAATTTCCACGAAAAAAATGAAACATGTTAAACAGTTAACTTTTTAACTCTCTTTTTTAATAATTTCTGTTGTATCTATAAGGGTATTTTTATTATATGTAAATCTATTTGCAAAAATAGGTTGATGAAATACTCAAAGGTTGAATAATAATTCTGACAATTATCTTGGATTCGTGTAACTGTGTTAACTTGTATCCTTGGCATTATCCAAATATGACAAATAAAATGGATTCTGCCTTCAACCTGAAATTCATAAAAACACAAAAAAGAATCTTCTTTGACAAATTCAATCAAGCTCAGTTTTCTTGGAGGGGGGGGAGGGGGAGGGAGTTTCTTTGGAAGTGTATGGGTGTAATTATTCAGAAGTAAGACTGGGATATGGGATTATCTGCAATGTTGAAAGAGAAATGCAAGAGAGTAAGAAACTGGGAGTAAATTAAATTCTAAGAGATTGCGTCAGAGCGAGAGTAGTTTTGGATATTATTGGCAAGTATCCTCCCCGAAAAATGCCCAAAATAGAAACACTCTTAAAAGTGAGAATGGTAGGCAGTGAAGAGAAGACGGCTATTATTTAAAACATAAAATTGATTGCTTGGATAAGTTTATGAAAGGAATTTAAGATTGTGTTCATTCTTTTTTTGTGAGCATCATTTATGTCTGGAAACAAAGAAGGAAAAGCCTTAATCTAGGGGAGAACTAGCTATTTAAACAGATAATTAGCGATACTTTTTCTTAAATAAAGATGCAGTATATGATGGGAGTGACGTCAATAGGATCGGAAGAATGCCTTGAAAACGCAGCATCATACCGAATTGACTTTGGAATTTATACAAAAAAAGTATTAACATAAAATCAAAAAAAGAGAAAACAGGCAAAAAAGAAGCAAAAGACATTTTCTAAAACAATGGCAGCAACGAAGAAACCAACAACTGGAGGTGATGGCATGGCAGGTATTGTCGCAGGTGACAGTGCTATCTCAACTGTAGGCATCGGTCTTGGACTCAATTATCGAGGATATGATGTCAACGAACTTGCTGATAACTCAACCTTCGAGGATGTCGCATATCTGTTGCTTTTCGGATGTCTTCCTACATCAGCTTAGTTAAACTAGTTCATCGTATAGATTTCCCAAGCTAGATCACTTCCTCAATCCCTCAAGGAAGTCCTTGAGAAAATCCCTGTGGATGTTCACCCAATGGATGTCATGAGAACGGTAGCTTCGTTCTTAGGAGTCATCGAGCCAGAATCTAATCAAAACAACCAAGCTTAAGTTGCAATTAGATTGCTCGGTATCTTCGGACCTGCCATGATATATTGGTACCATTATGCTCATAGTGGCATTCGAATTGTCGAGCACACCGACCCTAGAGACTCTATCGCTGCAAATCTCGTTAAACTCCTCCAAAGAAAAACAACTGTCGATCCCCTTATCGTCAAAGCAGTAGATGTATCATTAATTCTTTACGCTGAACATGATTTCAACGCATCCACATTCGCTGCTAGAGTCACCGTCAGCACACTTTCAGATATCTACTCAGGAGTTACAACTGCAATCGGCACTCTTAGAGGTCCTCTCCATGGAGGAGCTAACGAAGCTGTCATGCAATATTTACAGACTCTCAACTCAATTGCAGACGCTGATAAATTCCTTGAAACTTCCTTCAAACAGAAGACTCTCATCATGGGCTTTGGACACAGAGTCTACAAGAAAGGTGATCCTCGCAGTGACATCATCAAGAAATACAGCAAGATCCTTTCTGAAAAACAACCAGATTTTGGTAACAAGTTACTCTACCAAATCAGTGAGCACATCGAATCTCGAGTCGTCAAGGAAAAACTCAAATACCCGAATCTCGATTTCTTCTCTGCATCGACATATCACCAATGCGGAATCCCAACAGAGCTCTTCACACCTGTATTCGTAGTCTCCAGAATCACTGGTTGGGCAGCTCATATCTTCGAGCAGCGCGCAGACAACAAGCTCATTCGCCCTTCATCAAATTACACTGGACCACAGAAGCTCGCCTTTATCCCTCTGTGCTAGAGGCTTTGAAGGAAAAGAAGAAGAATAATAGTCTTTATTTGTTTTTTTGTCATAAGCCTTTTGATCAGTAAATTACATAATATTACTTTAACGCATTATCAAAATCAAAAACAGATAAACTCTCACATACATATTTGATCTTTTTGTAAAAGATATCTATTTCCAAAAATAATGATTTTTTTAGTGGCTGATCTCAATGCCTTATTTCACCTTTGAAGTCCATTACAATCTTGCAAGAGGTAATAAAAATGCTAAATGTCTTCAACTTCGAATCCTATCTCATTTCTCCTCACTTGAGATGACAATTACTTAGTTTTCGCTAAACACTGCTTCTTCACTGATTCCATTCCTGAAGAACCTAATTGTTAAAATTCAATTAAACCAAAAGAGTATTTCACAACCCTTATCTACTTAGTTAAAAGTTGCTTTCTTTGTTGGTTTATTTCAATTAATAATAAACAAATTATTTCCATTTCTTACTTAATAAAGAGCGATCTATTTTTGGTAGTTTTTCTGCATGGATTCATGAATCCAATTAGATTCTCTTTCAAAGGTGCTTGCAGCTCAAGGACATTACGTGTTATGTAGAATCTAAGTGGTATAGTCACATCGATTAATTCAAGTCTCTCTTGGTTTCTGAACAGATAATTCATTCTATTCTCAACTTCTTTGATTTCAATTATATCCTCAGTTTTCCCATAATATGCTTCTTCTACTACAATCCCATTGATTTTAATCTACCCCAAATGATTTTCTTCTGCTTTTGCTTTAATCAAGTTAATTTGCTTAGCTCTCTTTATTGATTTTGCTAGTTAGCTTTCATGATATTTCTCTTCGTCACTTTGATCTTGTGCCTTTTTAGTTTATTTGTTCTTCCAAAATGCTATCCCAGCAATACCAGCAATGATTCCAAGAGAAACTAGGATATTCGAGGTAGAGCATTCAAATGTAGATAATGGTATACTTAGCTCGAAGTTATCTTTCTTAAATCCCGCTATGAAACTCAAATAATCGGATTCATATTGAAATCCTGCTTTGATCTTCCAAGATGCGTTGAGTTTATACGATGCGTTCAATTCGTAGGCACACATCACAGGGGAAGCAGCTGTTGAGAAGTTAAGCGTTGTAGCCTTGTGAATTCGCTTGCTTAGTGAAAATCTTCCGTTCACGTTATGAGATAACGATGAGGATGAAGGTAGTCTATTTTAACAAAGGAAAATAAAATTTGTTTATTGATAAAAATGAAAATTTATCATTGAAATGGCATGTTTTCTTCAAGTAAAAGTATGGAAAATAAAATTGATTCTAGATTTACTAGAGATCAGCGTATTCGAGTGTGCCTATCAATTTGTAGCTTCCTTTCTACCAGAGAGTATGCTGATATCCAATCGAATTCACGTCTCCATAATTTACGTAAGCTGCACTGTCTAGATTATTCAAATTATTAACCATATTTTTATGCATTTCTCTCTCTCATAATAGCTGAATCTTACTGTTAGATGATTTAATAAATCTGAAAGTCGATTGCTGTAGGCCTACCCCTTGCATGTATTCTCCTTTTTTGAACTCAGCACTGAAGTACCTAATATCCCAATATCAACATACCATTAAATCATTCTTAAATACTTTCAAAATTGATTTATCTATGGAGAGATTATTTCTTGTTTTACATATCTTAGTAGATATGCCTAAGTGCAGCGACTGAGAAGTGACTTGATTTCCCTTTGAAATATCCAAACTTTAGTCTCAATTCCTCACTTGCGAAGTATGTAAAGTATGGGTTGAGATAATATGAAGGTGAGTTTTTATTCTGCAGAAGTGCGAGATTAATATGGAAATGAAGATTCTAAGTAAACGGAATCTTGATATCTGCAGCTGTTTGCAAATTGCGGTCTGCGAAGAGCCACTGCTTGCTAGAATTCTGTTGATCCTTAGGTATTTCTGGCTTGTTAACCTTGGTAAAGATGATTGGATCAGGGAATCTATTGTTTTGAAGCATCTCAAGATACGGGAAGACATTCTTGGATATGGGAATCAATGGCTTTAGAATAAATTTGATTTGAGTATCATAAGGCAAGGTATCAACTGCAGCCAAGCGATTACGGACACTTTAAACTTTTAGTCTTCGTAATTCCCGTCGGAAAGTGCCTTCGTCGTTGACTCGAGCCAGCTATTGAGAGGATGATATGTCAGGGAGCATCGTTTTTTTGTCTTTTGTGGCTAGGTTTGAAACAAAATAATACTAAATTTTCTCTAAAATCACAGAAATATGCAAGATATATCCTCCCGAAAGTATTAATTATTCTTTGGAATTGGATTTAATCTTCTTTAATTTTTGTTCTATTTATTGTGCCGAATTGTGATGATCTTATTTTACTAAGTTATGATGTCTTTTTTGATATCCCATCCTCACACCAGAACTTTCTCTTTTTTTGGTATTTCAATCAATTCTAGTTAGTTTAATAATTTGTATTCGTTTTTGCTTTAGAATACTATTATCTTATTATTTGCTCATTTCCCCCCTATTAAATTGAATGTTTCCTTATTACGAACCAATTTCCAGTAGTTACCTTCATTTCAAATAATATTTGTATTGCAAAATCCTTTTTTAACCACTAATTATTCTAACATACAATATTTAATACATTCTTCGCCCTTATTTCATTCACTTGTATTAAATTGGCCCCTTCCTTTTAAGCCAGTCAGTTTTTCATTGGATTGGTGATTTTTCCAAAAAACAATTCAGCTTATGTTGGTTCGTGGATGATTGAGAACAAAAACGGGTGATTGCATACCATATTGATAGTTTCGTCCACAGCTTTTTTTGAAACACACCTCTTAGCAAACACTACTGCAGTTGCGGCAGCAGCTTCTGCACCTTCTTCATTGACTTCAATTATCGCTTTATGGATGACACTGCTGATTTTAACTGTTCTGTGTGGGTCCATAAATGAAAAATCAGCTTCATCACTGAACGGATGTTTCAGCCCAAGTTGCTTGAGAATCTCTGACAAATCAGTGCTATTCATTTCGAATTTGAATTTCGGCAGATACAGCACAACTTTCTTCATTTATTTCTTATTTCTCGCTTCAATGAAATGCTATTCTTTGAGATTCTTCTCTAGATCAATTAGCGACCCTCCTTTCGGGAGGAATATCTCCATGCGATATTGCTGCACCTTGTAAGGGAGTGATATGTATTAGAAATGCTGAGTCTCGAAATATTAAAACGAATTCTACTAAAGCATCATATCAGCTTCGATTTGCTTTCCTGATTCTTCATATTCCAAGTTAAATCCAACTTTTTGAGTCCGCTTCTTGTCAAATTCTTTCTCCCAGATTCCTTTGAAGTATATCGCATTGACAAGTACCATTTTAGTTTATCCGGTAATTGTCCCTGGGCCGAGGAGATCCTTGATCTTAGCGTTTGTGGCTTATGATACCCATTAATTAATCTACTATCTGACTTACTCACAAGCGTTATAGAAATCAACGTTCTCAAATGCAGACTTGAAATTGCTGATCATGAGTGCAGTGTATTCCTCGCGGACTTCCTTTAATCCAGAGAATACTTTGTTAGCTATGGAAATCTAAATTCCTTGTTGAGGTTATCCTATTTCAGCTAGAAGGCTGGATTGGATATTCTTAGCTAAGTTGGAGAGTTCATTGGGAGACTCAAAGTTCATTGTTTTCTTAAACTAATTTAAGGTTTCTCCACTTGCGCCAAGAGCAGCCATGGCTAACGCAATGTAGATTGAAGCGGGGGAGTATATTAGATTCGAAGAAGAAGATAAAGAACTAAATAGTTATTAGGAAAACGAGGAAATCTTTCCTCCCATTGATTTAGCAGCTTCCATTTTAGAGAGAGTTTGAATGCTGAAATATGTATGTGTTGACTGTATTGGCAATCGCTTTGTGATTTATTTTTTGTTATGTTTATTATTTTTGTGAATTCTTTGTCTTTCTTGTACTTATTTGAATATCAAATCTGATCGCCTGTGTCTCCCTTTATTCTTATTGCAGACGCAAACAATGTTTATCTAATCAGAATAGCTTGAATAACCAACAATCTTATAAATTTCATCGGAATTAGTTTCTGCTCTTTATTAGCGAATATTTAAAGGAAATCAATAGAACTTCAAGTGAAGATATGACGCAGATTATCAGACAATATCTTTGTAAATCATATCAGAATCAGCAAGGTAATTGAATAAATTCATAATTGATAGGATTGTTAGGTAAAAACCAATTAGAAATAGATTAACTAAAGCGATAAAAAAGGTTAAGTATCTTCTTTTTTATTTTATTTGTTTTTATCAAGTGGATTAGTCTCCAACATACTCTTTTTAATGAACAATATCAGAAATATATATAACATACAAACATGCAAATAGAAAAAAAGAGAACGTGGCAAATATAATATTTAAAAATAGAATTAGTATACAAAAAAACTGATCATAACTCTAACTAGGTCCTTATGAACCTCAAACACAAAAGAAAATAAACTTTTTACTACTACTTTAGCACCTCCTGAAAGTAAAGTTATTAAGCTTCTTAGCCTCTTTTATCCTTCTAACTTTTGATTTTCTTTGATAAGTTAACTAAAATAATTATCTCCATCTCTTTCAAAAGTAATTACTGAGTAGAGAAATCCTAAAAGAGATACTGAAGATGATTTGCATTTTTGCTTGACATTATTGGCTGATATCTACTGAAGCTAATTCTTGAAGAAAAAATAATTCCTTGCTAAAAGAATCTCGTCTTTAAATGGGATTCTTATGATGATGATTTATTTGGATTAAGAATTGCTACTTTAGCCACTAATTGAAGGATGAAAAACCCACAAATAAACCATTAAATAAATCAACACAGGCTACAATCGATAAAAATATCAAAAACTGAGGATGATTATGTGTCTCCAAGAAATTTCTAACTCAATCGGATTAATAATTTTAAACAAATTTTAATCGTTTTTGACAAGAATACTAGCATCCTAAAAAATGGAAGAACTTTAAGGATTTCAGCAGGAAATGAACACCATGCTGCAGTCAATTGACGAAAAGCTCAAGAACGAGTTAGCTTCACTCGAGAAGAAGTGCATGGCTCCAAATGACGTAGATTAGTTTGTAAGCTGCATGGAAAACACAGTCGAGAAGATTGAGAGAGAACAGAAGAATCTAGAGTTCAGAATGGCGTTCTTGTAGTACAGCACTTCAGAATGCCTCAAGCGGGCTAAGGAAGGTAAAGGGAATCTGGACACCTGCAAGGATACTACTAGGAAAGCAGTCTCAAGTTACATAGACTTCTTCATTTAGCAGATTCGCAAGTGAGAAGCAATGAATGAGCCAGCCACATACAAATATGGCAAAGATGGTGAAGAGCCTAAGAAAAAGGATGATTTATGGTAAAAATAATTGGTAGACATGACCTCATAGCCAGTTTAATATACTATGCTGTGTAATGTGTTATTATTTGCTATCAAGAAGCCTTAATTTGTCCATGTAACACAATGAATAAACTCACTCTAACAGGAATATAAAGCAACATAAGAGTAGTGACAGTCAGTTTATCTTAATTTAGAGATTATTAAGTGGGTTTTTAGAGATATTGCAAGGTATTTTGATGAACATTTTAAAAATCAAATAGGGTGTTTTAGATTTACGTTTTCGCTTGCAATTTAAGAGATTTTTCAATGGAAGATTGTGGTAATCCAGCTCGGGAATTTGCTATTTAAATCAAAGGAAGAAAGGGGAGGTGGATAAGTCAGAGGTTCACTCATTCATGGAATGCTATTTATCAAGATAATTTGCCAGTTTATAAGATAACTAATTTCAAAAACCAGTTTTTCAGAGATACCAATGTTATCGAAGGTTACCATTGATTCTCCCTATTGACTAATCACTATAAATAAAGAAACTAATGTCAGTATTAGATTATGCTCCTGGATTAGGTGAATGCCTAAATCAAAAGTGCAATACCCAAGAAATGTAGTTTTTTTTGCTAGATTTTAAAAAGATAAAACCTTCTTAGTTGAATTTTGTCGTCTAGATAGAAAATTGTAGATGAAGCAGTTTAATGTGAAAACTATTTTTAAAAAGATTGAATATTATCTATCTTCCTTTAGGTTAGTTTCAATATCATAATACTTCTGATTTTTCACTTCATTTTGCAATCTAATTCATATCATTTTGCTTACCGATTACATGAACTCCAGAATCATTTGTTCAAATTATTCAGTATTAAAGAAAAATCCTTTATGGATTATGAGGTGGTTTATTCAACACAATCTATTGGCTTGAGGTGGTTTAGTAGCTCTGAGTGATTATTTAAAGATTTTTTGCTGATGAATTCCCACAGAAGAACATTTTTTTCCCTAAATACTTTGATTTTGAATTAGAGAAAGATCTTGTGATTCATACTCAAGATATTATTTCAGAAGATCAAAGAACAACAAGTTAATCCTTTTTTATTCAAATGGCATCCAAGATTCCAAGAAAGCTCTACAAGGTG
>Ga0302271_10003445_pt1 | contig 13351 bp, 5 predicted proteins | sample III_Bog_N1_1_FD_198767 | JGI IMG/M metagenome (GOLD analysis project Ga0302271, IMG submission 198767) | Peat permafrost microbial communities from Stordalen Mire near Abisko, Sweden - III_Bog_N1_1 | ecosystem: Environmental > Terrestrial > Soil > Wetlands > Peat | place: Sweden: Abisko... | reverse complement strand
ACTAGATGCAGACGCAAAGTCAAAACAAGAACAAAAAATTAATAAAACACTATCAATTTATTGAGTTCATATGCACAGTGAATTCTAAGATACCAAGATAAGTCCTGGTAACTATCTATTGTATAAGAGCACACCTGTGAACGATCTAGTTAGAAATGTGAATCCTAGAGCGCAGAGAAAAGTAATAATGAATAGGAGGCAGATCTAAAGTTTATCACCAGAAACTTAGACAAATTAGCTCATCTAATCGATGCTTCTCACAAGAATAAGTCATTAATTTAGCAGTAACAGCAATAACAATACCAGTTCTAGCGGATTATTTAATTCTAAGATGAATTCTACACAATAAATCTCATTGCTTCCAAACATCGTTGGCCATGGTACATCTAGTCTCCTGCAGCAACCGCCAAACAGAAGAAGTTTCCTGAGTGAAAAACGACTCCAAGCTAATTTAACTTAAAAAGCTGAAGACAAAACAACAACCCTTTACCCAAACGTTAATCCCTCTTCTGACTATCCAAACAATTCGATTGAAGACATGAGACTCTCACAGAAATCTGTCCGCAGTGATTTCATCAAATAAAAGTTTGAAAATCTCATGAAAAACACATTCTGCTTGAGGAGCAAACACATCAGAGGAAGTTCACTCTCCCCTGAGAATTTCAGTGAATAATTTCAGCAATACGGTGCGCTTTCATTTGCGGTATCTGCAACAACAGGGAGTCCTTAAGTACCATCGTATTAGCCATCGATGCTTGGGATATTTATGTAAAATCACAAAACAATCACAGCAAGTTCTCAGTGGTAAACAGCTGAAACAAATGATGGAATGTTCAACTGGAAAACTAAAAAGAACAACAAATCAAGCAAGAATAGTACAATGAACGAATCCAAATCGAAGTATGATAGCATCTACAAAATGATGGAATTGCAAGATCCATCCTAGAAGATCTTCTCAGAAGGTGGAACTAATTAAGAAGGTTCGCTATCAAGCTACCCAAGAAGCGAACTTTACCCATTCAAGAGACCGCGTGCTGATAGTTAAGATTCCTTGGAACCACTGGAGTTTCTAGCAGTGAAAAAGAAGAATCTCATAATTCGACATGCAGGGTAATCTGTGACATCGCTCTAAACTAAGAACAAATTAGAAAATACTTTATCGTAGGAAACCTTGCAGTCACTCCCGTTGCTGCCATGGTAGAAATCATAATAACAATCATAATATTTCCCAAACACAATCAAATAAATCTTCAATTCAAGCTAGGATATGTTAACTTAATCATTAGAAGATGCCCCTGCATCTAGCCTAAAGGAATCAAAGAAAAGGACAAGTCTAACGATTGGAATGATCCATTAAAGCGCTAACTAATTGCATAAGCCATTAACACACATTTAACAGTCTATTATGGTGAAAGATTAAGGATAGGAACTGATGTAGGAGAATAATCACAATAGTAATTAAAATGGAACAAATACACGTGCATCGGAGAATTAATCTAAGTTTTCTTTGAAATCGATTCGAAGTGTTAAGAGATTAGATGATTTTAAGAATACAAATAGCAGTTAGGATATGGAAATCGAAGAAGAGAATGAGAATGAAGATGGCAACCCAGTTAAGGGAATATAAAAGTTATTTAAAACACTCAAATAAGGTGACGAGACAAATAACGGAATAAGAAAAAACGACGAAAGAAGGAAGCACTAGCAGTAATAGCCTTCGATATCGATTAAAGTATCTGAGTCGTTCAGCGAAGATGAAATGGATTCAGATCATTTCAGTTATTTTTAATAGAAACAGACAAATAATTAGGAAGATAGAGGCAAAGAGAATGCTGATTTGTTAGAGAAATCTTCAGATTTAGAGTAGAATGTTGAGGAAAACTAAATTGGTGAAGGATTTGTGATGAAAAAGGCAATTGATTTCTCATAATTAAAAGAGCTAAGGGATAAGACAATCAATAGATTAAATGGAACAAACGTGATAAGGAAAGCGCCTTAGTTGAAAATATTGATTTCTCAAGAGCAAGGCACGAAAACAAGGCTGTTTTCTGCTACACCAGCAAACAGAAAGACCTATTCCCCCACAGGAAGTTTAAGAGACATTCAATCTCCTGATTCCACGGAGAAAAGCAAATTTAGCGTTGGTTAAGAGAAAGACAAGAGTTCTTTTTCAAATACACCAACAATCAAGAATCTTAAGAACAGCAATAGATTATTTAGAACAAATAGCAGCTCTGATAGCGTAAAGTAGAGCGATAAGAGTGAAGATAATACTCCTACTTCTTCCTTGTTTAAGGAAAAATCCAAGATATTAAGGAAAGAGCAGTCATTGGATGATTCTTCTGGAAAGTCAACGAAAAGGAAGTTGCGACATTAAGGATCAGTACAATCTTCTTTGAAGTCGTATTTCGGAAGAGGTGCATAAGGGAAGAAAAAAACAAAGAATGAGCAAAAAGAAGAATAGAATAAAGAAGAATTGTAGCGAAATGCTGATAAAGAAATCGCTGGGAAACTAGAAGAAGTCAAAGATAAGGTGAAAGCGAGTGTTAAAGTTGTTATTAGAGATCAAATATAGAAGAGATTGGTGAGTACATTCGCGTAGAATGCGATAAACAATAACTCTAGCATCAGCAGTAGTCGAAATGTTTAGGTACCTTCTGGGTTAGATTCGCCAATGAGAAACAGCCCAAAAATAAATAATAATAGCAGTAATGCTCCAGTAAATCAATCTTCCTTTGGAGCAGCATTCAAGGCTCAGTAACAGCTGCAATAATTGCAGAAATCTTCTTCGAGCAGTGGAGGAGTTGGATCCCACGTGAATCCAACATATGACGAGCAGAACAAAGAAGTAGCAGAGTATTCTACCGCCATCATGAATTTCTTCGATGCCTGCATTGACAATCTTAACGAGAAACCTACCTCGTTCGATCACGATTTTTCCCTGCGAGGACTTAAAAATTTCAATGAAACCATGAGCGAGAATCTCTTGCAGTCTTTTGAGGCTGAAATGACAAAACAGAACATGAGCGCGGAGAGCATCAACAGGTTCAAATACATCTACGAAATTAATGCCAAAATGCACTTGTTCTACTCCGGTTTAGTGCAGTCACTCGGCGGAATTGAGAAAGTTAAAAATCTTATTGAAGAAGTTCTCCGGAAGGTGTCCTCACATGTGACAATGTTTCCAATCAATCACGTGTATTCGTTTGAAGTTATGAATAGGAGAATCATCCCTGGGCTGTGTGCGCTTCTCTGCGATGACTAAAGTCTGTTTATTTCAACTCTCAGGCATTTTCTGGAAGCGAACTAAACTGAGCATTTTGATTTCTCGTTTATTGATTTTTTCTTCATAAAAAAAGTGCTGTTTTCAGTTCTAACTCACAAGACAACCACGCAAATATCAACCCCTTTTGCGCTTTCTATCATGTAGAAAATCGAATCCACAAGGAGATACATCTTCCCGATTCATGTCTTAGTTGATAATGAACTCCGAGAAGACATAACAAATCGTTTATTTGATTGTGAATCCTTTATTGCGTTCTTTGATCCTGAGTAGTTTAAACACGAAAATCTACGCTAGCTACTCGATTGTTTATATGATTATTTCTACTCTGACAGTAACGACAAGGAGATCACTAATTTTAATAGGTTTTCTCAGTTATTGTAATCTCTTCTATCCAAGAAACTCTCTAGAAAAATCATCGATTTCATTGAATTATTCACATAGCAAGCACTCGAATAAGATCGATACACACTAACAGTTGTCATTCGTGATTTGCACTATAAATTCACAAAAGTTAGACTAAAACTAGGATTCAATCAAGGAATCTTTGGAATATTCTAATTCGAACAAAACTAAGAACTCCTCCAAGCAATCAGCGAAGAAATGACCAATTCTGCATAATATCATGAGGATCTAAGCCACTTGAGCGAGTTGGAAACAACTAAATTATCGGATCTTTCGTTTTTGAGATACTACATGCAATTCCTACTCTCGGAATATGACATTTTCTCAGTGTATGATTTCTCCGTTGCAATGCCGTATTTCGGAGTTACGCATAAGATATTTGCATTTTGGATGAATTGCTTAAGATCCGTGTTGCTCACGAAATATGCATTCTAATCAATGCAAGCTGATACGTTTATTAGATTCGTGGAAGCGTGCTGTACATCAGTTTGATAGGTACAAAACGAAGCCAAGAATAACTTGATGTTTGAATTAGGAAGAAGCTCAGTGTATGCTAGATTTTGCAGATGGTATTTTAGTATTTATTTTTGATTATTTTTTCAGTGAAGATCGGGCAGTTTTTTCTGAATAATTGTATGATCCTCATTTTGTATGTTGACCATTATTCATTCTTCTTTATCGCTGATAAAATACAACAATATTTCTAGAAAAATTATAAATTTCAGTGTGTCTGTAATAAACTGCATGCTTTCTCGAATATATGATTAACTACATGCTTTCTTGAATATGATAATGAATTTAACTAATTCAAATTGAAAAATGCATTGAAATTTATTGCCTTGATAAAATATGACGACCTGTGTATTTGATCATCGAGCAATTTGAAAATTCAAAAAGATCTTTAAAAATTCCTATTCAAAAATCCACATTTCTCCCACCTCTCTGCTCTCTCTCTAGCTAGATTATCTCCCACCTTTGTCGAAATCTAGCAAGCTTCTTTATCTGATAATCCCACCAAACAATTAAACAAATAAACAAAAGCTAAACTCAATTTCTTTGATTTTCTAAAAATGGATAACAAAACCAGCGTTAAGGTAAACATCAATTCCAATTTATCCCCTTGGAACCATTATGCATTCCTTGTTTGCATACTCAATTTAGGTACACAATCCCCCAGGTGGTTAATCTAGCTTCTCCTTGAGCCATGAACCTGAAGTAGCCAAGACATCCGTCAAGGTATTTTTTTGAGATTTCTTAATCCATCAATGCAACAAATATCCCTATTTTAACACCAACCAACTTTGCAAACATTTTTTAAGGTCAATCAGCAGCCTGGTGGAACTTCTAACATTCAATTCGGCACCAATAACATTGAGCCTGCTCAATAAGCTAAGACCTCTGTTAGAGTATGTTTCAAAATATTTTTTTCTACAACACAAACACACATATAACATTCTTTGTGCACATATTTCCTTAGATCCATCAACAAGCCCCAACACATAACAACATCTTTGGAGGATACGATTAGCCAGCTCAATAACCTCAGTAGCAGCGTAGAAACCCCAATCAAGCTTCAGGCAACATCTTTGGAGGTGCTGAAGAACCTCCTAAGGTGAAATAATAGCCTCAGTAGTAGTAAAACCAGCCAGTCGATCAAGCTTCCTAACAAGCTAAGACTTCCGTGAAAGTACACAACCCTCCTGTAAGATAAATAGATTATTACTCATGAATTCTAAAGATCAAAAGAAAGAGTCATAGAGGCATTTTTTGAAAATCGTTTTTTGTGTTTATTTCTTTAAGGGTGGCAGATCGAATTTCACACTTGGATGAGAGCATAGGCAATTAGTTTGTCTTTGATAATTAATTAGAAGTAGATTTGACATAGTTTATAAATGTGTGTGAGTGTGTTCTCCATTTAAAAAAACGAGAAGAATTTGGAATTAATTTTTGAACTTTTTGGCGCACACTTTAATTTTGATTTTGTACAGAAAATCGACTTAAAAATGCTCTAAAACAAAAACAAAAAGCTGTATCATTCAATCATTCGGTAATTGTACGCTTATCTTGATATTGCTTGTATGTTCAAGCTTATTATTTTCTTAATTATTATTATTGCTGTTGTTACTGCTTTCTTGCTTATTTCTATTACTGTTGTTATTTCTTGTTCGTTCTTTTTCGTTTATTCCACTGTACCAAGAGGAATAAACCATGTGAAGCTTAGCTTATGCATTTTCTTGCTTGCTGTTTATTTTTTTAAAAAAGAAAGGAAAGCAGAGTTAAACATCAATCAAAAGTGGAAGAAATTAGCAGTAGAAAACCTAAAACCGAAAATAATTTATTGATTTCGTACCTGTATGTCTCCAAGAGTTCACTGGAGAGTGTATCCAATAGGCTTACCTTTTCCGATTCTCCTTGAAACTGTACCAAAAAAGATAATTTATGGTCAAAAAATTAATCCAAAAATTGCAAAAATCTGTCTTAAACTCATCATAATCTACAACTAAAAACTTCGAAATTCACCTTCTAAAGAAGCGATTTAGACAGGAGCATCTGTATATCTTGTACTTAAATTCTTTGCAATACTCTAACATCTGAGACATACGAATCAGATATGGTATTCTTAACGAATTTGTTAGATTTATAAATAGTCTAAGCTGCTCTTTTCTTGGTGATTAATACTTCCCTCTGCGGCGATTAAAAGAATTACTTCGGGAAACTAAAATTCTTATTAGAATTATGGCATGTCTAGGCAGCGGAGTATTCCAACTAACGTTGTCTAATCTTTAGAGGATCTGAAAAGAGCTACTTTGGTTAGGAGTCTTAGACATTGGAGATTGATCTTGTCGTAGAAGAAAGCAGTTTTTATCCATGAGAAGATTAAGAAGCTTAAGGATTAAATAAAACATTGTCTAATTTAGGAGGGGGTAAAGGCTTCAAAGAACCTTTCCTTGATGGCTACTAATTCGATAACAAATTTGGAGCTGATTCATTATTTTATATAATCATAAGGACACTGCTGCTCTTGAGATTTTGAGGCTGCATTACTTGCTTCTGTTGCCTAATGTTTATGTTTTTATTACCTGAACTGTTTCGGTAGCTCAAGGGGTTAACAGTAGATTTTGAGTTGGAAGCTAATGCAGGTAGATTTTATTGACCTTTCGATTATTTACTAACACTGGTTTCTTCCACTTTAGCTCCTGCTTGTCTCGAACTGAGCTGCCCAGTAACTGTTGTTGGATCCACACTTCCAGGTTGTTGTTATTCAATAACAGAATCTTGTTGATTTTTGTTTAAGTTATTATCTCCGTGACTTCCTGTATTACTTATATCCTTTAATCTATCCTCCCTAGGACTGCTTGCATTACTTGGTTTCCTACTTGCACTACTCCCTAACACTTACTCAGCTTATATCTTCCCCGCTTCGATAAGATGTATTTATTCATAAATCGCTGATTTTTGCACAGCATTTTTATCATTTATTTATTGTCGCACTAATGCCAGTTTTTACTACTATTCTTACGACTATTGAATCCTATTATTCCCTTCTTACAGCCTATTCAAAACACTCAATGATTCCAGTTAGCTAAACGCTGAAAGTGTTCTTGCTTTGGCTGCAATCTTCTATGCCTTCAAATTCGCGAGATACTATTTCTATGCAGTCGATTACAAATTCATTTCCCTAATTTCCCTTGCTTTAGCGACCGCTTAATCCAAAGCTATTTCCTCAGATACATGCTTTATCCTCTATTACTCCTATGTTAGCCCTTAAACCTATCTAACTCTAGCTATTTCTGCTTATTTCTTTTCACTCTCCATCCTCCTTCTTTGATCTTCTTTCTGCACACTCTCCATCCACCGATATTCCCTCTACTGCAGCATCTATTTCAACGCAATCCCTCGTACTAATCGTTAGTTTTCTTATTCTTAAAACTAGTCTTCAATGAGTTTTCTCTTTTTCTCAGAAATTGCTCTTCGCTCTTCGTTTTCCTATTGTCTCTTCTCAGCCACTTGCTTTTATCGATGCACTGTGTCAATAGCTTTTTGTTCATAATCTTTCTAAAGAATTTCGAGTTATCTCATTTGATTACTGATATTCTAAGCGATATTCGCTTCCATAGCTTGTCTTTCAATTAGATTCTTCGCTCGTTTCTCTTAACTTTCCTGTTCTTTTTGTTCTAACTTCAGTTTGAGATTTTCTTACTTTTCTTCATATTTCTCAATCTATTTCTCTTGCTGCTTCAACTTAGCCTTCTCGAGTTCAATACTTTTCACCTCCCAAGCAGCGCGCTCTTCTTCAGCTTCCAGTTATCTCATTTTCTACTCCATTAACTTTTGCTCTTCAAGAAGCCTAATTTTCTCTTATTTCATCTCATCTTTCTAAATATACCAAAACAGCAGAATTAAGCTCAAAAAACCATCAAAAGCTCTAGAAATCCAAGCTCAAATGCTCCCATAATGTCAGTTACTTTCCTCAGTTCATTCGCTTGAAGTTAGCTTTTGAAAAGAAACTCGATTTGCTTCTTTTGTTTTTCTTCCTATTTTTCTAACTTGCTGTGCTCTCGTTGAATGAATTCTTCCTTGCTCATCTAAGAATGCGAAGACCTGCGAGACAACTATGATTGTTACTTTGAGCCTCTCGATCCTTCTTGCTAATCCTCCTCGATCTTCTTCTTTACCTTCAAAATATACCAATCATAAATTAAATCATCTTCATCTTTTTCCCATTATTCTCAACTAATCCACCCTACCTCTTGCAGTTCTTATAACCTATACAACCTGAGCTCCTCTTAATCCTTTAATATCAATTCAATGTACTCGTTAACCTTCTCTTTAGGTACTCTAGCTAGCTTTTCTCTTTGTTTTTCTTTGATTTACTCTTTAGTTTATTTCTTGAAATCTTCAACTGCATATCCAAGCAACTTCAATGCTAATTTCGTCTTTGGACTGCTCAAATTCAGCGAATCTTCCTGATTATTCTGCATGACGGGATTCTAATTCGACGCATTCATAGTAAAATCATGTACTTTTGAGTCATTTGGACTTTATTCCTCTTGTTTCATAAAAACAGACTGTAGTGTTTTTCTAAGTGCAGTGCTAGTAAAAGTGAAAAGTTCTTATTGTCTGTTAATCAATATTTGCGTTGTTCTTGGTTGCAATAATCATCTATTACTTTCATGAAAATAACCTCTTCCCCACTGTTATTATCGAAAGACAACTGCTAATTGAATCTTTTAATTATTACAATTTTTTGTTTTACCCTAAATTCCCTAAAATCACTCCTCTTCCCCTTCTTAAATAGAATCATAATACTTCTAAAATAACTGAAATCAATATCGAACTTAATACTCCATCGTTTCTTCAGCTTTCAAGCTATCGGCTGAAAAAAGCAAGAACCATAACTAAATTAGTTTATTATTAATTGTATTCGTCCATTTCTTCTTTTCCAACTTATTATTCCTATTAGAATCAATGTGTATCACTTCTCAATTTGATCAATGTAAGTAACGCTTGCTTAATTTTGAGAAGTGTCCTCTGTTGTCTCCTTCCATTAATTTCTGTTTATCTATTATTCTTTCATCAATACCCAGTCTTGTTTTGTGTTATTTCTTCAATTTTTGTTTTGTTTTGATAATAACTTCCTTAATCATAGTCTGTCCTTTCCAATTCAAGCACTTTATTCTAAACTTTTCAAGGCAATTATTTTAATTCAGTAATCAGGAAACATGTCTGTTCAATATTCCCTTGAAATTCATATAAAATCAGCTCCAGTGAAGAGTAAACAGTCTAGTGCTTTATTTTTACAAAAACAATAAAGAACAAACCAAGAATAACATTTTCAAATTTATTTCTCCCTCTCTTTTCATTTTTTTTGCTTTGTATTGTATTTTATGACCGCAAACTTATTCGACCCTAATGCACGAGTTCAAGAGATGGTTAATGCTATTCACTTAAAGAGCAAATTAATTGTTGAGCAATTTCAAAACCAAACAAATGAAATGTACAACATTGAATACTTGAAAATCTTCTAAGCTGCAAAGACAAAAGTTATTGAGAAAATATAACTTGACAAAACAGCATTTATCAGCAAATAAAGAAGGTATCAAGCTCAAACAATCAATGGCAAGGATTCTGCAAAATACAAATAGAAATATTAAGGAATCTATTTTGCTTTATTTACAACTTGTTTTGATAATTTCTTCCCTTTTTTGTTTCTCTTTGTAACCAAAAACACACATAAAACAAAAAGAGAACTCTCATAGATATCCAACGAGCACAAGCTACTAAAAATGAGCCATAAATTCAGTCTCCTAGATAATCTAAAAGCTGAGACTCGAAAGGAACTTCAAGATATCAGAAAATAAGACCAAGGAAACTACAAAGAATTACTCAAAATGCTTATCATACAAGTATGGATAATTATCCAAATTTATTATATTCCAAAATCCTTCTCGATTCTTGGTTTGATTAACCCAGGGAATGGTGAAATTAATGGAACCAGACATCGAGTTGAAATGCTTAAAGGCTGACTTTGTAATCGTTGAAGAACTGATAGATGACTGCTAGAAAGAATTCAACAGCTTGATCTTAAGAGAATGCAATAAGACAATCGATTCTAAGCTAACACTCAACAAAGATCATTGTCTCGATGAGACGAATATGTAAATGATAACTAACTACAAATAATTCAAGAACTAAGTTTTCTTAACATTTTTCTAATTATCCCCCAAAATTGAAAATCATTACATTTATGGTTCTTAAATTTATCCCCAACTCTTTCCTTATCTCTTATTCTAACAATTGGCTCTTGCTTTCCAACAGTATAGGTGGTGTTGTATTAACTTGCTTTGATGGGAAGATCATCTGCTCAAACATGATAGATTCCAGGATGAGTTTCGTTTTCTAAGACATGCTACCTGACATAAGAGAGCATCTCTTTCCGAATAGATATTCTCTTTCTGGAGATACTACAAGAAAGCAAGAGAAATTGGAAATACAATGAAGATCAATAAGGAAGGAGCTTTGAAAGAGGGAGAGCAAAATGAATGAATGAAGCTAAAGAACAAAAGGAATACTCTGTTTAGTTTTTTGGAAGGTATTATTTATGGTTGTGTGTGTAGTTTGTATTGTATCCCCCCCCCCCTCCTTTTTAAGATCATTCTCTCTATGGGGCTTCTGTTATTAAGCATTTCGTAAAATCATACTACTAAATGCTCATTTTGTGCTGATTGCATTGAGACTATTTCGAGCAGAATTGAAGAAAACTATTAATATGTTCCAAGAAAAAGCACATATCTTAATAAAAATAATACAATCAGCAATCAAAATCAATGCTCTATTATTATCTTGCTTAAACTGTTAGGTTATTCACATTGTTAAATCATTGTCGTTGCTGTTTTTGCTCTTCTTCTTTTGAAAGGATGGGCACACCGAAATAGGGATGTACGTAGTTATTCTTCTTCTCAGGTAAATTCATAATACCGATCTTATCCTAGGATAAACCACAAATCAAATTAATATCAGAAATAATAATAATAATAAATAAATCATAAATATTCTAATCTTCTTTTTCTTTTACAGTTACTTAGCTCAATGTGGGTGATGTTTTATCCAATATTACTTAGGGATCTAAAGATTGTTTATGGGAAGCTAACGAGGAGGTAAAATCGATCTATGGCATCAATCTTAAAGGAGATGATATGCTTGGATTATTGAAGCTGTAATTGCTATTAGGAGTTACAAAATTATTGAGATTCACAGAAGGCATCGAGAAGCGAAGTGGGGGAGGTGTAGGATATAATTCTTTAGGCGCTGTTGTTGTTGTTGTTTCTGGGATATTATTAGATACACTAATAGCAGCTTTGTTATAATTATTAGAATTGATATCACTGTTAGGTGAGATACTGCTGATTAATGATGGCTAGGATTAATAATATTGCTATTCCTTGCTAAATTGATATTGCTGAGATTCATAGGGTGTAGGGATACCACCATATGAGCTAATCGGAATATTCATAGTGCTCATACCAGTCGCAAATGTATTATGGATGTTTTATTAATTTAGCTGATTGAATTGTGTTGGTAGACTAGGAGGGGGAGTTTAAAGATATTAAGATGATGATGCTGATGATTCTGTTGGTATGGCTAGAGAAGGTGAAGGATTTGTAAGAGGCAGAATGTTCAAAGATTATGGATAATATGATACTGTTTAGGATTAGAAAAGTGGTTGTTGGTAGCTGATAGGGTTAATATTAACAGGAACTACATTGTACTAAGATTCGATTGTTGTTGATCCTTAAAGAGGATAGTACTGTTACTACAACAGCTTCGATTAGGTGTCCTAGATCAAGACTGGTAACTCCTGGTTGTATTATGGTGAATAATTAAGACGAGGTACATTGGTGTTATCAGCATGATTAGCAAAGAATGTCTCTTGCTATTGACACAATTAACTTATTATGAGTTTGCTCTCTTTTTCATGCACTTAAGACAATTCCTATTCTTATTACGAACCTTAAGAATCTGAAACCTCTTAAACACTATTCATCCCTTCATTAGGTTTCTGATTCTCACTAGTTTCTCTTTGTTTCTAGCTTAGAATTGCAGCTTCTCTCATACTATCTTCTCCACGCAAATTGTCCTCAGATTGTAGTTCTGAAGAAAGAAAGAAAAAAAACCATCAATAAATAATTAATAAACTGCATATCTATGAATCCTTACAGTGACTATCCTCTGCAGCTGCTGCTACTGAAGAATGCATTTCATATGGCTATTAAACTAGCTATTGTTAAGAATTTTGCACTTGTTCTGATTCTTAGACTTCACTTTGTCCTAATCTTTGCTACACATCAGTGGCAGCTTACAGGTTATGGATATTCTGCTGCTTCTCCGAATTCGTTTCATTTTTCTCCCAGAAAATATCTAACCTCACAGGTTTACGCATAGGCACAAATGCGCTCACTGGCTGTGGTGGTCTTTCACTTGGACTTAACTCTCGCCGCAACGAAGAGAAGCACTCATCATCGGAGCATACCGAATTCATGTAATTATTGTTGCTGCTTTTCCCAGAAATATCCCATTTTCGTCGCTATGATGAAGCCCTAGTTGAAACACTATTCCCCGCAGCAAACCCAAAAGCTGAACTATTCTTCGACCCATCACATATGTCAAGCTGCTTGCTTGTTGGACTTCTCATTGCCATAGGGGTAGTTTCAAGAACAGATGAGCTAGTTGATTGAATTCCTATGATTTGCAGGTTATTTTTATTTTCTAAACCTCCAAAATCAACAGCAGGAGCAGCACCAACTACTACAGGCTATTCGTTATTAATGTAGCAGCTGTTCCGGAGTTGACAGTTACCATAGTTATCAACATCACCATCTTGATTGCGATGGAGATTATTATTGATAATTATTGGCTGTTGCTGTTTTTACTGTAGATTTTAGCAGGAAGACAACGAAGAAGAAGTAGCGATATTCCATTATTGTTCTTGAATTTCCTAGATAATCTGTGATTACTGCAGTAGACTAGACTATTGCAGCAATCTCTACTGCTAGCTGATCAGCTTTTGTTCTTATATAAACAACTAAAATTATATCTTCTGCTATTCTAACTCCTGCTAATATTAGGCAATCTACTACTGCTACTAGCGGACGATTTCTTTTT
>Ga0302271_10003443_pt1 | contig 13358 bp, 14 predicted proteins | sample III_Bog_N1_1_FD_198767 | JGI IMG/M metagenome (GOLD analysis project Ga0302271, IMG submission 198767) | Peat permafrost microbial communities from Stordalen Mire near Abisko, Sweden - III_Bog_N1_1 | ecosystem: Environmental > Terrestrial > Soil > Wetlands > Peat | place: Sweden: Abisko... | reverse complement strand
TTAATGTAAGCAAAACAAAAGAGAAGGAGAAAGGAGGAGGATGTTTATTTAGTACTATTGCTAAGAAATTTTTAAATTTATAATGAATTTTTCTATGGGGAAGAAGAAACAAAAGAAAGCTAACATGAAGTACATTTGAAATTATCACTAACACTCCCACTCCCCCTCTTTCGTTGCTTTCTTCTTCTCCTCCCAAATAATAAATTATTCCCCAAACCTTATTATTATCTTCGTTATCATAAATAATTTATTAATTTCCCAAAGTAAATGGAGGATTTGAAGAGTCGTGGTGGTTTCTTGAAGAAAATGCTCAAGATGTTCGATGATAACACTGAGGAGCTCATCGGGAAAATGAGCAGCTTCAAAGATGGACTGGATGAAGACGAAGAGGAAGAAGGCGATCAAGAGAACATCGAGAAAGTCCTCAAGGAGCACATCAATTCAAGCAAATCACGCGCATTGAATAACTTCTATAGCAACGTACAATAGAATACAGCTTGGCAGCAAGAACCGACTGCTGGAAATAGTAATTGAAAAGGCTGAGAAAAAGCAGAAGATAAGTGAAGAGAAGTAGAAAGGATCGATGGGGGATGGATAATTGGAAATATGGCTGATTTTGTAGAGAAGGCTGGCAATCAGCTGAAATTAAGATAGAACAATAAGAATTATTGTCTGAATAGTGTGTATGAGTGTATGTTTACATGTCTAAGGTTCTTCTAGATATGCATGCCTGTGTGCGTAATGAAAGAATATGTGAATAATAGATTATAAGAGGAAAGAACAACGCATAGAGAAGAACAACTCTAAAAACAAAATATCAAAAAAATTAAATCTTGTTTGCTGTATCTTAGATTGTAGCTTTTCTCAAAAATTGACTGAATTAAGGCTTGCTTTCACTGCCCGAATAGCACCTTCTAATCTGTGAATAGATCAGATTATATAAGAGTTCCCTTTAAAAGAAAGAGGAATACGTAAATGACCAGTCAACATAATCATCTCTTAGTAAATAATACCAAGATCATTCCCTCTATTCCTTTCTACATCTAACACGAAAAACAAATTACCAAAATATTATTATTTTTCGTCAGTGCAAGATTCCTGGGATACAGGATTTAATTGAATGCATTGATGTATTTCTAATAATTAATAAGAGCGTTATTGTTATTGCTTTCTAAATTACTGTCTTCAGAGGTTCGAAAGAAAGAAAGCCTTTTCCCATATGTGCAGGAAAAAATATTACATATTATTAAGAATAATAGTTGTATTTTGGTATTAGAGAAATCAAAAACAACTACCCACAACTTCGTTTCCAAGGAATAACCATACCTTCTAATATGAATCCAGCTCCGAACGCATCAGCTATTCCTGCATCTTCTAAACCATCCTTAGCGAAACTAGGCTTCCGTGTGAGATGGTTTACCAGTGAGGAAAAGACTAACCCTGCTTCGGAGTTGCTAACATCATCGCCTTCCTCTAAAGGATGGTAGTCGAGTAGATTTTGCACATATCCTCAGGAAATTGTGCTTCAATTGCTGTAGCCTTCTCGTTTGCGGTAGATTCAGTTTCTGTCGCATTAAAGTAAGATTTCCTCGAAGGTGGAAGTGCTTGTGTGCCAGCCGGATGGGAACGCTGATTTAAAGTTCAAGAAGTTAGGGTTCTTGACGTTTGATTCTAATGAGCGGACAGCGTTTTAATCGAGAGAGCTGAAGAGTGTTTTTTTAGATGCAAACTGTCTCTACGTGAAGCTAGTATTCCATAAGTACCATCCGAATAAGCAAAATCTCTTCAATCAGGTAGCTAGATATGAATAGAGGATAATATGTGATTCTTCAGGTTAGGATCAAAGAATTCCTATATATTTATGAACTTTATTTTGAAAATATTTTTCTCTAGGTTGGTTTGATCGCTCTGAGTTGTTTTGGAGAGCCTTCAAATGGCTTGTAGTTTGATCGCTTCGAAAACCTTCGAGAACGAGGAGAACCATAAAGTGACAATGTTGTTACTTAGTTCGATAACATCACCATGGATCGTTTGCGTACACTTGAAGCTGCCAAAGATCGAGCAGTGTAAAACGAAGAATTCGAAGAAGCCAAGCGATTAAAAGAAGCGATGTCACGCTTGAAACAAATCGCCTTGAAGCTGAAGCAACTTGAAGAACGAAAGCAACTTGCAGTGCGGAATGAAGACTACGAAAGTGCAAAGATTATCAAAGCTGAAATCGAGAGATTGCGAAATGGAGTAGCACCTGAATTCGCAATGAATCGACCAGCACCATTGTATTTTGCACCTTCGCCGGTTATAAAATCACAAAGGGAAGATGTAGACTAAGGGTTAGGATCGAATAGATAGTAGTATTAATAGTAGCAGTAGTAGCTAAGGGAGTAGCCTGCTGAAGAAGGAGAAGATGAATTCAATGGGGATAAGAATAGGGATGATAGAAATGAGAGTGCATGGTAGCAATAACAGAATAATAACAATTTAAATTAAGATTCCGAGATGCTCTCGAATAAGTTAGACTAGCAGGGACAAGAGAGATCGATTCGATTGAATAATAATAACAACAACAACAATAGTTTCTTGAATAACAACAATAATAACAGTAATTTCTAAGATGATTAGTTTGAGTAATCGGAGCAAGACGTGAAGGATTTTCAGCAACCAGCAGCCATACCGAATCATGATGATATGGTTATCCCTGCAAGTAATACATACAGGCTGCTAAATTGAAAAAGTCAAAATAATTCCTTAAAATGTTGTTTATTACACTTACAGTTCGTAATCAGACTGAGAAGAAGCCATGGGAGGAGGATGCAGAAGACCAAGCCAATGGAGCTGCTAGACCTGAAGTTCCAGAAGGATTATCAGTGGAAAACAAGAAAGCAGCTGGAATATTAGCACCTGCGTTGTCCTAGGAATACGCTGAGGCGCTCTATTCCAAGAGCTGGTAAGCAAGGGAATAGACCATCAAAGCACTTGAGAAAGAATTATCAGCACCAGGAAAAATAGTCACCACGGATATGCAGTAGTTATTCACAGCTATGACCACTGCATGTGCAGTCAGCATGGCAGATAAAGTCAGCTAAGTGTCACTTGCGGGGGTATCTTTGTTTATTGCGTTATGCGGGTCGAAAACGATTAAACCTACGTCTTCGAAAGGGGATTTATAGCCGAATTTTGAATCAGCTTTATCGGTACTTGCAGAACTAGCAGCTGCTCCTAAATCGAAGACTCCAGCAATAAAAGCGTTTTTTGCTGCTGCTGAGCTGCAACCAACCGGAGGACTTGCTACAATTATTAGTTCCCTTGCTAGGCCACAAGGCGGAATAAGGTAGAAGACTCTGAACGCACCAAAATATGTTGTAGCGAGAATCTAAGTGCTGGATGAGTTCATCAAGAAGAACAATAAAGACACGCCGATTGCGCCGATTTTGGAGTTCACAACGAAATAAATTCTACACGCGAATGGAGATGTCCGAGCTGCTGCAACGGCACTGATCGTTAATGCAGCTAAGACACTAGGTATGCCGCAAGTGGAGACATACATCGCGAGTAAGAAATAAACTTGAATATTTTGTAGAACTCTTTGGATGGATTGTGTATGATTACAGATGTATTTTTGGCATGAAAACTTAGGTCTACCAGAGGAAAAACGCTAGTTAGTCATGACAGAAATCCAAGGCGGCGAGAAGAAAAAGCCTTTTTCACCTACTAAAGAATAAACCAAGAAACCAGGGTAACTCCCAGGAGCTACTTCAGTTGATGGGAAAGCCAAGAAAGCTCCAGCAGCAGGAGCAGCAGCAGCGGCAAAGAAAAAGAAGATCCTTTCTGCGAAGGGTAAAAAAGAGCCAACAGCAGAGCAACTTGAGAGCAACGTATGCGAATTCTGCAATAAATTCAGCAAGGAATTCGGAGATAAAAGCAATATGGACATTCATCTTTGGAGAGAATGTCCGATGCTGCTCGCTTGCCCTCATTGTGCTTAGGTTATCGAAGTATCGTTGTATAATCAGCATCTTCTCGAGGAATGCGCTGATTCTAAAAAATTCAAGCAGTGTAAAAGATGTCAAGAACCGATTCTCAATACGGAGTTTGATGCGCATACAAAGAGTGCTAGTTGTTCACCTGCGCAGCCGATAGCATCAGCGAATAGATGTCCATTATGCCATTAAGATATTGAGCCTGGAATCGATGGATGGAAATAACATCTAGCAGTTAAAACTTGTCCGAATAATGAAAGATCTAATAAATGAAAATATTTTTAGGAATTTTTGTGTATCAAAAAATATCTATCTTGCACATTGTTTATTGAGGGATAGTTTAGTAGACTAAATAAAAAGAATCAATTGATTTTGTATGTTAAGTTTCAACCTTTTTGTGCTGTGAATATTATCCTCCAAGAGTACAGTTAATGTGTTAGCTCCACACATTCAATTGTACAAAGGGTTCAATGTAAAATTAAGAGAGAAAGAGAAAATACAGTACAAAATACTGATTATCTAAATATCTTTAATAATAATAATAGTAAAGCCTTAATAACATTCTGATTTAACTGTCTTTTTACCCTCCCCGTACAGCAGCGGCAGTATCAGCCAACAAACAACTCTCTGAAAAACTTAAATTTAATAAGAAAAACAATATATTTTTATCAATTCAACCTTAATATCTCTCAACCTACCAGCTATTTTTCTGTTTCTGTGTTCCTTTCTCTCCTCTTCCTCCATCTACCTAAATTCACTCTTTGCATAAGTGATTCCTCTTCTTCTATCCCTTTAACTACACTATGAACTAGCAGCAGCTGTCGTAATTCCCAAGAAGCCCATCATCGTAAATGCAGCTCGGCGGATAGAATCAAAAGAATAATGTGATGCTTCCTAATGCATAGTATCAAGCTGATCATCCTACACCTAATTTCATTTCCCCGAGAGAAGATGCTTAGGGGATATATCAGCAGCACTAGCCCTAATAATATAATCCATAACAATCTCTCCCTGTACATAAGCTCCAGTAAATTGCATAGAAAAAGCAGCTAGTGAATAATAATGCTAATAATACTAAAGCTATTCCGATTTCTAACAATATGTAATCACCTACTTAAGGATAATAGTAATAATAGCATGGCCTTAAGCGACCTGAGCTTCTAGCTGACTCGTACTTCTAGCGAATCAAGCAATTCAATGATACCCGAGCAGCAGGGAGTTCATAAAAGATACCCACCAACAATCAGAATAATGTTAATGTTTCTTCGCATTAGTATGAGTTGAATAATAAAGCATCTAATGCTTCAGATAATACTAGCAATCTGCCTGGCTTAAATGGGAATAATGTCAATGATAACCCTCTAAGCTTTGGGACAACAACAACAACAAATACACAGAACTAGTAGTATTAAGCTGATAATATAGCTCAAATCAAGGGAGACGTTGTGTAGGAGGCATTAGCAGTGCTGCGATCAAGATAATCTGTTGGAAGAAGTATCACAGAACTACCAACTAAACCTACAGCAGCTGCTTAAACTATACAAGTTGATTTGAGCATGTTCCTTAGTGGGAATCAATAACAGCAGTAACAGTAACAACAATAGTAGTATTCCTCAGGTTCGTTGTAAGTGCCATTGAAGGAGTAATCAAAGCCCGATAGTGCATCAACATCGACAAATAATAAAAATCCATAAGAGATATCATAAAAACCCATTCCTTATCAGCACACATCATCCAAATCTCTTGGGAGAAACAACTTCAACAAAACAACTGGTTTCTCATTCATCAAGCCTACTAATACTGGAGCTACTACTGCACTTCCACAATACCTTCATCCTAAGAGTCCTTCAAGGTAACCTAAGAGCAGTTCATCATTGCTAAGAGGGAATAGCTATACACAAGGAAGAGCTGAAATAAGAAAAACATCGAATTCTCCATAGAATAAAAATAACAATAAAACTTACGATAGCATCAAAGAAAAGCAGCATATTCGTAGTTAGACGACTTAAGATAATAACACTCTAATACCATCCAATAACCAGCAGTAACAGCAGCAAGAGGAGTAGTAATAGCAACAGTGGCTAAAAGCTAACAATGCAGTCCGTAGCAGCAAAGAAGAGTTTGAATTGCAAGAGCGCAGAGTCAGTAACAGTAACACTAGTGCACCCAATCCATTGCAGTTGAGTCCTTCAGCTTATGAGACGACTAAAAAAGTTGAAGCGGAACGAAGAGAAATCACTGCGAACTATTTCAGAAGGGAATCCGATGCAAATGATAAAACCATCACCACTACTGCAACCACCAGCAAGAACTAATAATATGCAAGTTACCGAGTCCCTGTGAGCTCTGCATAGACCCTTCCAGATTCGTCAGCGAAGAAGAATTATATTGGAGTGAATAGTAGTAGTAGTAGCAATGGATTTGGAGGTGTTGCTTATTAAGACAAATTGAATGATGAACTCACAGCAAGCCCTATGAATAGAGACACTGAGAAGCAGCAGCAATACAAGTAGATCATCTCTTTGCCAAGTGATTCATCACATCTAGCATTAGTCAATAACACACCAATAACCACAGTATCAGGTCAATCAGCAGCAGCTGCATTAACAGCTGCATCACCTTACATACCCTAATCGTAGTACCATTAATCTTACCTCCAACCATCAGGAATTGCTTCTAATTCTTAACCTTCTTCTTCATACCTCTCTCCTTCCAATATCCCTGGCTTATCTTACTAATCTTAATTCCCTCCATCTTAGATACAACAGCCACCACAGCCATACTAATTGCTTAGACAATCAATCCCATAATAATAGCAACTTTAGCAATACAAATAACATATGAATGTATTAACAGCGTAATTGTCTTAAAATAACCCTAATACTATGTAGCCAAGACTCAAAGACACCAATAATTCTTGGAATCTTCCTACATCGCAATTATCCCCAGCAACAGCAGCAGCAGGTGATATTATTCATTGTTTTCTGTTTAGATTTCTTCCCTGAACATTTTTATTGTTAATTTTCATTACAGCCACTGGAGCTAGCCGATACAGCAGTGATCACTAGCACAATAAGCACAGTAGCGACAAGAGTGAACAGCGTAAAGCAATATAACCTGAGAACGATGAGGACAGTATAATACTTCTTCCTGATGATTCCTTGAATGAAGGTGACACCAAAGAAAAGGAAGATCCACTAGAGAAGATACACTAATTACCTTATTCCTTATCACCTCACAGTATGTCAGCGAAAAAGAAACAAACAACGCTAGGGAATAATATTAATGAATCACCTAATAATGCGTACAGCAATAATCCTAACGAAATCAGCAACTTTTAGATCAAAGCTGACTATTACGCGCAGAATGCTTATTAGAATTACTAGCAGCAGATCAGTCCAGAGAAGCAGAATAGCATAAGCTAGAAGGCTAATAATAACAACAACAACCATAGTTTCACATTAAACTAACATTAAAGCAGCGGTAATACTAGCTATTTGTAGAATCTGGAGTAATCACAGTAGCAATAGTAAGTGTACAACCATCAAAACTATCCAACAACAACGACGACGACTAATAACAACATCTCTAACATCTAGAGATATCTCTATAATACTAATCCATCTTTTACCAACCCTACAGCATAAAGCAACCTCCCTATCAACGCACTCCATCGCAAGAATATCGTTCCTTCTGAGAATGCCATCAGTAGTATTTCAGTGTTATCGACACCCTAGCTGCTAGACGCTGCTGAGCATGCTTATTCACCGAGTAACTATTACTTCTAAAGAGGTGAAATCGCAGGGAAGATGCAGTCATCTGGGGTATCTTCACCATCAGCATCGTTGAATTATTTCTAGAACTAAGGAATTCCTGTTCTGTAGACACCACCGAAGCAGAGACAATAGCATGGACAGGAACGAATAGGTGTGGTATTGAACAATAGGCCATTGAATGATACACCTATTACGCACAATCATGGGTAATAATAACAAAAAGGAGGGTAAAATACTGAGCAGAAGTAGTATGATAGTTTATACTAATATCAAAAGGAGAAACTTACACCTGATTAGTATCTCATAAAATAACAACAATAGCAGCTGTTAGGATAATAGGATCCAACAGCAGTGGGTGGATTTGATAGTGAGATGAATGCTGTTTCTAATGGCTATTCACATGGCCATTATCGCAAGACATCTCAATAACTAGCAGATGCTATCGATAAATTGAAAGACAACAATTAAATGAGTAGTAATAGTAAGTAGCAGTAGTAGATAACTGCTGGGAGAGTAATCTCTACGTAAACAGCAGCTGGAAAAAGAAGTTCGCAATCACCAGTAGCTCGCAGCTAAGCTTATCGTAGTTCATATGGTTATCATAAAAGTGATGGTAAATAATCGAAGAAATAAATGACCGAACCACACTAATAATTACACCATTAGTACGATGATATTCACTATGATTAGATGATCCTTGATAATTCTAAGAACTTAGACAATAACGATGAGATGCCTGTGTTTGTTGCCACAGATAATCATAATTTCCCTCATTCATTCTCTTAACAACCTAACAATGATTTCCATCATACCAACAGCAATTACCTAACCAAAACAGAAGCATCGTCGATTCAAAAAATCAATCCAACCAATGGGAATATCATTAAGAATACTATTGCAACAACAACTAATCCATCGGAGAGTGTGTTTAATAATCACAACAATAGTCGATTGCTATTATCGATACCATCATCGACTATGCACAACCACAATCCTAGTGATATCTTAGGTGCATAGCTTTATCAAACGAAGGAGCAGCGTGTCGAACTTGAAACGTAAGTCAAACTCATGGAGAATCGTGTGCGAAGACTCGAAAGGGAAGACAACGAGCTTGAGAGAAAACGATAGAAATCAGCGAAAGAAGAAGAAGACAGAAAGAAGCTTCGATTATGGATTGAAGAAGAAAACAAGCGAAAAGCGGAGAATAAGATAAATGTTCGAAACTAGACTGCGTAGAACAGAGAACGAATGAATTAAGAAAGGAATCAAATGAAGATTCGCAAGGAATAACATCACGTGGAGAGAATTTAGAAGAATCTAAGTATAGCTAAGGAAGTTAAGGAGATAACGAGGTCGAAGAGGGAGATTAGTGAGGGAGCTCGAGGTGGAGATAGAGCGAAGACGAGTTATAGCATTGAGATAATTAAGACGTAGCAATAAAGGAATACATCAAGGAAACGATAGCAGAATGAATAAGTTATGCAGGAGAGTATCGTAGCGCAGTAGAAGAAGATTGAGAAGGAATAGATAAAAGCTATGTAGCTGAGTTAGAGGATTACGGAATTGTCAGATATTTAAGCACAAGCAGAGAACGTAATATCGAATAAGCAGAAATAGTAATTCTCGTAATGTCAGACACCTAGTAGTAGTAGTATGCTGAAATTGAAATCGAGGAGTTCTACGTCGATTCAATGCAAATTGCCTTGAAAAGCAAATAAAGAGAGAGAGAATGAATGAAATGAAAGAACTATGTATTTTTATTAAAAAATATGTATTTTTGTTGTTGAAGTGTATTTATGTCTGTAATGCTGGATTGCTTTGTAAATAACTCTTGTTAAGATAATCCATATTAAAATGCATAGCCCTCATCCCTCTCTCTCTCTACTAGATGTATAACAAATGAAACTAAAATGAATTAAAGTTGTGGTTTTATTAATTAATCCCTCATCACAGGCAATCTAACCCAGACAGCAGGTTCATCAGATTCCGAAAGAGCTTAAACAAAATTACTTGCTGTGGGGTTGATTTTTAAACCCAAGAAGCGTTTTTTTTGCTCCCTGAAGTTGAAATAGAAAAAAATAAACAAAAAGAGAATGTTTAATTGGTGAGAATGGAGTGTGTATGCATTGCAGAATTAGGAAAAGAGAAATTAATTTGACGCTGATTTCTCCCCGTATATGAGAGACAACTAGCAATATCAATAGAGTTAATATTATTCGCTTAAATTGCTTTAGACAATATCCACTGGGAAGAAGAAACAAACAAACAATTCATAGATCATAATCAGCGAAAACACACTCTTTGGATATTTCTTTGTCATTGACCCTCTGCAACAAAATAAAACATCTTTTTTAAAGAACCTCAAATTGCTCTTTATCTGCTGATCTTTTAGAATATTTCTGGAAATACATTAAAATCATCAGTTGCTCTCCTCAGTAAGAAGCACTTAGCAGCAAGCAGAATAAAACACAGGTATTCTTCATTTCAACATATTTAAATACACAGTCACAGAATAATACAATCAAAACAAAAAACCCCTCCTCTCCTCTCTCCTCCTCCCTCATATCCTTCCAATTTTGTTTCTGTTCTTCAGTGAACCCTTCGAGATCCATGAAATATGACCCTTAGCAATGGACTACTGCATTGGAGATCGCCCTATTAGATAGATCCACACCGATTGTGTATGCAGTATCGACGAATTGGTAAAAAATCAATTATGTTGGTATTATTGTCTCAATCAAAGCATCTTTTGCTATGCATTACGCTCACTCACATGAATTAAGATTATTAGAGCACAATCTGTTTGAATATTTTCAATTTATGTTATTGTTGTTGTTGTTTCTTGACTTTAAGGTGGAATGACTTCAGGACATGGCTCATGCTGCTTAAAGAAGGGTTCGAGCTGCAATTCGATGAAGGTGATAGCTTTCTAGGGCATTCCAACAAACCAGATAACTCATAACTCATGTAGATTCAAAGAATGAGATAATATAATTACATTAACAACACAATAAGCTCAAAATAAAGTTGATTTTAATTGTTTTTGATTTCTGATGTCTTCCTTTTGTTTTTTCTCCTATTTTGCTTAGCAAAGAAGGTAACTACAATGAGCGGACAATGTTACATCAGCAGATGAAAGATCTGCAGAAGGACAACATTAAGATAATCCAAGATTATTTTATGATCGATCCTTAGCGATTCCATATCAATTCAGATTATTCTCTGATCTCCTCTGAAGCCTACCTGATGATCACTAAACTCACTGGAGGAGGTAACAAAGCAAACAAAAGGAGTATTTGAAATGGGTAGTGATTTTAATTTTTTACGAATAAAAAGGTCCTCACATACGTCTTTTCCTGCAAGACAGCAAAGACGATCAATAAGAAAATAATACCAACAACAACCTTAACATCATAACATCTGCTATGGAAGGCAGTGATTGTATCGGATAAGGAAAGATAATCTCCTTGGATGTGGTTCAGTTAGGTGTAATACTTATCCATAATGAGACAGCGACTTTAGAAGTTGGATACTACCCTAATACGATCACTCTCTAGGAAATCGTCAATGCGTTCTAAATGAACTGGATCTTGTATTCAAATATCACTGTGGATTTATAGCATTGCAAGAAAACACCAAAATACTCAAATGATACTGAAAGTAATGAAGGGAATAATAGCATTCCATCTCAAGATGTGTTAAAGAAAACGATAGATGAACTGAGCATCGGATCTGGCTCGATTATTGGGTTTACATTAAATCCACTTAAGAATCAGGATGGATGCGAGTTAGATTTTGGATAGGAATTAGCAAATCATGAGATTCAAATGGGTTTTGAGACAAACAAAAAATAATACAGACGTAGAGGAAATAGAGACCCTCCAGGATTAGGCAGCTAGTAGAATATGGATTAAGGAACAGCAACAATAACTCAATCTAAGAATATTTTAGATTAGGAGAAACAACTTAGATTACGACTGGAGCAAGTCAGCAATTCATAGAGCAATAGCAACACTACTCACAAAGACCTTAGAAATAACAGCAATGAGATATCCGAGGGGATTCATGAAGTAGCGGATGTGCATTCTCAGAAGAATTTCCATTCTGATTTGGATTCTCCAAATTAGCTTGGCAAAAATAATTCCGCTAATCACTCACAAGCAGCTGAAGATGATGGAAATACTTAGTAAATCACTACTGTTTAACTTCATGCGCTTAGTTTCAATGAAAAACAAGATAGCAATGTAGATACGAAGAGCTAGTAAAGCCCATCGCTGAGAGGTAACAGACGTGGAAATGTTCTGCTCAGGAAAAAACCAGACAATTCCAATGCTTCCACAGAAGAAAATGGAAACAGTATCCCTGATACTGAAGATGATGACGATGATCGAGGTAACTCAAGGAGCTAATTATCCTTACCTATTATGGGTGCGTTCATAGGGTTAATTTCAGTTGAGGAAATAGCAGAAATTAGAATGCAAGTAGATCAATGCTAATCTGGGTAATTGATATTGCAAGCACTCCCTTAGAAGATCACTATCAGCAATCTAGAAGATATGGTTGATGCACTAGGAGAAAAGATAAATGAATTGAAATAACTTAAGGTTAAAGCAGAAATGAATACCAGTAATAGCAAGAATGAAGAGAATACGGGGAAAATTCTTAGGAGGGAAAATAATCCAGGGGAGAATGAAGAAGGAGAGGAAGAAGAGGATGAAGGAGATAGAAAGGAAGAAGATGACAGTGAGAGAACATCTTCAACAAGCACTCAGCCAGATACGGGGAAGTGCTTTAAGAACAAAAAGCCAAGAAGAAATAATATCCTTGGAATGAATTAGAATCTGCATGCAAGTTATCTTCTTGATTAATCGAATATGACTGATGCAGATGAATAAGCTAGCTGAAGATTGCCATCTCGTCCTTTAGCTAGTTCACAGGATGAAGAATGAATCCATGCTCTCTAGTTCTACCCAACAAAAAAATTCATAAAATAAACAAACAAAATAATGGAAATACTCTTATATATTAGTTTAATAGACACCACACATACAAATACTTAAATACACAAAGAGGGCAAAGGTTTATTGATATTACTAGGACGTTTGAGTAGATCAAGTCCTTTTTGTCTCTTTCAATGAAAAACCCTCCCAAGATAATTAAAATCTTGATATTTTCCATATTTTTTGCAGAGTTTCTTTTCCTTATTTTTTTTTATGATGAACAAACTCTACTTTTGGTTGAAATGTCAATTCTGAGCTTTGTTTATTCAAAAAGTACCACCCAGAGCTAACCTCAACTCAGTTATAACTTGAGTCCTTGCTACTGAAGAAGAACTGATGATTGTGTTTTTGAATAAAAAATTAGTTTAAAGTGAGGGAGAGAGAAAGAGAGATAGTCGATTCAAAATATTCCCCAAAACAAAAATTAAGAAAATATAACACATATACAAGCACACACATACACCCACGCACACACACATATCCAAAATGCAAAACACCACCACAGGACCAGTCGTGAAATACAAAATTGTTTTCCTTGGGGATCAATCAGTTGGCAAGACATCCGTGATCAATCGGTTCATCTACGATAATTTTACTGGCAGCGA
>Ga0302271_10003441_pt1 | contig 13359 bp, 9 predicted proteins | sample III_Bog_N1_1_FD_198767 | JGI IMG/M metagenome (GOLD analysis project Ga0302271, IMG submission 198767) | Peat permafrost microbial communities from Stordalen Mire near Abisko, Sweden - III_Bog_N1_1 | ecosystem: Environmental > Terrestrial > Soil > Wetlands > Peat | place: Sweden: Abisko... | reverse complement strand
GGGTTATTCTAGATCGAAAAAGAAATATTTCAACTTTTTTTTCCTTGATATTCGATGTATTGGGAGGGCATGAGGAATATTTTTTAGCTTATGTTTCTTCCCTTTTTGAAGAACTTAGATTACTAACTATTTTTTATTTTGTCATTTTTTATGTTTTAATTTTTTTTTATCTAATTGAAGGCTTTTCTATGCTTTATGGCTCTATCTTCAAGTAGGTTTGGAAGGAGGGTATAATTACCGTTTCTACTGTGCTTGATTTCCTGAAGAAAAAAGTCCTTAAATTATGCAGAAAAGTCAAATTATTAATTAACAAAAAAAGGGATATTAGTTTTTTAATTTAACAAAATATCTTCCTTGGAAAAGAACATTCTGTCAGCATTTCTCAAAAGAAAACAAAGATTAAAGCCAATCATAACAGCAAAGATAATGAACCTAAGAAGATTACAGAGATTTTACAGCTTGAGACTGTTAGCATAACCTACTTTTTATCGCTTTAGTCAAGAAAACAACAACCAAAATACACCACCTCCTCCTCCTGTTGTTGATGCCACACTTAGCAACAAAAACCCGCATGTTAATAAAACTGCTAAATCCTCTTGGATCAACTGGGCAGCTGTGCAAAACGCTCAAGGTATTGAAGGTGTTGTTAGAAGGTTTAACCTCCCAAGTGAATTCAAAGAATCCATGTTTTTCATGGATTAAATCCAATTACATTTGAAGATCCTTGGACTCAGAGAAAGTCAACTAAAAGGAAAAAGCGGAGAACTCTTAGAAAGCCTCTAGCGATCTGGGATAGAGAACATAGCAAAGATCAAAGCAGCTTGTCCATTCAAGAAAGATGCTACGTTTAATCGATTTTGTTTAGGTTTATACCAAGCTCAACATGTGCTGAACCAGCTGATAGAAGTGTAGGATCTGCCATAGATATGGAGTAATTATTTGATTGTAAGTACTCTTTTAACAGATAAGAAACCCATGAGTTCATTTTAAGGTTTCATAGCTAAGAGCATATCCTTAGATGAATTACAGTAATGTTGTGAGACGTTATTAGCCCATGATTCATAGGATTTATTAGCGAGACTAATATCAATGCCATAAATTGAGATTTTTAAGAGAGATCAACTTGCTTTGGAATACTGCGAGAAGATTCATCCAAAGGAATTAGCTAGATTAAGAAGCTTTGAAATGCTGCTAAATATCTAGACAAGAGTGATTGAATTAGCGAAAGAACAAGATGGAAAGGGTAAAGGAACTGTGAATGTTGAGTAGATCATCGCTGCGAGATAGACAGCATTGAAATGTTTCTTGGCTATGGCTGGAAAGGAGAAATCACTTGAGTTGAAAGTAGGTTTGATTAAAAAGACTTTAGGATTCGCTGCAGATAAAGGAATCCCTGTGGATATGGAGAATTTAAGGGAATTCATTTAGGCGATTAAAGCGTTAAAAGATTAAGGAGATTAGGCTTCAACTGGTGCTATTGATATCTTGGAGTTTCTGAATGATTTTCAGCCAGCCAAGGGATTAAAAGATGAGATTAACTACGCTAGATAAACATTAAGCACCAAGATCAACACTAGTGAGACTACAGGTCAAAAGGAGATTCCTAACGCGTCAATTAAGCGATTCTCAGAATAACTCTAAGATATCTTCCATGAGCGTGACATCTAGTAGCATCCATCATTTCGATAATTACAGGAGATTCTGAACCAAAGTGTATCGATATCGAATATTCTTAAAATCCTTACGAATGTATCCAAAGCAAACAAAACTGCAGCGAAGATGCTGTTATCTCAAGAAATCGAAAAGATGATTCTAGAGAACATACCATTCATTGCTGAGAGTAGTTTCTCGTAGGTTTTGTTTCTTCTGTCAAGCTAAGTTATCACAAGTATCTCATTGGTTGCATTAGCTGAAAGAATTAAGAATTCGTACAAGTAATTCTCCGATATTCTATTAATTTAGTGCTTCTATGAATTGGCTAGCTATGCAAATCAGTAATAAAAACGAAGATACCATCAACAGCAGGATCACCATCAAACTAGCCTTAACAATAACGAATCAGCTAAACTCAAGCAAACTTCATCCCCTATTAACATGCAGGAGTTACAAAAAGAGATATTCAACGAGATTGAGATTCGTAAAACGAATCTAACTCGTGAAAGCTTGAATTTATTACTGAAATGTCTTTAATTCATTAAAAACCCAGTGGAACTCGAGAGCATGCAGCGATTCTTATCGAAAGAGTTATCTGAGAGACTAACTAACAAGGACTTTAAGTGCTTGAATATGTATTTCATTCTCATCTACCATATGATTTCGAAAGAAGGCATGCAGACGACATTTGCAAATAACTGCAAGGAGAAAATAAATGAGATCTTCTAGAAAAACAATGATCTGAATCTCTTAGATATTGATCTGTTTAATTTCGCGTAAGTCATAATTGTTCTCACGAAGTTTGGACCAGCTGAGATATTAGTCAATCAGTTCTTCAAGAGAGCATCGCTAAGTACACTAAACAACAACAATAGTAATACTTCCTCAAATGAATTTAGATCAGATAGGTTAGTATTTATCTACATTGCTTTATTGAAATGCGCAACTTAATCTGAACATTGGAAGCTTGTTGGTGAAATGGAAAACACCATTCTTACAGTGATTAAACGAAATAGCTCAAGACAGTTAGCTAAAGAGAACTAAGTGCATTTAGTTTAGATAGTCAAAACAACGCATTAGCTAGTTTAGATGTACACTTAGCTCGATTAATAACGGCTGAAATTTTTAGAGGAGATGATGAATATCGCTGTGAAACTGTATCCATCAAAGGGTGATTTAGGATTAGGGATATGGATATTCTGGTAGAAATGTTTAGTGGAGAATGATACCAAGAAACTCTAGGAGATATTCGATTTGATTTAACCAAATATCAAGGATATTCTAGATCAAGCATAGAATGGATTGAGTGATAATATCAGTAATAACAGAGGAAATGTGAATCTGAAGAAGCAGAAATAAGACATGAAAACAGTGACTGAAGTGTCGATAGTTTAGTTCTTCTAAGGGATACTCTATCTGGAGTTGAATCCAGCAGTCAGCTAGTAGATGAGAGATTAATTAGAAGTAACTAAGACTTCTATGCGGAACACTGCGTTCTTTAAATCTTACAAGCCAGCATTGACAACTCGATTCACTTCGAATTTTGAGCAGAAAATGAAATAAATCCTTGAGAATGAACTCAAAACAAAATAACTGACATTGGAATGTGAAAAATAATTAGAAGGTATCTTCCATGCTGATTTCTATATCCCAGAGATTAAACTTGCTATTGAATGTAATGGGTAGTAGCATTATATTCAAGGGGAGTTGAGCTTTAATGATTAGTTCAGATAACGATATTTAGAATCAAAAGGGCATTAGATAGAGATTATCAAGTCTTCTGCTTGGAATGCACTTGATGCTAATTCTAAAGCGCTATCTATTAGAGAGATTATTTCAAGCAGATAAAAACAGGAGTAATAGTAGTAATAGCAATAGTAATCTTAGTGATTAACAAAAAAGAGGTCATAATTGTGAAATACCAAAATTATGAAGAGATAGGGTAGAGACAGAGAGAGAGAGATTTAGTAAAATTTCTCTTTGAAAACTTGTTATTTATTTGATATGCAAGGTTGTTTCTGATATTTGAAGGGACTTCTTACTGCTTTATGTGCTATTTATGAATCATAAAAATTGTCTGTTTTTTTTTTTCATTCATTTAAATTCGTAATTCTTCTGAAAATTTTAAGATCCAAAACAAATTGGATTCAGATGTCTCCTGGAAATAGATAATAAAGTAGACTAGTATCCCCCCCTTTCCTACCAAAAGGTTTCATTAAACACTGCTAAAGTTTATTATTAAAATCATAAAAGATAAAAGAACTAGCGGTATTCTCTCATTGTGACAGCTAATTAATTAACTTTTCTTTGTTCTCTTTTACTGAAAAAGACAATTAAACCTAACTTCCTGATACCCAAACAATCGATAATTCAATTCTGCTAGTGGATTGCATTGGGTTTATACTAGCAACAACAGCACAACACAATACCATCATTCTCTTTTCTTTTGCTTCTCTGTGATAAATGCACTCAACACCTACGATTAGCGCAAAGCGAATCGATATTGCATACTAACCTCCATCAAGATCTTCATTTGGCATGACAATGTTGAAATATTTGTCTGTGTATTTCTCTTGATTTCATATTGTTTATTTGTTGTTTGTAAAGTCCTTAGACTCCAACTCCAGGAAACGTCTTGAAACCAAAGAAAAAGAAGAACATTGAACTCACATCTACAGTAACACATTAGTCTGGGAATCAAACAGCAGGAGAGGTATAATTTTCTGGTGAGTCTAGAATGAGAAGTCACATGAGTTCTGCTGATGAAGATGATGAAAATAATATCATGAATCAGAAGTAAAAATCAATGTTTCGTTTACTTCTAAGCTCGAACAATTCAAAGTAGAATAGCATCCACTAGATGCGCTAAACAAAAAGCAGCTTACTGCTATCGACAGCTGCTTAGACGATGTTTAATTCTTCTTAGGAATCACCTTGTAAACTCGTAATGAGTAACTCTTAATAAAACCTTCTGTCTGTATCGAATGCTAATTCGAATAGAAATCTGAATGACTAATAGGAATAACAGCATTCATTTGGACCTTCCAAAACATCGTTTAAGAATCTTCAAGCATTTCATCCAAATATGTCGTTGAATGATCTCTAATCGAATTAAGTTAGGTCTAGGTAACCGTCTCCAAGAGAGAGTTTAGGGAATAGAAGACTTCCTAGTAAACTCAATAAGAGTCAGCTAGTTGGTATGGATGTACTTGATGTGTTAGAGTAGAAAGGGAGAATATCTTTACTTCTGTAAAGTGAGCATGACGGAAGAAGACCACAAATGAATTCATCATAGGGTTAGTAGAAATATCTGCATTAGCTCTCTGAAATCAGTAGATAATTGAATGTCTAAGAGAAAAACTGTTATTCTACGGTACCTATGTTCTAAGATTAGAGATCGAAGTAGTTGCTGGAGAGTATTGGGAAGAAGAAGATGAAAAAGAAAGAAAAATAAGAGAAAGTGAAGGATATAAATGGAGATTAGTGTGATAAAGGAGAGGAAATGGATGATAATGAGAAGGTTAAAGAAGTGGTTATTAAGTATGTGAAAAATAATGATAGATAATCATAAGAATAGTAGTGGTTTAAAGTGATTTAGAACAAAAATGAAACGAAATAAGAGAAATAACCACCAAAATAGGCAGTTATCTAAGAACGAGGATTGGATTCAGAGGCTCAGAAGGTTGTTTCGTAGATTGAGATTGCAAAACTAGATGAGAAAATGAAGGAAAGTACGTAGAATCTAGGAACAATAAAGGAAATATTATCGGATAAAAATAGCAGCATTGCTGAGATGATGATCTCAAGCTTAGATAATAACAAAAGTAATGATAGTGATCCTCAAATTAACTAAGAAGAAGGAGAAGAATAAGAGTAAGAATAATAAATACCTTCTATTACAATTGAGGAGATTACTGTTAATCCTCCTTCGCCTTCTCCTTTACTTCCTATTTCACTTGAAATACCAAGTTCTTAGTAAGCTAAGCGCCATCAGTAAATATCATATTAAAAACTAAAATTACCTAAGAAAATCACTGAAAATCCAACGATTCCTCAGAATATCCTTCCTCTTGAACCTGAGAAAACAACAACCCCAAGAACGAAAACAACAGCTACTCAGCAGAAGATCCAACTGAAAATCACTTCAAAACATTAAATTCAGCAACCACAGCAACCTGCTATTAAAATCATTAAGCCTGAAGAACTGGAACAAACTGCAGGAGTTATAAATCTTCCTACTGAGGAAAACACATCTCCAAATATTCAAAGAGACAAAGATAAGACTGTTGGATTCCTAGAGTAGTCTGCGAGTTAACAAATGAAAAAGCAAGAGCCAACTGTAACACCCAGCAATAGATTAATTAGCATTCTAAAAAAAGATTTTTCTAGTGAACCAAGAAGTTAAAAATATATTGAGGAAAAAAGTGAAAGAGTGCCTTCAAAGTTACTCATTGAAACGGATGAGAAAAAGGGGATTTAAGAAAATCTAAGCATTCGTAAAACGAGCAGCTAAAACAGCAATAGTCTATATAACAACGAAAGTGACAATGATATCATGCTTAGCACTCCATCATCAACATCAGAGATTCCTTCTGAAAATAGACGAGTCCACACAGAAGGTACCGATAAGAGAATACGAAAGTTAAATGAGAGATTTAATGATATTTATGAGAATAATTCCAATAATTCTGATAAAGAAGAAGCAACAGCAGATGGAAGAAAGATACGAAAACCAAGAAAAAGTTAAACTGTTGTTGGAAAACCAAATATAAGCTCCAAATAGTCAGCTATGAGTTTACTCTAGGCGTTAACCCTAGGAAGCAGTAAAACGTTAATAAATCGTTCCCCGACTAGTTCAAACTCAATTGGTAGCTAAGGAAGCTAGTTTCTTAGAAAGAAAAAGAAACAATAACTCACAAGCTTCTCGAAACGTAACATCCAGCAGATTTCGATTGAATAATAAGACGATGAAGACAACATTAATTCACTAAATCCATCGAATACATCTTTAAAAGTTGACGAAGTCGAGACGAATCGTGCTCCTTCTTTGCAGTTGAATTAGCTGACGGAGTTTGCGTAGATGCAACAAAACAACAGTCTCTCGATTAGCTCAATTGTTATGCTTTTTGCGAAACTTAAAAAAGCGAAAAAACGAGCATTACTGAATGTTGTACATGAAAATGGAGGAAATATATGCTTAGCTGACTTGAATCTGAGTTCACCTTCACTTACTGAAGATCTGATGGATGATGACGATGATGATTATGATGATAAACCATATGAATATGCGTTCCCTGAAGATGAAGATGCTAAAGGATCTGAAGAAGAAGGGAAAGATGAGGTCTTAGAAGGTTAACAGTAATAAGGAGGTTAAGAGGGATAGTTAGAAGGACAGATTGGATAGAGTCCATTAGCTGGAGTATCACCAAAGACGAATGTTTAGATCAATTCTTTACAATCTGTCATGCCAAAGTATATTGACAATTATTTCTAAATTAAGAGAGATATTTTGTTTTGTTATGAGATTTGTTAGTTATGATGATTATTAACCTTTAGTAGCTCAAGGACCACACCAGTAAGTGAGAGTAAAGTGAGCTTGAATATGAGAAACAAATTGAAAAATGAGAGGCTTATGCTGAAGTAGAGGATTTAAAGATTGAAGAGAGAGTTCAAATAACCAGGGCTTGGGTTAGCTGAAAAAAGAGCTAAGATCTTGAGACTAATATCGCAAATCAAAGATGCTGTAGCAAATAAAACGACCAAGATAGCTGGAGTTGAAGAACAAAGGAGAGATATACTATGTAAGGAATAAATGAAAACATTTTTATAATTTTAGCATATGATTCTTGGAAAATTAAATGATTTTTTGCATGAATCTCTATGAATCTTCATCTTTCCCTTTGTTTGCTATGAATAGTGGATGCGATATTAGGGGAGATAAACTACTAGAGGAAATCTGAATCAGAGGAATTTGAAGATGTCATGAGTGCTGTTCCTATTGTGAATGAAGATGCTTTGTTCTTTATGAATCTAAGGAAAAGCAAAATCAACTCTCCCGTAAGTTAAACCAAAAGATTAATCAACAATGGAATGATTTTTGTTCTTTTTCTTTTTGTATTAGCCCTACTTGATGATGTTTGAAGAGCAGCCTGTGATGAATAAAGAGCGAGATTTCTTGGCTGCATTGAAAAGGGAAGATATTCAAATCGATGAGGAAACATTAGAAACTCTCCATAAGCATATCATTGTGAATGAAGATGAATTTGGAGTTGTTGAACGGAAAGCACATTTTAGTAAATAGTCCAAGAGATTACAAGAAAATGGATTCACTTCACATAAAGAAGAAGATTATTAAGGACATATTTTTCAAACTATGCTGGGGATTGAGAATCTTGGGAGAAAAGCAGCTCAGCAAGACAAAGATAAATAGAATTCAATGTGCAGTTATAGCTTCCGCAGACAGAAATTGGAAGAGCAAGGGGATACTTCAGCGATTAAGGAAAGCAAGCTTGAAGCGTTGAAGAAAAAAATGTAATAATGCAAACCTTCAAAAATCAGAGAAATACATAGATAATTAGAAGAAATTTAATAGCAAACTGCTGAGCTGCTGATTGTATCTTAATTAAAGACTTCTTTGATTTCTTAGTCTGATAAGAGGAATTCTGAGATGAGTAAATGAATGAGTCTGTAATTTAATAAACTAAAAAGTAATATTTTTAAATAAATATTATATGTATTTTTGTGTTGGGGGGAAAAGGTGTATTTTATAATAATAAATTAAAATTTAGAATCTTAAAAGATCTATTCATATTTTAATTAAAATTTAATGTTCTAATTAATCCTTGTAGATCATATTGAAATCTACGTTCCCTCCCCTCCCCCATTCATAATTAGGATAATTTTTTAATAAATTGTCCATGCTAAAATAAATGACTAATACATTTTCCGAATTAATTAATTATTCGGTTTATTGCTTATTTTGAATGGATCGAGTCGAGAATCTGCTGTTATTTTATGAATGGAAAGAAGAAACTCAAAATACAAGGCGATAATAATTAATATAATAATTTAAAAATAATCATTATAAACCACTCCTAACGAATAGAAGATTGATTTTGGAGCAGAAACCATTGTTTTTGGGATCATTTCTCCTAACTACAGCGTTTTAGAAGGTTCACTATCTCAAGTACTCTAATCTAGCTATTAGCGGGGATAATATTTACCGCCAAAAAGCTTGATGGTTTCTGAAGGAACTAGTAAGTTCTTGAACTTCCAAAGAACATAATCAGTCTTTTATTTTTTCATTGATCGATTTGAGACATTCTGTCCAATTCAAATAGAGCATTCATCCAGCGTTCCTGAAAGCTAGCTGCGAGAAGGTTGGGAAGGTTTATCCACCTTGAATTTTTTGAATCTGCTAAAAGTTTTTTTTGCCTGCATCTATGAAGGGATTATCAGGTCCACTCACAGGGGATCCCCATAGTATTTCGATAAGTAGATATGAACGCAGTTTAATAAAAGTCCCTTAATTATTGTTTTATGATGCTCATAAGAAAATGTGTTTTTAAACTTCTTTGTGTCTCCTCCTCCTCCGCGCTTAAGTTTAGTTTTTTATTGAAATTTGAATAAAGATCAATGAAATTAGTTATAACAAAATAATAAATTACTTTAATTTTTCTTCCAATCACAATCCATAGGATTGATAATAGAAGAAAAGAATTAAAAAATACCTTAAGAATATTGATAGCAGAGGGGAAGCTTTAAGCTTTTCAAAATTTAATAAGCTCCCCCCCAACCCGTCAATATTTATATATTTTTGTTAATTTATTAAAATTCCTTTAATGTGGTATTTTAAAAAATATCACATTTTAGAGAAAGAGAGATGCATTTTAAAATGACGGCCCAAGGCCAAGTCATGCTCTTCTCATACTTAAATTACATTACTTAAAGAAAAAGCAACTGTGCTATCTATTATTGAACATAATAATATGCCTATTGCACTTAGAATTAAAAATATTTCTTTAAGTATTTTATCATGTAAAAATCAATGGGATTTTGGGAATTTTTTTATTTTAATATGTTTATTTAAAATAGATGTAAGAATGAATGATTATTTATTTATTTGGAAACTTCTTTTTTAAATTTTTAAAGAGGAAACTCTTATCTTTGCAAAGATAAGCTTTGATGATTAAATTATATCTGCAGCTTCTTTCAAATTAGAGAGCCACCTTCAAAAATAATAGCAATATTCCTTTCCTTTGTTATTTCTTCTCAATGGAAAAGAGTAAAAACTAAAAAAAGTAAAAAAACGATGGATTCAAGAAAGATAAAGATTCTACACCCATCATCGCTGTTCCAGCATCAGTCTATGCCAAAAATGGCAATTTCTACATGATCATCCATGCCAAACCAAACTCCAAAATCAGCTAAATATCAGGTAAAATGCATCATATCATATCTTAGCCATCTAATTTTTTCTAGTATTTATTAAACTAAACACCTTATTTCTTCTTAGACATAACTGATGAAGCAGTAGAAGTGAACATCGCTGCTCCTGGTCGCGATGGTGAGGCCAATGCTGAATTAATTGATTATCTCTGTGGAGTGCTCGAAGTGAGAAAGAGTTCATTGAATCTAGAAAAAGGAAGTAAATCACGCAATAAGCTGCTTGAAATATCTGAAAGCGGATACGAAGATGTCGTTGAATTGTATGAAGCTCTCAAACTGTCGATGAGTTGAGATGAAAATAGAAGAAAAGAATACAAAAAACCCCATCTTATTATTATTGTTTCAAATTCATTTTTCAAGCACAATTACAAGGTGTAATTTAATTAGTAAGTACTTTAAGTCTAATAATTTACAAGAAAAAAATATTTGTTTTTCTTTGAGTGTTATTTAGCTGTGCGAATTACAATATATTTTGAAAAATTGAAAGGGAAACAACTATCTATCAATCAAAGGAGGAAATTAAACAAAATATAAATAATAAGTTAAGTTTCTTAATTTAAAACATTAAAATCAAGATAATTATTAATATTTAATTAATTTTTACTAATTTTGTATTTCTTTTCATACTTTTGGCGGGAAATTCATTTCAGGTTAGGTAGCACCAATATGATATCTGAACTCAGAATTGATTATTCAATATTAAAGAATCTAAGTAGCAAATTTCCCGAAAAGAATCAAAATCAAGAAGACATTCAGAATTAAATGTGATCATTTTCTCTTGATTTTCAAAATACAAAAGAAACAAAAAACCCAAGAGAATTATAAATTCCTTAAATCAATTTTTTCAAGAATTAAACAAGCAAAAAAGAAGATAATTCAGTTTTGATGTAAACCAACAATACTTTTCATAGTGGCTGTCAGAATACTGACGACTACATTGAAGACAACTCCAATAACATTCCTTCAGACTAATATCTACCCGCAGCATATGAAGCAGAAGATGGTGATGTATTGAAGTTAATATCGAAGAAAAAAGAGCTGCATCGTGTGGAGATTAGAAAAAAATAGACTTCTGAGAAAATCAAGCAGCATAGATTGCAAATCAGTGAATAGCATGAAATCCAGAAAATGAAGGACTATCTTGAATAAGATAAACTCAATGCAGCTGATTTGAATATCAACTAATCCATTGATGGGTTCTTGCAAGCACATGGAAAAGGCGATTAGCAGCTCATTGAATTCGAAGTCAAGTGCATTAGATTATGCGTGTCAGCGGAGGAGAAACTCAAGGAACTAAAATACTCCAATGCGATGTTATACGATAAAGGTGTGCTGCCATTGCTGTTTTAGTACTTATAGCCGTAATATGACAGCGAATTTGACTTATAGCGTGATGCGTTATGGATTGTGACACATTTCATAGGTGATGTTAATCTCAGGAATATCTTTTATGTCATGGAGAATGTGCCGTCAAGTACATTCTTTAGACTAGTGTATTCAACGAATTATTCGATTTAGCATAATGCATTGCTATCGATATTCAATATCATCAATGAAAATGAACTTGGAGCGCAGTTTATGATTAAAAATGGGGTTGTTTAATTTCTAGCGGAATTACTGTGTGAGTATGTACCATAGCATAGCAATATTCTGTAGTAGACCTTGCTGATAGTACGAGATTTGTTTTAGTGGGCGAACAAAGAAAGGACGTTTGTAGAACTAGAGAATGTAATGGATTAGAGGGGTTATGAGATTATTTAAATTTTTTTTTTTTTATGGTATTTGGACATTTCAGCTGATGCCATTGATCGAGGGATTGTTCCCTATTTTCGCAACTGCGGAGAACGAAGAAGGGACAATTGACACGGTTTTCGAAGCCCTGGAAGCGATAACCGAGAGAGATGATTCAGACATGGAGTAGTTCTATGGTACCTGCAATGGGTTGATTCTAAAAACCATTGATTATATTCGTAGAAATGAGAAAAAAAGTGATCTTGTGCTACTTCCACCAATGCTGATTCTGAATAACCTCTCCAATGGGTTCGATGAAATCTCAGAAGTAAACGATTAGTTAAGCAAAGGCAATCAATTCACATGATAATAAATATTTGCTGATGTTGTTGTCTTTTGAAGGGTTTAATTCAATTTGGGATATTAGACATATTAAGTTCATTGATCAAGCACAGGAAAGTTAAAGTGCAACGATTAGCGTTGTCAACTTTGTCTAATGTTAGTGCTTCAGGTGGGACAGTAGTCTCGTATCTAATGTAGCATAAAGTTATCATTATGGATGTGCTCAATGCGATTCAAATTGGTGGATTTATTGTAAAATAAATCATAATTTATGAGTTGATGGTTGTGTAATTAATTATGTTTGCTTTGGTGTATGTATAATCACAGGTGAAATCTGAAGCGATTGTTGCATTTTGTCATATGCTGATGACTGTACGATAGAAGGAGATAGAAGAGTTTGTGTTGGATTACAAAGCCTTTGAAGTGTTAGTGGAGTAATTGAATAAGTATGTGGATGTGTCACTGAATGATAAGATAGTACGAGCATTGATTGCTGCGTTAGAAGTTGGAGAGGATTTGAAGAGAAAGAGGAATTATTTCTATAATCCGTTTGCAAGGAGATTTAATAAAATAGGTGGCAGGGAGAAGGTAGAGGTATTGGTCGAGTCGAAGAATGAAGAACTTAGGAGCAATGCGGAGAAGTTACTTGTGATTTCTTATAAAGTTGATGAAGCTGATGAAGAATTTGAGGAGGATAATAAGAATTAGGAGGAGTTAGAGTAAGAAGATGATGAGGAAGAATACAATCAAGATGTTGAAGAAGATGATGAAAATTAGGAAGAAGGAGGAAAGTAATCTAGTTGAGAGAGATAATTAAGGTTTTAAGAAGAGGACAGGTATGAACTGTTGGAAAATAAGAAAAAGTTGAAGTTAGAAGTGATTTTAGAGTTTGAAAAGATGATTGGAATCAGTAGTTACAAGGTATTTTTGATAATATTATTTCAAAACTTACAAGGACTATCAACACACACATTACTTCTCAATAAAGGGCTAATAAAATAACATTGTATTGTGCTTTTCAATCAATCCAAAAAATGTATTTTTTTTTTCATTGCTGTAACTGAACATCATCTTCAAAAAGAGTTGTAATAATTACAAATGAAACTAAGTTCTTTGAGGGGGGGGGGGGGGGGGGGATGTGGGGCAAAATGAAAAAAAGGGGAAATTTTTTGGGGATATAATTAA
>Ga0302271_10003439_pt1 | contig 13361 bp, 10 predicted proteins | sample III_Bog_N1_1_FD_198767 | JGI IMG/M metagenome (GOLD analysis project Ga0302271, IMG submission 198767) | Peat permafrost microbial communities from Stordalen Mire near Abisko, Sweden - III_Bog_N1_1 | ecosystem: Environmental > Terrestrial > Soil > Wetlands > Peat | place: Sweden: Abisko... | reverse complement strand
TATTATTTTAAAATCCACAAAATTAACATTTTTCAATTCAAATCGTAAAATCAAAGAACGCTTGTATATTATTATACATCAATAAGATATTAAACTTTTTAAAAATTTAGTGCATCAGCAGTAAATCGCAATAGCTTTTATTGCAGCTTCCGCCGGCATGGGGACATCTCTTATGGATAAGGGATGTCCTCTTTTTTTTATTCAAACGATATGCCCGAGTTGTCAGGGACAGTAAGATATCCCTTTATTCCTTATATCTGGAATTGGCCGGCTTTCATACTGAGGTTGCAAATGTCTCCTGCCGACCGTGCTGTCGTAAAACATAGATTATAAAAGCTATTACCCATGCTTCTTTGATTTTCGGATATAGCCCGGTCATTTTTTCTTATTGGAAAAGCTGATGCTCATTGCCGAAAGATTTATTTTCATTTCTGAAAACTGTTTTATATAATCTTGTCCGAAGTTACCATAAACATATTTGACGTCATCGCCCATGAGATCTTTATCGGTTACTCTTAAAGAATTTATCTGACCATTCGAATTGCCGACTGAGACGTTGATTGAATCAAGTAAATAAGTTTCGGTCTCCACCGTACCTCCTGCACCTCCAAATGAATGTTTCCGTTTCGTACTATGCCCCAGAATCTCGTTTTTATATTTGTTGAAGAATAACGAATATAAATCGGTTGCTTTTGCTCCGGTATCGAAATGAAAAGGTAAAATATCATTTTTATAGATGACTTTGATTACCGGCGAAAATCCATCAAGGGCAAAATTCCTTACATCGGTTTTCGTTGGGGTCTCCGGCTTATTCAGGATCGTAAGGTATCCATCGTCCTTAATAACAAATTCCTGCAGGGCACGCATGACCGGAAATCCGATAATTCCTTTTATCGTATACGCACCATTCGCAAAGCTTAAAGCCGAATCCGGTATCACATAAAAAACGACATGCTTTATTTCAACATTGCCCAGCTTAATATCAGCCACCCCGGTCTCAGCGTCCATCTTTATTCCGGTTGCCGAGCCCAGTTTCGATTTATCACCGACTATCTTTACTCCGTACTTCTTCGCCAACGATTGGGTAATAGTCGAGAAATTGGCTCCGGTATCAAAGACAAATTCACTGGTATCCCGGCCAAAGGTAACGGGGATATTAAATAAGCCTCCAAGATCTCGTTTACATGAAATCCGGCAATCGGAGCTCTTTGATATCTCCATTTTAGGTAGATCAAACAAATTATGAAAGAACAGATTCGTATTTTCATACGATTCTATTTCGGTAGAAGTGCAAACCTGTTTATAATTCTGAAGAATAAAGTTGTCATCTGCATATATTTGCCGATAATCCTGCAGCAGGCAGGCATTGACTCCTCGCATCGAGTATAAATCACTATAGACAGAGTCATTAAAATATTTCGGATAGTCAGTTAATATTCTGTTTATAAAACGATTCGATTCTTCCGGCTTATTAAACACATTGTTAAGTATGGCTTTATACAATAATAGATCCGGATTATTTTTATTGAATCTTACTCCCGACATTAAATTGTCCAATACAAAATAATTCTGTTCCTTATAGGCCGTTTTTAATAACTTGCTCTGTTCTTTGGTTAGGCTCGCTGTACAGCTACAGATGACAACCGATAGAATCAAATAAATAAATTTTCTGTTCACCATTATATCATTTTTAAAATTATTCTATTCGTAATTTTTTCTATTTACAACACTGCCGGCTGTCCATACCTGAATAAATACTCTGAATCAGCAATGTATCGACGCTTTTGATTTATATCCTTTCTTGACGTAAAATAGCATCCAACTATCGTGCCAATCAGTGCTAAAATAATCGTTCTCAATATTTCCAGATAGTCAATATACATCCTTTCTCAAATACAATCCTCAGATCCTTGATTTTTCTATTTCACCGATTGTTTTCCGGCATGAATCCACTATTTTACTTATCCGTATTTTATTTTCAGCAGAGTAATTACCAAACAGGCTCAACGTCATGGTATCATCAAAGGTCGAAAAAGTCAATTGCAATGCCGGTGGATTTTTTAATGCGGTTACCATATACGCATCACTCAGTCCAATATCTCCGAATAGCAGTTTCGTCTTATCGATTATTCCGACATTCGAAGATGAAACACCCAATGAATTTGTTCTTTTTATCAACGTATTTTCAAAATGAGATCTGTTGAATAATTTATATATAATAGTCAACAATTCAATGCTTTTCAAACCCGGGTACTGCGATTTCAACCGGCGGGTTATATGATTGATTTCGGTTGCTAATACCGGAAAACTCTGCTCCTTATTCATCACCTGTATACGCATTGACGATGAAAAATTACTAAAAGGATAAATCAACCGGTTCGTATCATATCTTCTCAAATCGATCATCGTATCCATAGTCAACTTGCTGTTTACAGGCACGGCATGAATTTCGAACAACGCTTTATAATAGAGTGCAAGCATGAAATCATTGACTGTAATCCGCTGCGCATGGCAAAAGCTTTTTATACAATTCAACGTAACGGCATCAATTTTCAATAAAAACAATTCAGGCTTCCGTTTATTCTCATCCTCCTGCAACACCACCTTTATTTCGTTCTCTTTATCCGTATGATTATCCTTTTGCAGAAAGATATGTAGCTTATCCTTCAAACTAAGACTCTTTAGAATCAATCCGACGGATCTTTCCATCTGGGTTGCGTGAATCATTTCATTTATTTCCACGTTTTGGTCTGCATACAATACGGATAAAAGGTACAGATATGATTTAAATCCACTTCCATCACACACCATATGATTGAAAACAATACATACAATATCATTCTCCGGTTGCCGGAAAACTGTTACTTTTAATTGAGGCCCTACATGCTGATCCGGCGTTTCGGCTAAAACATATGTCAACATCTTATTCGACGGATATTCTGCTATCAGCGTGAAATAATCCGTGTCGTCGTAACTGACACTCGGGCTCTCCCAATAATGTTTTTGTCCTGCTTCAACATATTTACTTCCAAGAATTGGTATTATGTGTAACGACTTTTTTACAGCCTCCTTTAGTTTTCCTATTTCGATATGCGATTTAAAATTCAGCACTGCCCTGATTTGATGATCGTTGTTTTTCGTCCTTAGCCGGATATAATCATCCAGCATTTCAACTTTATATTTTGCCATCAATCTACGTTGTTAATTTTTCAACAAAGATAATTGATTAATTTTAATAATTAATCAATTTATCAGTTGTCTTTCAGTCTATCCGAATACGTTGGTTTTATTTCGTTTGAGGCATATCCAGAATACGGGCATGGATTTGCCGTTTTTAATTCAGATTCCGGCTTCAGTCGGGCAATAATTCAACTCATTTCTTTTCATTATTCGTTCTTCGTACAGAGGGGGTTCCGAGAGGGTTCAGTTAGGGTTCGGATAGGTAAACCTATCCGAACCCTATCCGAACCCTAACTAAAATCTCTCTGATTCCGCTTTATACCTGAAACGGACAGGCCTATGATCTTCTGAATGCTCTGTATTAGTTGTAAGCGAATGGGAAAGACAAGCAGGAAGAAGACCGATTAAAATACAGGACACAAAAAACAGCACACCGTCACGGGTAGCATACGTCGAGACCCGGAAAATTACTTTTTTTAGAGGAAAAGCAAGAATATATTTTGCCTAAAAATGGCTTAAATAAAGACATCGGCATTGAAATTTGAGTTATCTTTGTAAGTCTGTTTAAAACAATTTCAGAAGAAGGAACAAAAAGCAATTCAGAACAGGATAGACAGTCCTGAATTTAATTTTACAGATTCATTATTAATTGATTAAGAATTTTAATTATGAAGAGAATATTATTTATCGGCATACTGATGGCTTTCGCCGCTATGCCAAAAGCGCAAGGGTTTTTCAACCCTGAAAAGATGGTTGAAACGGGAGTTTACTATTATCCGGAAGCATGGAACCCCGAACAATGGGACCGTGACTTTAAGAAAATGGAGGATATGGGCTTTGAGTTTACGCACATGGCCGAATTTGCATGGGCACAAATGGAACCGGTCGAAGGACAGTACGATTTCAAATGGCTGGATAAGGCCGTTGAGTTAGCTGCCAAACACCATCTGAAAGTGATCATGTGTACTTCATCGGCCACTCCTCCCGTCTGGCTGGTGCGGAAGTATCCGGAAGTACTGGTGGAAACATCAACAGGACAGACCGCAGAACATGGCACACGACAGCATTGTTCCTGGTCAAGCCCGAAATACCGCGAACTGGTAACGAAGCTGGTAGCGGCTCAGGCGAAACATTACGGCAACGATAAACGTATCTGGGGATGGCAGATAGATAACGAACCTTCTCATTACGGTACTTACGATTTCAGTCCCGCAGCACAAACAAACTTCAGGGAGTGGCTTAAACAAAAATACACCAGCATAGATAAACTGAATGAAGCCTGGGGAACAGCCTTCTGGTCGGGGGTATATTCCGGTTTCGACCAGATAGAGATACCCAATTCCACCCGTCTGATTTCAGGTTCGGCCAGCCCCACATCGGAAGTCGATTTCAAACGTTTCAGTGCCGATGAATGCGCTGCGTTTGTATCCATGCAATATAACACGCTGCGCGAAAGCATTTCAAAAGAGCAGTTCGTTACTTCCAATTTTATGCACGGCCACACGGATGTAAATCCATGGAAGAACAAGGATCTGGACTTTATCTCCTACACCATGTATCCGGTAGCAGGTTATACTAACGGCGTGGGTGACCAAGGCTTCCGGCTGGGTGATCCGTGGAGAATATCGTATGCCAACGATTTCTTTCGTCCCCTCAAAGGAGTAACAGGCGTCATGGAATTACAACCGGGTCAGGTTAACTGGGGAACTTATAACCCGCAACCTTATCCGGGGGTTATACGAGCGTGGTTATGGAATGCGTTTGCAGGCGGACTGGATTTCATTTGTTCTTACCGCTTCCGCCAACCTTTGTTCGGAAGTGAACAATTCCACTACGGCATGGTGGGAACCGATGGCGTTACCGAGCTCACGGGAGGAAGACAATACAGCGAGTTTATGAAAGAGATCCGTGAACTCCGTAAACTGTACAAACCGAACGCACCTATGCCGGCAGAATATGCCGCCCGCAAAACTGCCTTATTATACAATCCGGACAATGTCTGGGGAACCGAAGTACAGAAACAAACCTACCAATGGAATGAAACAGGGCATATCACCCGTTACTATTCGACCCTAAAAACACTTAATATACCGGTGGACATCGTTGGAGAAGACCGTAACCTGGCCGCCTACCCGGTGGTAATAGCACCCGCTTACGAAATGGTGGATAAAGAATTAATCGAAAAATGGAAGAGCTATGTGGGAAATGGCGGACACCTGATTCTCACCTGCCGGACCGGATTGAAAGACCGTAACGGACATTTCTTCGAAGCACCGTGGGCAGACGCAATCAGCAGCCTGATCGGAGCTAAGATTACTATGTATGATGAGCTCAGTGCCGAAACGAAGGCCAAAGTCAGTTTTAACGGAGATACCTATAACTGGAATGTATGGGGTGACATCATTGAGCCCTATTTTGCAACCGAGACATGGGCTACTTATGCCGATCAGTTCTATGCCGGAAAAGCGTCGGTAGTTCATCACCGGATCGGTAAAGGGTCGGTAACCTATATCGGGACCGTGAGTGTTGATGGCAAACTGGAAAAGGAAGTGTTGAAGAAAGTATATGATGCGGCCGGAATAACGACCGACGAACAGCCCGAAGGAGTCATGGTAAACTGGCGCGATGGATTCTGGGTGGCCATTAATTACTCTTCGGTAAAAGCAAGCATCCGCATTCCGGCGAATGCCCGGATAATCCTCGGATCCAGGGAAATTCCCGTAGCAGGAGTAACAGTTTGGCAATAATGGCCTTGTGATGTGGTGATGATACCACCGGAAACAGGTTGAAATCACAACAGCATAATGCCGGAAACGAATAACTGTTCACAGCACGAAGTAAATAACACCGAGAAACAGGTAACGATAAATAATACGCCGTAAATAACCATTGACAACCAAAATAAGATATGAAAGTAATAGCCATTAACGGGAGCCCCCACAAGGACGGAAACACGTTTCACACTTTAAACATGGTGGGTAACGAACTAAAAGCATCAGGAATAGACTTTGAAATAATCCATATCGGACATAAAGCAATACACGGTTGCATGGCCTGTGGCAATTGTTCAAAAAACAAGGATGAGAAATGCTCGATCAAAACAGATAGCCTGAACGAGTGGGTTCAGAAGATGAAAGAAGCGGATGGCATCCTGATCGGTTCACCGGTGTATTACTCTGACATTGCCGGGACGATGAAATGTTTTCTGGACAGGGTGTTCTATGTAGCCGGATCGAACGGAAACTTATTCCGCCATAAGGTCGCAGCTGCCGTAGTAGCCTTGCGACGTACGGGCGGTTCCGCAACGTTAGACAGCCTGAACCATTACCTTACATATGCCGAGATGATTGTTGCCACCTCCAGCTACTGGAACGTGATACACGGAGCAGGTGCAGGGGAAGTGGAAAGTGATGCCGAAGGTAAACAAATCATGCGGACTCTGGGAAAAAACATGGCCTGGATCCTGCAGATGAAAGAAGCGACCAAAGACAGCATTAAGGCTCCGAAAAAAGAAATGAAAGTAATGACTAATTTCATACGATAAACATTTAGTCGCAGTTTCACTTTTAAAACGAACAACTTTCAATTATGGAAGTTGTTCGTTTTGTTTATTACAATTCTATTTATTTGCAAAAAAAAGAGGTTTAACAGTTTGTTTGGCTAAATAAAAAAGCTAACTTTGACAACAATATATGAATATCACGGACATAGGTTAGATTAGCAGCTAATTATCTAATTAATAAAATATTAGAATTATATATTGTTTTATTCTTTTGTTTTATATCTTCCACCTGTCCACGACAACTAAATTTATCCGGTTCTGTATACTTGTAAAGTACATTCCCAGCCCACTCTTTCTTCATTTTCTATCACTTGCAGTATGCTATTCCCCTTTTCTAAAGGAAAAATAGTATCAATAGTCTTAACCCAGACACAAAAAAAGAAATTTAGATAAAGATCATTTTAATAATTCAACATAAAGTTGAATTATAGCTATATATATTGCGATTTAATTAAACAACCAAGAACAAAAAATGAAAGTAATTGCTATAAATGGAAGCCTTCACAGTAAGGGAAATACCTATCACGCTTTGGACATGGTGGGTGTCGAACTAAAAAAAGCAGGTATCGAATTTGAAGTCATCCATATTGGACGCAAATCGCTTCATAGATGTTTAGCCTGCAACAATTGTGCAACAACCAAGGACGAACAATGCACAATCAAAACAGATGATCTGAACAAGTATATACAAAAGATGAAAGATGCAGATGGCATTCTTCTCGGATCATCATCGTATTATTTAGGTGTAAGCGGCACAATGAAGTGTTTTTTAGACCGAGTCTTCCAAGTGGCAGAATCGAACAAAAATTTATTCCGCCACAAAGTGGCAGCAGCTGTAATATCAGCACAGCATCCGGGAAGTATGGCAACCTTCGACAGCCTGAACCGATATCTCACCTACTCCGAAATGATTATTGCCGGATCCGGCTACTGGAATGTAAATAATGAAACGAGAAGCTACGGAATGGAATACGATGGCAAGGTGCAAGAAATCATGCAGATACTTGGGAAAAATATGTGCTGGATTTTAAAAATGAAAGAAACTGCAAAACACAACATACAAGTTCAACGGAAAGAGGTAAAAGAAATGACTGAGTTTATAAGCTAACATATGTAATTACACTTCTCTTTTTGAAAGGATTAAACACAAACGCCCCGATTAGTTTATTTACTAATCGGGGCGTAATGCGTTATCATTATTTATCTTCTATTGTCATTGCTGTTATTATCAGGACGCTGACGCATTTGTCTTTCAACTTTTACCGGTTGACCAATGGTTTTCCCATAGTAGTTAGTGCCTTGAGTCATTCTGACCGGCGTCGAAGGATTGGTGGATTGATTACGACCACCCCCATTTGAACCCTGATTGCCGGTAGGAGCCGTATTCTGATTACCGTTATTTTGTTGCTGACGGTTTGAATTATCTCTACCGTCGGGATATGTAGTTGCAGGATTATTATTCCTGTCCTGTTGCCGGCGAAATGAATCATCGTTGACAGGCTGTTGATCTTCGTTTCTATTCCAGGTATTCTGCTGTTTACGATCAAAATCAGAATATTTGAACTTATGATTGATTTTCAAAGCTTCCCTGTCCCAGCGACGGGCATGATGCCTTTCATTTTCTCTCCAGAAGATAGCACTTCTGCTGTTTTCATTAAATCCGCGCACATAAGGAATGTTACTATGATCATAGTAGTCCTGATAATAATACCGGGGATAGTGCGAAATATAGTAATGATGGTGCATCCAGGGCTGATACACATTTATATCCAAAGCAATGGCAAAACAAGTATTCAGATCAAAGCCTGCACTAACAGAAGGACATTCCTGCGAATAGCACCATTGTCCGTTGTAAAGGAACACGAAATTCTGCGACTCAAGATCGTAATAGGTTTCGATATCGGGTAAATAATAATAGCGCACTCCCGGGAAATAGGGAGGAGCCCACTGCGGATTATCATAACCAACCGGAGCAGCTTGCGGAGTCAGTCCATACAAGTCGGAAGCCGTAAATATTGAGAAGGAAAGTAAGGCAAAAGCCAATAAGAAAAGTCTTTTAAATCGATTCATGTCAATTGTTTTTATAGGATTAATTTAAAAAATAGATTTACAAATAATAGAGGCACATCCCCGTGCATAAGACAAAGATAATGCCAGAATCGGCATAACTTCGGGTCCTCAGAAATCGGCATCATTTATTATTACCGAAAAACCGGAATAACAAAGCAGACCTTTATTTCTAAGGGACTACAAAATAAATAAAAATATTCAGACCTGAATTATTTAAACACTATAAAAGTAGAATGGTTTTATAGTGAATAGCAACGGAAAGAACCAAAATAAGGGTTTTGGATAGTTCTATCAAAATAAAAATCCCGATAATCAACAGATTATCGGGATTTATGGTGCGGCTGAAGGGACTCGAACCCACACACCTCTCGGTACCAGATCCTAAGTCTGGCGCGGCTACCAATTACGCCACAGCCGCATACAGTGCGCATTGCGGGTGCAAAGATACACTCTTTTTTGGGATTGACAAACTTTAGATATAATTTCAGACTAAAAAAACGATACTTTTACTTCTACACATGAGCATACAAGCTGGATATAAGGTTATTGTCTTAATGTTTTTGCTGCCAATAACGTTGAACTTATGAGTATTTTATCGAGTAAATCCGAACGAGAGGCTCTGATCGGGTTAATATCAATTCCGCCACGACGCGTGTACATGGCAGCCACCATTAAGTCAGCAGGCGCAAATGTATCCATAAACCTCTTATAGATCATCTCCACCACTTCTTCATGGAAATGATTCTCTTTACGAAACGAAACCAGGTATTCCAAAATTGAGCTCAACTCTATTTCATGCATGGTAGACAGTTGAACAAATAAATCACCCCAATCAGGTTGATTGGTTACACGGCAATTAGAACGTAACATATCAGTCCGAAACAGATACGTATGTACGGTCTCCGTCAACTTACCGGTTAACAATTCGGGAGATTCTTTAAATCGGGTAAAAAGAATGGATTCCTGGACTTCAAGAGGTATCATTTGTCCCAGGTCTTTAGCAATAAATGCAGGAAAAGGTTGTCCTGTTTCACCGTTTGAATCAAACAGGGATACTGAAACAGGCGTTTCCAACAGAACATTTAAATCGTGTGACACCCGTGTAATTACACTGTGCTCCGCCTCTGCCACTGTTTTACCAAAACGATCCATATTAAATGAATTGAGATACAGTTTTAAAGACTTCGATTCAACCAGATATTTACTATCAGCTGCATAGACTAATTTCATTACCCGCGAAACAGGCAATCCGTTATCTGTCAGAAAAGATGCTTCATAGCAATTCCAGACATCAAAACCCACAAATGGTAAATTTGAATCATCGATTCCATAATGTACCCTGTTTTCTGCACGTGGAATTCTGAATAAAAGTGATACATCGTATTTTTCAGGAGTGGAGATCCATTTTCCAAGGGCTGCATCGTGTATATTGAATGGTTCCATTAGTTGAAAATAGTTAATCAATTGATGAATTAATTGGTTCGTTATTGAGCTAATATAAAATAGTTGATTAGTTAATTAAAAATTAATTAGCCAATCAACCAAATCACCTGTTCAATCAATAAAGCAACTATGCTTTACTGACATACGGAGTACATTTCTTACTTAACCATTCACGCTCATATTCATTTAGTCTCGGAGCAATAGCATCGTAAACCCGTTGATGATATTCATTTAACCAGTCAATCTCGGTATTACTCAACAAATCAAAATTAATTAAATGCTGATCTATAGGGAATAACGTCAGGGTTTCAAATTTCAGAAATTGCCCAAATTCTGTCTTCAGACCCGGAATAACATGTACCAGATTTTCAATACGAATACCGTATTCGTTGGTACGATACATACCGGGTTCATTGGAGATCATCATACCCGGCACTAAAACAGTAGAGTTTTCGTCCATACGAATGCTTTGAGGGCCTTCATGGACACACAGGAAATGGCCAACCCCATGTCCTGTCCCATGCCCGTAATTCAAGCATAAATCCCACATAGCTTTTCGTGCAAGAATATCAAGTTGAGTACCGCGAGTACCAACCGGGAAAATTGCTTTTGCCAATGTAATATGACCTTTCAACACCAGGGTATTATCGGTTTTTTGTTGTGCAGTAGGCGTTCCCAGTGCCACAGTCCGCGTTATATCGGTAGTTCCATCCAAGAATTGCCCTCCCGAGTCCAATAATAATAAGTTTTCAGCTTTTAGCTTGGCATCCGATTCCGGCGTAGCACTATAATGTACAATGGCTCCATGAGCAGCATATCCGGCTATGGTTCCAAAACTCTCTCCTACGAAATTATCCTGTTCACTACGGAATTCACGCAATTTATCGGAAACAGATATTTCGGATAAATTACCGGTTTTCAGGTTTTCTTCCAACCAGATAAAGAACCGTGTCAAAGCAACGCCATCTTTTACCATTGCACGACGAACACCAGCCATCTCCACTTCATTCTTCACACTCTTCAGCTTGAAAACAGGGGACATGGTATTTCTAATAGCGCAAGCAGAAGGTATTGATTCAAACAGTCCCTGATTCAACTTCCCACCATCAACCAAAACAGCTTTTGAAGCGGATATATCCTTCAGTTTGTCATATATTGCCAGATACGGTTCAGCCGCTACTTCCTGACTTTGAAGGTACGCATTTGTTTCCGGAGTTAGTTTTTCTGAAGCTATAAACAAAGTGGCGTTATCATTTTCAACTAACGCATAAGCAATCACCACCGGATTGTAGTCCACATCTCTGCCACGTATGTTAAATAACCAGGCAATATCATCCAACGCTGAAATCACAAAAACCTGTGCATGAGCCTTTTTCATTTCTGCACGAACCAATGTTAGTTTCTCGGCCGTTGATTTTCCTGCATATTGAGTGTCGAATACAAAGAATGGTTTCAGAGGTAAGGCTGGTCTGTCTGTCCAAACCAAAGCCGGCAAATCTATAGAAACCAGTTCAAAATCGTTTATGGTTAACTCCGATTTCATCGCAGCATACGCATTTACCGAAAACATCTGTGCATTTACTCCTACCTTCTCACCTGCATTCAGTTGTGTAGCTAGCCATGGTAATATCTCCAGCGTTTCAGGCAAGCCTTGCTTCATTAATTCAATACCGGTACCTTCCAACTGCTCGGCAGCATGAAGGAAATACCTTGAATCAGTCCATAACCCCGCTCCATTTAATGTAACAACAGCCGTACCTGCCGACCCATCAAAACCTGAAATCCATTGACGTTCTTTCCAGTATTCTGCAATATATTCACTGGCATGTGGGTCTGTTCCCGGTATAATACACGCTGAAACACCTTGTTGTTTCATGGCTTCGCGAAGCAATGCGAGGCGATTGATTATTTGTTCCATGATATAATTTATTTATGATGTTACGTTTTTGTTATGTGCAAAGATAAACAATAACAAAAGAATATCAATTGAAAAATAAGTTTTATTCTTACCTCCCAAAAGATATGAAAAATTAAACACCCGAAACGATATTTTGTTATAAAATTCAGGCTTCGTTCGTTATTCTAAAACAATTATGCCCTTTATTCCGAAAAATAGTAACAAAGCTGTAATCTTCGACTATACGAAGCACTGTTACGGGAACAGTTATCATAACATTTTTTCTTATATATCATTAATTATCAATGGTGAGCTATTGAATATGGATAGAGATAATCGTTCTTATCATTATTAATCATTTAAACAAATCTGAATTACAAAAAATACAGTTTTACAGTTGAAAACCTTCTTATTTATGTAGCCTCGACAACAGACTCATTCCAGTCAGAGAATGCTCATATAAAATAGTTTACTGAATAATTGGGAATATAAAATAAAATGTATAGATTTGCAGCGTTATACATTATTTAAACATTAGTCAGGCATATTGTAACCAGTTGTTTTATGACAGATCAACAAGAATATAGATTCAATCTTTTAGGAAGAGCCTTGTTTATGATGCTTTTCTTATTGATTATTTCTGTTCATGTTCAGAGATCTGAAAAACAAATTTACGTTGCTACGCAATATGAAATCTTATCCGAAGTACATACTGATTCAGGTCATGCAATACCGGTTGATTTCATACAAGCCCCTTCCTTCCAAAAGAGTCTCGCTTCTTTCATTGACAAGACAGGCCTTTCCCTGTTTAATGATAACTATAAAATTTCAGCTGATAACAGCAGAATAACTCAACGAATTATTTTACTTCTGAAATCTTTTCTTTCATTGAAACCTATATCCAATTGTAGGTTTTATTATCATCTATTCCATATAGATTCTCAGGAGCCACCGCTTTTAAGTTAGATTCCCGTTTAATGTATTTATTAATTTCCCGTATCCTACCGGATAACGGGCAGGCATTTAATTTAAAATTTTACAACAATGAAAACAAAATTTATTTCATTCATGGCTATCTGTACAGTAAGCATCCCAAATATGCCGTGTATAGAGCGCAAAAAAAACGGACTTAGAGTAAACGCAATTCTCTAAGTTCGTTTTTTTTATTCAGTTTTTTACGGGAGTAGGACTTCCCAATTAATAGGAGTT
>Ga0302271_10003438_pt1 | contig 13366 bp, 8 predicted proteins | sample III_Bog_N1_1_FD_198767 | JGI IMG/M metagenome (GOLD analysis project Ga0302271, IMG submission 198767) | Peat permafrost microbial communities from Stordalen Mire near Abisko, Sweden - III_Bog_N1_1 | ecosystem: Environmental > Terrestrial > Soil > Wetlands > Peat | place: Sweden: Abisko... | reverse complement strand
CATTTATGATCTCGAAATAATCTAAAACTCCTTCTGGTAATAATAACTCAAAGCCACTTGTAAGCATCTGTTTTTGCTACAAAACTAATATTTTTACTAGTCCCCCACAACTTTTTGACTTGATCCCCGAAATTTCGGACGTATCTAATTATCTCAACATCAAATCAAGATTCAATATAATTTTACATAGAACAAAGGGTTGAATTTTCATTCAACCCTTGTTAATCCATAGTGCAACTTCAAGTCACACTAATTTTTATTTTATATCTTCACTGTCACACCTGCCAAAAAGTTTCTTCCGGCTTGCGGATAAGCTCCGAAATAATTATTCACCGGAGTGGACTGGTTGTACACAGGATTAGCCGTATTTTGATCAATATAAGGTGAACTCCAAGCGTTACTGATATACATTTTATTCAGCACATTGTTAACCAATACAGTAAAGATCAATCCTCGTAACCCTTTAACCGGAACCGAATAGGTCAGGCGAAGATTATTGAGAAAATAATCAGGTAACTGGCGATCAGTCTTTCCTGTATTATCCACAAATTGTTTGCCTACATAAACCGATTGCAATCCGGCTTCAAAATTCCCTTTAGTAAAAGTAATCATACTATTGCCCAACCATGTTGGGGTAAATGCAATAGGTGTATTATGATAAGAATAAGACACACTCTCACCTGTCGGATTCCAGTCGGCATCAACTACATTCACAGTTTCAGTAAAATCAGCTATACGATTATAGCTAAAGGTGACCGAGCCATCCCAGCGTAACCAGCTAACAGGCTTTACGCTTCCTGCCAGTTCAATTCCCGAACGGTAACTCTTAGCAATATTATCTGTCAAAGCTTCCCCTATGTCATTGATTTTTCCAGTCAAGACAAGCTGATTATGATAATACATAAAATAAGCATTTGCACCTACAGAAAAGATATTATTATGAAATTTGTAACCTAACTCTGTATCATACAAACTTTCGTAGGTTGGCCAGGTAGATTTAGAGCCATCGGTATAATTTGTACGTGTAGGCTCCCGATTGGCAATAGCAAATGAGACGAAATAATCGTTGTACATATTTGGATGATAGAATAATCCGACTTTAGGATTAAAGAAATTGAATGTTTTATCTACATCTAAAATTTGCATGCCTCCAATTGCATCATCCCATTGATCATTTGTTCCTTGTAACTTGTAACCGACATGACGGTATTGCAAATCAGCAGAAACATTTAGTTTCGGAAGAATTTCGTAATTCACTTTCATATAAACATTAGCATCCAGCTTATTTACTTTACTACGATAGTATTCGGTAGTTGGTAAAACGCTTCCTATATAATTTTTCACCCAGATAACATCGCCCCAATGCTTACCCCAATAGTTATTCAAGGCTCCACCAAACTGCGCCGACAATCTGTCCTTTTGGTAGTTAAACGAAAAAATACCACCACCAAAATCATTTCCCATTTTTTTTTGACGAACTAGATCGCTCGTACCCACAATAGCTCCATTAACATCAAAAGGCATTAAAGAGTAAGTAACCAACGATTGATCACGTTTATATTCTTCATAATATCCATCACCACGGGTATAATGCAAACCAATATTCAAGCTTAATTCCGGCGAAAAGGTATGAACTCCCAGCAATTGATAATTTCGTTGAATATAATTGTCAGTCTGATTATTGTAAAACAACGGATTTCCATTAGCATCCTTACCCATATAACCACACGGATTATATGTGCGTGGATATTCCAGCGTGGGCAATGCATATGAATCAATACCATCCCAGGCATGGTAGGTCTTTTCAGTACCCCCGAAAGTGAGCAATTTTATCGTTGTTTTCTCTCCATAATAACCGGCTTGTATAAAGTAAGACTTCATATTCGCCGTTGCCCGATCAATATAACCATCTGAAGTAACCGACGACAAACGGGTATCAATAGCCCAGTGATCATTCAGTAAACCTGAACTGGCCTTGACAGTAGCTTTTTGTGTGTTGAATGACCCGTACGAAGTTGAAACCTCGCCTGAAGCCTTCGTTGCATAGTTCTCTGTTTCCATACTGATATTGGCTCCAAAAGCTCCCGCGCCATTCGTAGAAGTACCAACGCCACGCTGAACCTGAAGATTTTCAATTGACGAAGCCAGATCGGGAATGTCTACCCAGTAAGCACCTTGTTCATCCGGGTCATTGTACGGGATTCCGTTAATGGTAATATTGATTCGGGCTGCATCAGTTCCTCTAATTCTAAAATTGGTATATCCCACACCAGTTCCGGCATCGGACGACACGACCAATGACGGAGTAGAAGAAAGCAAATACGGAATATCCTGACCTAAGTTGCTTTTTGAAAGCGTTTCTTTATCGATATTCGTGTAAGCAATTGGTGATCTATCGGATGCCCGAAGCGAAGTGACCACGACTTCCTGAAGAGAATTATTTTTTTGAACTAACTTGATAACCAGATTTTGATCTACGCCCACTTTTTGTTTGAGTATCTGATAACCGATAAAAGAAACCTCCAGAACATAATGCTCGTTCTTCAGTTTTTCAAAATGAAAAGAACCGTCATTCGCAGAAGTCTGTATCTGCGAATTGTTTTGAATTGCTACGGTAGCACCCACCAGGGCGCTACCATTTTCGTCAAGCACCTTTCCTTTGATTGTATGCTGACCGAAGGCTGTAAAAGCCGAAAACAGCATAATTGCTGCAATAAAAATTTGTCTCATAACAATTTATTAGTTTAAATAATAATTTGATTTTGAGAGCCCAATAAAAAATACGGATGATTGTTGCTTATTCCCTTCGCGGAATTACCCGTGCAGGTTCAAAGGGTATGATCTCAGCCCGAAATATTAAGGCACCCCATTGGTTTGTTTGAATGTTCGAACGCTTGAAATCTTTATTTGTTCGAAATTCGTATGTTTAAAAAGAAAGAAAAACAACTCTGGAAGCGAGTCGAATTCCTTTCGGAGGACAAAGGTAAGGTAATTTTGTGGAAAATGGAAATGAAATTATAAAATAATGAGTTGATCAGATGACGCCCTGATGTGTTGAAATGACATCTTGATGTGTAAAGTTAACATTAGGATGTATTGAGTCAATATCCTGATGTGTTGAGTTGGCATCCTTATATGTTGAGACGACATCTTGGTGTGTAAAGTTAACATTCCGATGTGTTGAATTGATTTCCCGATGTGTTGAGTCGTCATCCTGATGTGCAAAGTTAACATTCTGATGTGTTGAGTCGATATCCTGATGTGTTGAGTTGGCATTCCGATATGTTGAGACGACATCTTGATGTATAAAATTAACATCCCGATATATTGAGTCGATATCCTGATGTGTTGAGTTGGCATCCCGATATGTTGAGACGACATCTTGATGTGTAAAGCTAACATTCCGATGTATTGAGTCGATATCCTGATGTGTTGAGTTGGCATCCTGATATGTTGAGACGACATCTTGATGAGTAAAGTTAACATCCCGATGTGTTGAGTCAATATCCTGATGTGTTGAGTTGGCATCCTGATATGTTGAGACGACATCTTGATGTATTGAGACATCATTACTTTATACGCTCTTCAAGTAGCTTTCTACTATCAATGTGAACTGTTCACTGATAACTAATCACTAAAAAAATCATCCTGCCCAGCCTTCTCTATCCAGATTTCGATAATTGATTGCTTCTGCAATATGGTTGGAAAGAATATTTTCCGAGTCATCCAAATCTGCAATTGTACGCGCCACCTTAATAATCCTATCGTACGCTCTAGCTGATAAATTAAGGCGTTGCATAGCATTTTTCAACAGTTCAGAGCTGGCTTTATCTATTTGAGCAAAAATACGCATTTGTTTGGAAGACATTTGTGCATTACAATACACTCCATCGATATCTTTGAATCGTTGCTCCTGTACCTGACGAGCTTTCATTACTCTATCACGTACAATCTCACTGCTCTCAGCATCTTTCATTTCTGATAGTTTTTCAAATGGAACAGGTACTATCTCAATATGAATGTCAATCCTATCAAGCAATGGACCGGAAATACGGCTGAGATATTTCTGAACTACACCCGGTGCGCAAACACATTCCCGATCCGGATGATTATAATATCCACACGGACAGGGATTCATAGAAGCCACCAACATAAAACTAGCAGGATATTCAATGGCAAATTTAGCCCGGGAAATACAAATCTTGCGGTCCTCAAGCGGCTGACGCATAACTTCCAACACTGTTCGTTTAAATTCAGGAAGTTCGTCCAAAAAAAGTACTCCGTTATGAGCCAATGATATTTCACCCGGCTGTGGAAAAGTACCTCCACCAACAAGTGCCACATCGGAAATAGTGTGGTGCGGGCTTCGGAATGGACGTTGAGAAATAAGTGAAGTATTACTATCTATATTCCCGACTACAGAATGTATTTTAGTTGTTTCGAGAGCTTCGTGCAAAGTCAGAGGTGGTAGAATAGTTGGAATACGCTTAGCTAGCATAGATTTACCTGCCCCGGGAGGACCTACCATAATTATATTATGACCACCGGATGCCGCCACTTCGAGAGCACGTTTTACACTCTCCTGCCCTTTCACATCGGCAAAATCTATTTCAGAAAGATTCAGATTAGTAAAAAATTCCTCTCTAGTATTTACAACCGTTGGTTCAAGTGCTGATTTACCATTAAAAAAATCTATAACTTCAGTAATGTTTTCAACCCCGTATACATCCAAATTATTTACCACTGCGGCTTCCCTTGCATTTTGCTTCGGCAAAATAAATCCTTTAAAGCCTTCTTCCCGAGCTGTAATTGCAATTGGCAAAACACCTTTTATCGATTGTAATCCTCCATCCAACGATAGTTCACCCATAATAACATATCGCTCTAACTCGTCAAAAGCAATCTTCTCATCTGCAGCCATAATTCCAATAGCTAACGGTAAATCATACGCCGAACCTTCCTTCCGGATATCAGCAGGAGCCATATTGATTACAACTTGTTTATGAGGCATTTTATGCCCGGTATACCCAAGTGCCGAAGTAATTCGCTCGTGACTTTCTTTCACTGCATTGTCAGGTAAACCGACATGCATAAACTTAATTCCCTGACTTACATTAACTTCTATCGTAACTATCGTAGCGTTTATTCCTTGAACCGCTGCGCCAAAGGTTTTTACTAACATAACAGACTGATTTATATCTAATATTTCTCCCAGAACAGGAAAGAGTTAAAAAGCATAACCAACATTTAACGATAACGGAATCTTCACGGCTGCATTTTGAGGAAAAACATTTCCATTCGAATAATGACCTATTTTTATTTCAGCATTCCAGTTTCTGTTCTCTCCAAAGAACATTCCGATTCCCATGTTGTCCTGAAAAGTAAAATGCTCACCGGTGTCATTTCCATCGATAATCTTTTTAGAAATGTAGGTAGGACCTGCCACTGAATAATAGAAATAAGCATCCAACGGCTGGGTATGTAAAAAATTAAATCGTGCTACCGGAAAAACAGAAAGTGTAAAGAAATCTTCCTTATTTGGATTGCTCAATCCCGTTCCAGCTCCTTTTGTTTGCCAACTGGCAGCACTAACACCCCAATCTAATGCAAAATATTTAGCAGTATGGAATATATTCCGCTGATATGTAAGCGTCAATCCACGATATACTTCCGCGTCACCACCCCAAAACAGTACTGCTTTTTCGAGTGCATTATTTACACCATATCCTAAAAAATTGCTTGAGTAACCAATTTGTATCCATTGTTTGGGATTGACATAACCTGTTTCAGCAGCCTTCTTAAGCTTTCTTTCTGAAACCGGACTTAGTTTGTAATTAAAACCAGCAGAAAGAAATGTTGTTGCCGGTTGATTAACCGAGGTTTTCTTTGGTGTGTAAGTAGTACTCAACAGTAAACGCCAGTTATCATTAATATGATAATTTACACCTCCACCTAGTAAAACAGATGCATACGTTGTACCCGAAATTATAGGCGTTCCGTCCGAAGCACTGAACCCATGGCGGGTTACAACACCTAAACCAGCTTCTCCATTCAGTGAAAAATGCTTGCTTATAGGCAATTGAGGTCTTAATGTAAGCCCCCCTACATTCATCCAAACCGAACTTCTTACATTATGTTCAAGACCTCTGTCGTAATAATAAAACACCCACGATACAGGACGCATATAAGTCAGCTGAGCAGATAAATATTTATTGAACTCGTAACCATAGAGAACTAAACGGACAGCGGCATGATTTACTGTTACGGAATTAAAACAATAACCTACAGGGGCTTGAAATTGAGATGCATCAAAATCATAATTAATAGATCCTACACTGACACCAAAATATGCATTGCGTAACGCTAAAGGCAATTGGGACCGATCATCCTGAGCAATAGTTGATATCGAACAGATTAATAAACTAAAAAACAAACTGATTTTTAATACACGAAATCTCATAGTGTTGAATAAATTGTAAAAGAATTAATTTTAAAAGTACATTCTTTCTTTAGCTGACAGAATGCTCATTTAGCGACAAAAATAGTTAATAATTTTAATAGTTCATTCATTTGATAACATATTTCTTTTTTGAATTTATAAATTTTATAACTGAGACAGAATGCACAGAAAACAAAATCGCCATAACAGCTAGTGTTACAGCGACTTACATTAAAAACATTAAATTACGAATTATGCTTTTTCAGCTAAATAACTTGCAATTCCTTCTTGCGTAGCTACCAATGCTTTTTCACCTTTTTTCCAGTTTGCCGGGCAAACTTCACCATATTCCTCTGTGAATTGTAAAGCATCAATCATTCGAAGAACTTCATCTACGTTACGTCCAAGAGGTAAATCATTCACCAATTGATGACGTACAACTCCTTGTTTATCAATCAAAAATAAACCACGATAAGCTTTTGGTTCGCCCACAAATGATTCATTTCCTTCTTCATCGTATTCTTCCGAACCGATTAAGACATCATAATTTTTTGAAATTGATAAATTTTGGTCAACAACTAATGGATAAGTCACACCTAGAATACCTCCTTGATTTTGTGGAGTTTGTAACCATTTCCAATGAGAAAATTCCGAATCGGTCGATGCTCCGATAACAACAGTGTTGCGAGCTGCAAATTCAGCAGCTTTATCCTGAAATGCAATTAACTCTGTTGGACATACAAATGTAAAGTCGGCCGGATAAAAGAAGAAAACAACATATTTTTCTCCCACAAACTGCTCAAGTGAGAAGTTCTCTACAATTTCACTTCCGTTTACTACGGCTTTGCTGTTGAACACAGGTGCTTTTTTTCCTACTAATACTGACATATTTCTATATTTTAAATGATTAATATTTAATGACACAAAAATAATCAGAACAAAACAGAGTACATCATAAAAGCTGATAGAGTTTTTTAATACTCATATAGGAAAAACAAATCAGGTGCAAACTTGTTCTTATACTTTGAAAATTAAGACCGTCGCGTATGCAGCAATTCCTTCTTTACGACCCACAAAGCCCATTTTCTCAGACGTGGTAGCTTTAATCGAAATTGAATCTTCTGCAACCCCCATAACTTCTGTCAAACAATTTTGCATCGTTGGAATATGTGGATTAAGCTTTGGTTCTTCGGCGCAGACCGTACAATCGGCATTTCCAAACTCGTATCCTTTTTCCCGAATCAATAGCATTGTTTTTTTTAATAATATTTTACTGTCTATATTTTTAAAATCACTTGAAGTATCAGGAAAATGATGTCCAATATCACGCAAATTGGCTGCACCTAACAAAGCGTCACACAAAGCGTGAATCAACACATCGGCATCAGAATGTCCAAGTAAACCAACTGAATGTTCAATTTTCACACCTCCCAGCCACAATTCACGCTCCGTGGCAAAAGTATGAACATCATAGCCAAAACCAACTCTTATATTCATGTTATTATAAAGTTATCAAATAAAAAAACGGTTGAACCAACCAAAGGAAGATAACAACCGCTTTTCTATTAATTATTTTCTGGAAATTTATTTTCTGATTCTCCAACAAGACTATTTTATGAGGTTTTTAAGCCCAAACAAGTCAAACGATAGCGAGAAACGTAATGTCTGATCCAATGGATTTGTTTGAGCTGTAGATATTACATAAGCAGCATCCAACTGAAAAATATTCAGCTTAAAACCAGCACCGGCAGTGAAATATTTACGATTCCCTTTATATTGGCTTTCGTTAAAATAACCACCACGTACAAAAAACTGATTGTTATATGCATATTCAGCACCCAATGACCACATAACTTCTTGCAATTCTTCCTTCAATCCACCCGGAGCATCGCTGAACGACTTAAAAATGCCGGTTAATGGCGACAAGTCACTATATTCTTTTGCAGTCATACTATTTTGAGTAGGAACCAACAGTTTATTCAAATCGACGCTTACAGAAATTTTATTGAATTTATCTATCGGGTAATCAAAAGATCCACCTAAACGCATGTTAGTTGGAATAAAATTGCTCGAAACATTCTTATCATAAGATATCTTTGAACCGATATTTGAAATATTCAATCCTAAGTTTAAAGTTGCATCGACATTTGGAAGTGCTATTGGAGTTTTATAATACCCGGCAACATCACCGGCAACAGCTGATCCGGGAACCATTTCGTTTCCACCTACCAGATTTATTCCATTATTCAAATCGGAACGTATATATCTCAAAGCAACTGCCACAGAAAATTTATCGGACAAAAGACGTGAATAACCCAAGTCTACAGCCAATTCATTCGGGTGAGCACTTTGCATAAAAGTACCTTGAAGATCTACAAGATCAATATTCCCTAACGAGAAATACCTAAGTGACGCACTAAATGCCTGTGATTTATCTAACTTCCAATATCCTGCCACGTAAGCCAAATCTATATCTGACACCAGTTTTCGTAACCACGGAGTATACGAAATTGAAACTCCTGCATCACTCTCCATAAACACATACTTGGCTGGATTCCAAAACTGTGAATTTACGTCTGGACTTGTTGCAACTCCAATATCACCCATACCACCTGCACGTGCATCAGGAGCTATTGAAAGAGAAGGTACAGCTGTAACAATTGGATTGTTAACCTGAGCAAATGCACCCACTACACAGAAAATAAAAGCACACAAAACTAAATAGTTATTTTTCATTCTAAGTCTATGTTTTTTGGAGATGCAATATTACTAAATTTAATTAAGAAATAAAATACTAAACGAAAATATATATATTTTATTATTCAATAATTAGCATTTTATTAGTTTTGGATGTAATATCGCTATTAACCGTTTTTACACTTACGCGATACAAATATACACCCGTTTTTGCTTTATGACCATCATTCGTTATCAAATCCCACGAGATATTATCCGCTGACGATTGAGAAAATGTCCAGATTTTTCGACCTGTAATGTCAAAAATCTCAATAGTAGTATTCAGCACTGTTTCAGGTCTATCATGCTTTACAACAATATTGGCTTGATTTGTAACCGGATTAGGATACGAACTTACCGAAAAAATAACCGGAGTCAGACCTTTATTTACCTCAAAATCCAAACTTTGAGTAGTTGAATTATTGAGTAAATCCCAGACTCGAAAAGTCAGTGAGTGCTTTCCATCTTCAATTGTTGGTAATTTATAAGTAACCGTACCAGTAGTATAACTGTTCTCATTTGCATGAAAATAATCATTCAAGATATATGAAGCTTCAGGATTTTGATCGATAGTCAATAATATATCATGTCCAATACCACTTCCGACTGTATTTATACCATGAATATCACTTACATTAGCCATAAAAAGAGGAGTTTCATTTACTTTGCCTCCTGAAACAAAATTCTCCGAATTAAGATACATTTTAACCGTCGGTCCAACAGTATCATTAAGAAAACCCTTATCGGTACCTCCAACTATAAAATTTTCATAATAACCTTGGGCTTCAAAATCATTTGTATCGTCTTTAGCATAGTAATCTATCCTACCACCTCCATAATTATATTTAATATCTTTAGGCAACATAAAACTGAAACTGTAAGCACCATTTTTCACTTCTATATCGCCTGAGAACAAAACATTCGGACGATCTTTATAACTAAAAAAAACGGAGTCTTGTCCATGTAATGAAGTGGAAATCGGTTCAGAATGATTATTCAATGTGATTATTTTTTGAATTTTATCATAAATAACAGCATGTAATATTCCATTAAAATCCGACACAATTTTCCCATTATCATCAGCCACATAACCTTTTACAGTATCAATAGACAAGGCTCTTAATGTATCATTTTTCAGACTTGTATCACTATTTATCATACTCGTTACTACCTGATATTTAGTTGGATAATTGAGTCGAATAGCAGGGTCACCCAGATAAATATACGGTAGTTTATTAATTCCATCTGTCAGGCTATTCTTTGCATATTTAATCACATCGCCTATCCGCATCTCTTGTCCATTCTGTTTTTTGAATAGATTGTCGCAGACAAGCATATTCAATGGGAAATTTCCCGATGAATAAACAGGTCTTGCAGCTGAAAGAATCCCAATTCCTCCACCTGCAGAGTTTAATATAACTTGTTCTCCACCTGAGACTCCTTCAGCATCAAATTGTGAAAAATCGCACGTTACAGCAACAAATAATGGCAAATGCTGATTCGACAAAGCTTTTACATCGGCAAGTGTCAAAATAGATTCATTAGTCCAACCTGTTGGTCCGGCATGTCCTGTGAAATCGAGGAGAAATAAACCGGAATTTAATGAATTCATAAATTTATTCTTTGCCAGAGGATAACTTTCTCCGCTAGCAGAGATTTGTTGCAAGTATGCATCTAAATAGATCTTATTTAATTGATAGGCCGGAAACGCATTTGCAACCGACGTAGCCACATCATCTGCCTGACTCATGTGAATATTTCCATCACCATTTCCACCATCGTCTGCCAAAAAGCAAAGTTGGTTTTTCCAACTTCCTTTTCCCTGATTATTCATATAGCCAATAGTTTTATTAACAACATCAGTTGCTTGTTGAGCAGTAGTTACAGGAAACCTACCCACTCCAACATCCATCGAACTATCAAAAATATTGGTTCCATCGTCATCACCTAATAAAGCAAAATAATCATCCGTCACATAAGATGAAGTTGTAACTAATGAATTATCAGACTGAAAAGTCAGAATTAAGTTATCTCCCGAATCGGAACGGATTTTTCTGTTATCATACGAACCACGACCAAAAAGCAATAGATATTTTGGCACATCTCCCACACTGCTCGATGACAAAGCTCTGTCATATAGCATTTTCATCAGCCAACGATAAGCGGTAGCGTCAGGGGTTCCCGATGAAAACTCATTGTAAACCTGGTCTGTAGTAACTACTTCCACAGTAAGGTTATCCTTTTCTCTATGCGCTTGTGCTAATTTTTGAGCTTGTTGCAAAAAATCAGGATAAGTTATAATTACCATATCAGCCTGACTAATTGCATGTAAGTTTTGATTAGAGACAGATTCAACTATTTCTGGCTTGGAAAATGCAGTTGCTAATGTTGGATCAATGGCTAAATATTTTTTCAAAACAGAACTTGAATCTATAAAGGCCAAATTCCCATCAACAATAGAAGTCTGAAGTTTATTTATATTTTGTGAATCAGTAATATCCCATATTTGAATATTGGCGTTTGCACTACTTAAAGAATAACGATTGTATGTTGATTGATTTAAATAATCAACATTTTGAAATTGCATAACCGAACCATCCATTTTGAGTTGTCGACGGAAATTAAATTCCATAAAATTCAAATACCCTAACGACGTTGAAGTAGGTTTGGAATAAGTAAGGTTGAAAGACAAAGCTGAGCCTGGAGGTGTAAAAGTAAAAATTCCAGAAGCTCCAACACCCTGTTCATAGTTGTCACCACTCAATTGATTGACTAAAATTGTATTCGTTTGTCCACCATTTAAGTTCAATGAAAAAGAAGATGGAGCCGATGATGATGCAGCTACATCCAGATGAACTTTAGCAGAACTACTTAAGACTATATTGGGAACATTTATACTGGCAGTCAAAGAATTCAGATCACCTAAAGATTGGTAGAATGTTTTTCCTGATTGAATTAAATTAACTTCATCTTTTTCAGAAACACTGTAATCTACAAACTCATTTACATTGTTTATTATCGCCGGACCCGGTAAAACTAATGCTCTATCCTCTATTCTTTTTCCAGCCTGAACATTGGAAGTTACAAAATAATAACCATATTTTGAATATGGGTTAATAGTATGTGTAAACATCGAGTTTGATTTATCATACCCCCACTTATTTACGCCGTTTGCATAAAATAAAATGTAATCTCCTGCATTAAAAACACCATCAACTCCTTTATTCAGGTAGATGGCCTGTTCAGGTAAATCATCAATTTTGGGGAGTAAAAAATTCTGTTCCAAAACGTTTCCACCATACCCATAAATATGCACATTTGCAGGATCCAAACCCATCGAAACCAAATCTTCATAAGTGAGTTTATAAACTCCATTATCGACAATTCTTATTTTAATAAATTTCCCTTGCGCCAAAACAGAATTAGCTGTATATGTATGACTCACATTAGAAGTGACTTTCTGAGGTTTATCTTCTTTCGTAATCTGTAAATCAAACGATTGTAATTTAAGGATTTTACTATCCTTACTTACAAAAGGTAAAATACGAACATCAATAAAACTTAATCCTGCGGACTTTACAAGTTTAGTAACAACCTTATTTTCAGTAGGGAAAGAAATGATTTGAGGGATTAAATCAAGCTCTTGGTTTGTAGCGGGGATATAAACCTGATTTTTTATTTGTAACTGATATTGAAATGCAGGGTCACAGGGAATTTTGGTATTAAAATACGGCAATCGATTTTCAGAAGGATAGTGGGCGCTATCAAAAGAAATGACTTGAATTGTTGAAGTATTAGAAACCCATTTTTCCAATCCTTTCCAATTTAAGCTATAAGACTTAATTTGCTCTTGTTGAGCGAATAAAGATGAAATATATAAACATAGAAAAGAAAGAAATGTGATTCTATATCTCATTGAAATAGTGTCATTTGGAATAAATAATTACTTCACGTAAAAATCAAACATTTTCTTATCAAAAATGTACCCCTCCAATCTATCACCAATAGCAACCTTGCCCACTCCTACCGGAGTTCCGGTAAAAAGAATATCCCCAATCTTTATTGTAAAAAAACGACTTACATAGGATATTAGTTCATTAATTGGAAAAATCATGTCGGCAGAATTGCCATTCTGAACTGTTTTGCCGTTTAAGTCTAATCGAAACTGTATGTTTTGAATATCACCTAATT
>Ga0302271_10003436_pt1 | contig 13373 bp, 13 predicted proteins | sample III_Bog_N1_1_FD_198767 | JGI IMG/M metagenome (GOLD analysis project Ga0302271, IMG submission 198767) | Peat permafrost microbial communities from Stordalen Mire near Abisko, Sweden - III_Bog_N1_1 | ecosystem: Environmental > Terrestrial > Soil > Wetlands > Peat | place: Sweden: Abisko... | reverse complement strand
TTCCTTTGTATTTTTTTAATTTGATTCCTTTTTTTTTCTCTCTCCTCTCCCTGTTAATTAATTTATCCACTCTCGATGCTGTTCATCTTTCTCCCTGCTAATTATGTATTAATATCACATGGTCTTGATTTTTCTCTTGCTTTAACTTTTGAGATTGTATCAAATCTTAATCCCAATCAATAAAAAAATACCAAAATGATTTTCGTTTTGAATTGCATTGAATCGAGAACCTTTCACTATTTCATGCTAGGAAGAATTATAATAATAATTCATAAATCAATCAATTTGAGTAATTCTTTAAAAACCCAAAGGAATTATTTATTCTTTTAAGCCGTATAATCAACCCAATTGGAACCGACTCGGATTACTATGATGATAGAATTCTTGGGCAAGTTTTGGAATAAGAAGGGAATGGAACCCAATTAATTGAGAGAAGAAATGTGAAAACACATAAGTTCTATTATTAATAAATTTGGAAGCAATCTAATTCTGAAGTAATCTATTCAAAAAATAAATGATCTTAAAGAAAATGAAGAACTAATTCAAAACTCAGAACCACAACAACAAATAAATGTGTACTATTAAAGCATACAATGATCAATGCAAAGGAGAGAAAACAGATAAAATCAAGTGCAGCAACGATATTCAATGGAATGATGAATTTGACAACTACAATTTACTTTTTAAAAAAGCTTCTTCTCACTAGTTAGTAGAAAGTATGGTGGATATTGTTGGAAAAAAAGTATCAAGGAATTGGGAGGGATTAAGACAAAAATAAATTGAAAACTAATAAAATACGACAACCAATTCTTAGACGATTCGTACACAATTTGAAGCACACAATCCTTTGTTTTGGATCTCCATTTAGACAAATTAGTTCGCTTAGGAATCCTTCCATAGAAATTATCTTGCTGACATCCATGCTCTTCTTGCTGGCTCTTTTCTTTTTCTTCTTCTTGAAATTAAAAGTATCTTGATTTATCTTCAAATAAATATTTAGTTGATAACTGATACTAAAGCAAAAGAGGCATGCTAGAAATTTATTAATAACTAATGTTTTGATTCCATCATCCATTTTTACTAATTGTAACTTGATTGTCAAGAAAAAATATTTATCTAAACAATTAGAAGATTTTCTGATTTTAAATTTCTAGAAGGTTTTTATAAGACATTCCATCTCAAAAATTTTGTTATTTTTCCTTAAAAGCAATTTGAAAAAGTTAAAACATCCTTTGAAAGAATCTATTTTAACTGAAAATTAACTAATCAATTATAGTTGGCGGGCTAAACGCTAATAATCAAGTTAATCTTATTTAATTACACAAGCTGTGGGAAATGTTTAAAAAAAGCACAGTAAACGATTACCTATTTCAAATATGTAATTGAGAATTGACAAAAAATCATAAAAAAAAGAAAAGAATTAAAAAGAATATCTAACAAGAAAACAATTTGAAATCGAATGTTTCAGAAAATTCAAATGGAAACTTCAAAATTCTAAGAATCTATTATTGAAAGGATTTCAATAAATGCATAGAATCTATAATAGCTGATGAAGGAACTACAACAAACATCTAATGAGCTAATAGATTCAATTCATGTAAATAGCGATTGGAATCAAAATGATGACAATGATGCAAAGTATTTAGGAGAAGGAATTGCAAAGTGTGTTACTCTCACTTCTTTAAATCTAAATCTCAGAGGTAATCGTATTGGTAGCAATGGTGCAAAGTATTTAGAAGAAGGAATTGCAAAGTGTGTTACTCTCACTTCTTTAAATCTTTTTCTCGACTTTAATAGTATTTTGGATATTGGTGCAAGGCATTTAGGAGAAGGAATTGCAAAATGTGTTGCTCTCACTTCTTTAAATCTAAATCTCCATGGTAATAGTATTGGTGACAATGGTGCAAAGTATTTAGGAGAAGGAATTGCAAAGTGTGTTAATCTCACTTCTTTAAATCTAGATCTAAGCAATAATTATTTTAAAGAGAATGGTGCAAAGTATTTAGGAGAAGGAATTGCAAAGTGTGTTGCTCTGGCTTTTCTAAATCTAAATCTCTATTTTAGTTGTATTAGAGAGAATAGTGTAAAGTATTTAGGAGAAGGAATTGCAAAGTGTGTTAATCTCATTTCTTTACATCTAAATCTCGACAATAATAATATTGGAGAGAATGGTGCAACGTATTTAGGAAAAGGTATTGCTGAGTGTGTTGCTCTCACTTCTTTAAAGCTTTTTCTCTATCGTAATAGTGTTAAGGAGAATGGAGCAAAGGATTTAGGAGAAGGTATTGCAAAGTGCGTTACTCTAAATTCTTTAAATCTATATCTCTCTGATAATAGTATTGGTAATGATGGTGCAAAGTATTTAGGAGAAGGACTTGCAAAGTGTGTTACTTTCACTTCTTTAAATCTAAATCTCGAAAATAATAGTATTTGGGAGATTGGTGCAAAGCATTTAGGAGAAGGAATTGGAAAGTGTGTTACTCTCACTTCTTTGTATCTAAATCTCTATGGTAATAATATTGGATAGAATGGAACAAAGTATTTAGGATAAGGTATTGCACAGTGTGTTACTCTCACTTCTTTTGATCTCTTTCTCTCAAGTAATAGTATTGGTGACGATGGTGCAAAGTATTTAGGAGAAGGAATTGCAAAGTGTGTTGCTCTCACTTATTTAAATCTATATCTCTATCGTAATAGTATTGGATAGAATGGAACAAAATATTTAGGAGAAGGTATTGCAAAGTGTGTTGCTCTAACTTCTTTAAATCTAAATCTCTCTGTTAATAGTATTGGGGAGAATGGAGCAAAGTATTTAGGAGAAGATATTGCAAAATGTGTTTCTCTCACTTCTTTCGATCTATATTTTTATGGTAATAGAATTGGCTCCAATGGTGCAAAGTATTTAGGAGAAGGAATTGCAAAGTGTGTTACCTTTACTTCTTTAAATCTAGATCTCAGAGATAATAGAATTGGTAGCAATGGTACTAGAATATTAAAATAATTAGTTATCAAAGCAAAAAGATTGATAAAATATTGTTTGTCGATTCGATAATTGTATTGAGAAAATTAAACAAGGATTTTCTAAGTGTTTAACTCACTTCTCTTAAATTAATAATAAATGTAAAAAAAGTAGTACTATCCTTAATAACATAACCTTTTTCTGCAGTTCCCATCATAAAACTATTAAATCAAAGGGTTCTTCTGTATTCCATATTATTTAGCTATTGTGAAACTAACATAATAAAAAATGTTATTTTTTTTGTTTATTTTTCTTTAGACATTTTTCAATCCGTTGTTTGGTTTTCAGGAAATCTAATAATTTAACTTTTCTCTTGTAGCAAAAGAGGCATGCTGGAAATTTATTAATAAGTAATGTTTTGATTCCGTCATCCAGTTTACTAATTGTAACTTGATCGCCAAGAAAAAATATTTATTTAAAAATTAGAAGATATTCTGATTTTAAATTTCTAGAAGGTTTTTATGAGACATTCCATCTTAAAAATTTTGTTATTTTTCCTTAAAAGCAATTTGAAAAAATCAAAACATCCTTTTAAAGAATCTATTTTAACTGAAAATTCACTAATAAATTGTAGTTGGCGGGCTAAACGCTAATAATCAAGTTAATCTTATTTAATTACACAAGCTGTGGGTGGGGAATGTTTAAAAAAAGCACAGTAAAGGATTACCTATTTCAAATATATAATTGAGAATTGACAAAAAATCATAAAAAAAGAAAAGAATTAAAAAGAATATCAAACAAGAAAACTATTTGAGATCGAATGTTTCAGAAAACTCAAATGGAAACTTCAAAATTCTAAGAATCTATTGTTGAAAGGATTTCAATAAACGCATAGAATCTAAAATAGCTGATGAAGAAACTATAACAAACATCTAATGAGCTAATAGATTCAATTCATTTAAATAGCGATTGGAGTCAGAATGATGACAATTATGCAAAGTACTTAGGAGAAGGAATTGCAAAGTGTGTTACTCTGACTTCTTTAAATCTAAATCTCAGAGGTAATCGTATTGGTAGCAATGGTGCAAAGTATTTAGAAGAAGGAATTGAAAAGTGTGTTAGTCTCATTTCTTTAAATCTTTTTCTCGACTTTAATAGTATTTGGGATATTGGTGCAAAGCATTTAGAAGAAGGAATTGCAAAATGTGTTACTCTCACTTCTTTAAATCTCAATCTAAGCAATAATTATATTGGAGAGAATGGTGCAAAGTATTTAGGAGAAGGAATTGCAAAGTGTGTTAATCTCGCTTCTTTAATTCTAAATCTCGACAATAATAATATTGGAGAAAATGGTGCAACGTATTTAGGAGAAGGTATTGCTGAGTGTGTTGCTCTCACTTCTTTAAAGCTTTTTCTCTATCGTAATAGTATTGAGGAGAATGGAGCAAAGGATTTAGGAGAAGGTATTGCAAAGTGTGTTACTCTAACTTCTTTAAATCTATATCTCTCTGATAATAGTATTGGTGATGATGGTGCAAAGTATTTAGGAGAAGGAATTGCAAAGTGTGTTACTTTCACTTCTTTAAATCTAAATCTCGACAATAATAGTATTTGGGAGATTGGTGCAAAGCATTTAGGAGAAGGAATTGCAAAGTGTGTTACTCTCACTTCTTTATATCTAAGTCTCTATGGTAATAGTATTGGTTATAATGGAACAAAGTATTTAGGATAAGATATTGCACAGTGTGTTACTCTCACTTCTTTTGATCTCTTTCTCTCTAGTAATAGTATTGATGAAGATGATGCAAAGTATTTAGGAGAAGTAATTGCAAAGTGTGTTGCTCTCACTTATTTAAATCTATATCTCTATGGTAATAGTATTGGTGACGATGGTGCAAAGTATTTAGGAGAAGGAATTGCAAAGTGTGTTGCTCTCACTTCTTTAAATCTAAATCTCTCTGTTAATAGTATTGGGGAGAATGGAGCAAAGTATTTAGGAGAAGGTATTGCAAAATGTGTTGCTCTCACTTCTTTAAATCTACATCTCTCTGGTAATCGAATTGGCGCCAATGGTGCAAAGTATTTAGGAGAAGGAATTGCAAAGTGTGTTACTCTCACTTATTTAAATCTATTTCTCTATGGTAATAGTATTGGTGACAGTGGTGCAAAGAATTTAGGAGAAGGAATTGCAAAGTGTGTTACTTTTACTTTTTTAAATCTAGATCTCAGAGATAATAGAATTGGTAGCAATGGTACTAAAATATTAAAATAATTAGTTATCAAAGCAAAAAGATTGATAAAATATTGTATTTCGTCCAATCTTATATTGTATTGAAAAAATTAAATAAGGATTTTCTAAGTGTTTAACTCACTTCTCTAAAATTAAATTAACTTAAAATTTTGGAACAAACTAATTGAAGATATCATTCCAAAAAATGTTTAGTTAACAACAGAAAAGTTAAATTATTAGATTTCTTGAAAATTAAACAACAGATTGGAAAATTTCTAAAGAAAAATAAACAAAAAAATAACATTTTTTATTATCTTAGTTTCACAATAGCTAAATAATATGGAATACAGAAGAACCCTCTGATTTAATAGTTTTATGATTGGAACTGCAGAAAAAAGTATTTCATTAAGGATAATACTATTTTTTTTACATTTATTATTAATTTAATTTTAGAGAAGTGTGTTAAACACTTAGAAAATCCTTATTTAATTTTCTCAATACAATTATCGATTCGACAAAATACAATATTTTATCAATCTTTTTGCTTTGATAACTAACTATTTTAATATTCTAGTACCATTGAAATTAATACTATTATATTTGAGATCTAGATTTAAAGAAGTAAAGGTAACACACTTTGCAATTCCTTCTCCTAAATTCTTTGCACCATTGTCACCAATATTATTACCATAGAGATTTAGATTTAAAGAAGTTAGAGCAATACACTTTGCAATTACTTCTCCTAAATACTTTGCACCATTGGCGCCAATTCGATTACAAGAGAGATGTAGATTTAAAGAAGTGAGAGCAACACACTTTGCAATACCTTCTCCTAAATCCTTTGCTCCTTTCTCCCCAATACTATTAACAGAGAGATTTAGATTTAAAGAAGTGAGAGCAACACACTTTCCAATTCCTTCTCCTAAATACTTTGCACCATTCTCCCCAATACTATTATAGCCGAGATTTAGATTTAAAGAAGTGAGAGCAGCACACTTTGCAATTCCTTCTCCTAAATACTTTGCACCATCGTCACCAATACTTTTACTAGAGAGAAAGAGATCTAAAGAAGTGAGAGTAACACACTGTGCAATACCTTCTCCTAAATACTTTGCACCATTCTCCCAAATACTATCACCATAGAGATTTAGATTTAAAGAAGTGAGAGCAACACACTTTCCAATTCCTTCTCCTAAATACTTTGCACCATTCTCCCCAATACTATTATAGCCGAGATTTAGATTTAAAGAAGTGAGAGCAGCACACTTTGCAATTCCTTCTCCTAAATACTTTGCACCATCGTCACCAATACTATTACTATAGAGAAAGAGTTCTAAAGAAGTGAGAGCAACACACTTTGAAATTTCTTCTCCTAAATACTTTGCTCCATTCTCCCCAATACTGTTATCAGAGAGATTTAGATTTAAAGAAGTTAGAGCAACACACTTTGCAATACCTTCTCCTAAATATTTTGTTCCATTCTATCCAATACTATTACGATAGAGAAAAAGCTTTAAAGAAGTGAGAGCAACACACTTTGTTATGCCTTCTCCTAAATATGTTGCACCATTCTCCCCAATATTATTATTGTCGAGATTTAGATGTAAAGAAGCGAGATTAACACACTTTGCAATTCCTTCTCCTAAATACTTTGCACTACTCTCCCCAATACTACTCAAATAGAGGTTTAGATTTAAAAAAGAGACACCAACACACTTTGCAATTCCTTCTCCTAAATACTTTGCACCATTCTCTCTAAAATAATTATTGTCTAAATTAAGATTTAAAGAAGTGAGAGAAACACATTTTGCAATTCCTTCTCCTAAATACTTTGCACCATTGGTATCAATATGATTACCTCTGAGATTTAGATTTAAAGAATTGAGAGTAACACACTTTGCAATTCCTTCTCCTAAGTACTTTGCATAATTGTCATCATTCTGACTCCAATCGCTATTAAAATTAATTGAATCTATTAGCTCATTAGATGTTTGTTGTAGTTCTTTCATCAACTATTTTAGATTCTATGCGTTTATTGAAATCCTTTCAATAATAGATTCTTAAAATTTTGGAGTTTTCATTTGAATTTTCTGAAACATTCGATCTCAAATAGCTTTCTTGTTAGATATTCTTTTTAATTCTTTCCTTTTTTATGATTTTTATTTTTGAAATAGGTATTCCTTTACTGTGTTTTTTTTTAAATATTCCACACAGCTTGTGAAATTAAATAAGATTAACTTGATTATTACCGTTTAGCCCGCCAACTATAATTGATTAGTGAATTTTCAGTTAAAATAGATTCTTTAAAATGATGTTTTAACTTTTTCAAATTGATTTTAAGGAAAAAGAACAAAATTTTTAAGAAGGAATGTCTCATAAAAACCTTCTAGAAATTTAAAATAAGTATATCTTCAAATTTTTTTAATAAATATTTTTTCTTGGCAATCAAGTTACAATTAGTAAACTGGATGACGGAATCAAAACATTAGTTATCTTTCATTGAATAATAGAATAGTTGATGCTCTTTCGTAATGAATTTGAAAATTAATTCCTTTTTTTTTCTTCCTCAGAAGAATGTTCATAACAAATAAAATATAAAAAAACTATTTTTCATTTTTCTGTGAGTTCTCTGAACCCTTTCCAATCTGAAGGAGCCTAAAATCCAGAGCTTCCCATAACTTCAAGGATTGTCTTCGTAGGTCCATCTTCATGGCACATTTTTAACCCATCGTTAAATATCTGTCTTGCTTCTTACCAGTGTCCTTCGAGATATTTACTAAAACCAATAGCGAAATTCCTCTAAAAGTCTTCGTTTCTTGTTAAGAAGAGCAGATTTAAGTCTTTTGTTTCTTTAATATAAGCATCCACACTCCATGGTTCTATTCCAGAAAGTGCGTTCTCCATGTAGCCTCTCATTTCTTCTTTCTTGACTTGATTGATTCCATGCTGAAAGACAACAATAATTTTTAGAATTAATCAGACAATTCAACCAAATCTTGAGATACAACAAATAAAATAAGAATGAACTCTTTACAATGTCATATTTGGAGAAGTTTGGATCAATTTCTTTCTTTACTGAGATATGCTCTACATCCATGTCCACAGTATACAGACCAATAGGACGAATTGAACCTTTAACAGTGACTCTGTCGATGTATCTAGTATATTTTTTCATTTCAGGTGTGAAGTATGCCTACAGATCTGAAGAAATAAGAAGAGGAACACCATATTATTTGGTAGCAGCTTCAAGTCGTGCAGCCATGTTCACATTTGGACTCAGATAAGATGCATCGATTTTAAATTCTGAACCAATAGCTCCTTCGATACCCCATCCAATATGCAAACCAAAACCCATTTTGACTTTGTAGTTTTCAATTCTATCTTAAAGACGCTTATCAGCACGATAAGCAAGGATCTTGGGGACTCGATTGATCTGAGACTATGTACGTATGAAAGCCAGGGCAGCAAAATCTGCTAAAATAGATATGTATTACTAATCTGAGAAATCTATCTGATTAGTCTCTTCGTTGATGGTGTATTTTTGAGGATTAATACGCCACACAAGCAAGAAGGCATCACCAATGTTTTTATTCGCAGCTCCTAAGTATCTGTCTGTAATTGTATGCACAATATCTCCAATATTGTTAACGAATAGCATAACATCTTCCTATTAGACATACAAGGTTTTAAATGGATTGTTTACAATAAATATTTCTAAGAATTTACCTGCAGAACTTCAGTGGCATCAGTGAAATTACGAATATCACAAAATCCATAAATTGCACATTTCTTCTTGCCAGGAATCATCGGATCAACATCACCTTATCTTCCCATGTTAATCGCAATGATTTCAGAACCTAATCAAAGAACAATAATGTTAGTTACACTATTCAAGTTATTTCCATAATATTCCTAACCTGCTTCTCCAAATCCTAACGCAAGTAATGTGCCAATTTTGACGATAGCATTTTCGATTATTACAGTCTCATATTGTTCTTTATTTTCATCATCACCAATAAGTTTTTAATTTTTAGAGGAAAGAGGATCATTTGCAATAGCAATAACTTTATCTCTCATTCTCTCAATAGGTCCTAGCGCTAAATCATTTGCATCTTTAGAAAAAAGAAGTGCACCAGCAGTGAGTACAATGCAGACAAAAATAGTTGATCCAAACGACAATACAGCTGAAAATATCGCATCTTTTCTAGTTGAAGCTTATCCAATGATATTTAAGTCATTGCCTGTGTTTTTGATTGCAGTGAGAATAGTGATCTCTGAAGTCATGGTTGGGTGGTTAGTTGAGAATAAATTCAAGTCAACTGTAAGAACCTAACCTTGCAATTCATCATCTCTGAGATTGCTATAATCACTGTCGACGTAATCAGTCATGAAGGAGAATGGAGTGTCTAATCTTACAAGGGCGTTACTTGCACCTTTGAACATATCTATGATATATTGTTATTGATTTTATATATCTCCTTGTGTAGATGTCATCTAGCTCACCATTTACATCTGCTTCACAGCTATCTCTATTGGAACAGGTGGATCGAAGTAATAATCCACTGAGAACAACGGCATGATGAAAACAAGGACCAGCACTAAGATAATAACTCGCTTTGTAGTTAAATCAGTGAGAATCTTGGATACTTTAGATTCTTTTGGTGGGTTGTATCCTCCCTTAGAAAATACATGCAATAAGATACTCAATAATTGAATAAATAAACTAAATGTTGCAAGCTTACTTTTTGAGGAGCTTCTTTCTAGGAAGAAGAGTTAATCATGTTTGATTTGCTATTTCCTTCTGAAAATACAAGCAATTTTACAAATGGTTAATCTTTTATAATATTATTTTACCTTCATCATTGATCGGCCCACTTGATTCATTTGGTCCCTTAGAATCCTTAGAATCAATACGGGAATCATTAGGATGAACTTTTCTCTTATTTTACTTTCTTTTTCGCAACTTCTCCTGCAGTTTAAAGGTGTTCTAAGAATTCTAAGATGAATTATTTTCTCCAGTACCTTGAGCTGCTTTGTACAATTTCACAATTCGAATCAGTCGAACTAATCTAACTACTCTTCCAGCTCTTATCAAAATCATCATATAAACTCGTTAATTACAAACTAAAAAAACAGGAATTAGTCCAATAAACTGATTCTCTACTTAATTCAGCTATTCTATTTATTTATTTTTCTTACTTAGATCCAACTCTTGATGCTTATCCAGCCTTTGCAACGCCGCTTACTGAACCACCACTTGAGTAGAAGATAGCATTGCTGACCATGTTGATATCCAAAATTAGGGAAATCGTTGAGAGAATATCCAGCCAAAAAAAGAAGGAGAATGTATATCCCTTTTTGACAATAACGCTGAGAATGATTTCAATAGTAAACATAGACAGCGCAATAATAGTGACAACATCAAATCCAACATCTGCGTTTTATCTTGTACACATGATGCGGATATTGGAACCAAAAAGAGAGTAAATTGTCAATAGATTAATAATGACTTAAAACACAATGCTTTCCAGAATCCTATGTAATATCTTCTTCACGAAATGTCTAGATTTTTCCTCCTCCTTTTACTCTTTTTCTTCTTGATCTTCATTGCTGAAAATTTACAATTCTTTGCTTTCATTTCCCAAACTAGACATGGAGTCTTTTCTGTTAACCATCGAGGATTAAGCACCTATTTACGCTATTCTTGGATGCACTTTCTTTCCTGTATCGTTATGCATGTTTCTGTTTCAAACAGTAAAAGTTTTCAAATCAACCATATTTTTTTTTCCTATGAATTTTGAAAAAATATTTCTCAATCAAAATTTGGGATTTTCATAAAATAACGCTTTCTACGCTAGTATTTCAGCTGCTTCGTTTTTCGAATTAGTGTCAATTGATGTACGATCTAAATAAAAATATTAAAAGTAGTCAACATCTATTGAACAATTCAGTTGTAATGAAAGAGAGCTGTAACTTTAAGAATAAATCTAATACACCCACTCTGCGTCTTCTTCTCTGAATCTTGTTGGAGAAGCTTATTCTTTTCATATTCAATGCCCTTTTAGTTAAATAATTATTAGTCATCATATAGAAGATAGATTTAGAAAAAGGTTACTTGATCTTGCTGTGGATGCTTCAGAAAAAAACAACAACAAAAAGTTAGATAATGAAAAAGGTTATAAGTTAAAAGAAATATTATGGAGAAATTTCGGAGGATATCTCTATTAAATACAGGTAAACTCCACCCTGTGGGGAGTGTTTCAGAAGGGCGTGAACCAGCTTTGATTGCTGTAGCAAGAGTTGCATCAATAGCTTTGCCTGAATTTCCTTATATTGGTATTTGGTATTCGCTAGTTGGAATTCCTCCTTCTTTTAAATTCTCTGTGGACATTAAGCACTATGCGGTTTGTTATTTCTGCAAGTGAAAAATGACTGAGCTTGTGATTTTACTTTGTTCTTCAGAAAGTCAATTTCTTAATAGTAGTTTTCCCTTAAAATATTACTTCTTGTATTTAATTTGTTTGATTTCATTAATCTCTTTGGTTTCCTCCCCATATACTATGCAATTATCTTCTTGACCCATTAACATTCGATCAGTTTTTTCTTCTTCGAATTAACTTCACCACACCACCACACTTGATTTACACTTAATTTTTGAATCATAGACATAATACAATCAATGAAAAACTATTATTTTTTTTCGGGTTTTTGGAATATAATCTTAAAATTTTGAGGTGCCTTCTAATTATGATATCACAACTATCATATTTTTTCATAATTAAACTCTCAAATAATAAATCTAACTATTACCAAAAATGGTTCTAGTTAATACAAATGGAGGGAAAGAGAAATTTTAAATCAACTCCTCTTGCTTTTTTAGCAAAAAGAAGAGTAAATTATAGATTTGAACGTTCATTTTTTCAATTATCATGAGGATATGGTATCTTGCAGGAATTATTTTAGATTAATAATGCTTCACTTTAAGTTAAACTATCCATGATAAATAACTGAATGAAAACCATTTCTTTATGGCATAATTTGATTGATGGAAAAAAGAAAAAATGAATCAGATCAATTAATATGTTGCTTTTTTGTTCTTGATATTATATTAATTTCCCTTATAAAACACAATGGCCACTTTAGCCTGATATTGAGATGTCTTGATTAAAAACAATTTGCAGGAATTTATTAAATTTTCTTAATAATTTGGATTAATAGAGTAATAATTGTTTTTGATAATAGGATTTTACAAAAACAAAAAAGTAAATTCAGTACTTATAATTGTCAACAAAAAGAGATTCGTTAGCAGTAGAGTCAGTAGAGCCTTGATATTTACCGAGTTAAGCGAGACCGTTAGCGGTAGCTCTAACAAGTAAAGCATCCTAAGCAGCCTTGACATTCTCAGGTTTACCAGCCCAAGTCTTAACAGCTGTATTTTGGAGAGCTCTTCCATAAGAGAAGGAGATGAACCAAGGTCTTCTGATACCTTCGAGCTTGTTCATTGCGTTAAGATTTACTGAAGCATCCTCTTCACTTTGACCACCACTCAAGAACTAGTTAAAATATTTTAAAAAAAGATTAGAAACATGAAAATAATAAAAGTGTTTATGTGGTTTACGAAAACACCAACGAGGGCAGGAGGAATTGTGCGGGAGAGAGCGGTAACAGTGCGGATAGCGATTTCTGCAGAAGTTGCCTTGGTAGCACACTTAGAACCAGGAGTGACCATGTTAGGTTTCAAGAGACATCCTTCCCAGAAGATGTTGTTATCAGAGAGAGCCTTAACGACAACAGCGAGGACTCTTTCAGTGACCTATTGGCTGACTTCAATGGAATGCTCACCATCGACGAGGATTTCAGGCTCAATAATGGGGACAAGTCCGTTAGCTTAGCAGATAGCTCCATATCTAGCCAAACCCCAAGCATTCTCTTGGACGGCTTGTTCAGAAGGGCATCCATTAGCAGAGATCTTGAGGACAGCTCTCCATTTAGCAAAACGGCAACCAACAGCGTAGAATTCCTTGGCCATTGCATCGAGGGTGTCGAGTCCCATAGTGGCAGTCTCATCATCAGTTCCAGGAAGAACCTTGATTCCCTAGTCAACCTTAATTCCGGAGAGGATACCTTTCTTAGCAAGAAGTTGAACGAAATTGGTTCCGCAAGAAGAGTTTTGCTTAGCAGTTT
>Ga0302271_10003434_pt1 | contig 13378 bp, 8 predicted proteins | sample III_Bog_N1_1_FD_198767 | JGI IMG/M metagenome (GOLD analysis project Ga0302271, IMG submission 198767) | Peat permafrost microbial communities from Stordalen Mire near Abisko, Sweden - III_Bog_N1_1 | ecosystem: Environmental > Terrestrial > Soil > Wetlands > Peat | place: Sweden: Abisko... | reverse complement strand
TTCAAAGAATTTAAAAAACTAAGAGAAGATTAAACAGTGATTTTATGATCAAAGGAAGCGCCCACGCTTTGTCGTGGGAGAGATTGTGGTAAAAGGAGAGTGGAAAGCACAGATAGATTAATCTAATATTCCTTGTTGGAAATCTATTCTTATGGGAGACATCATTTTAAAAGTTAATATTTCTAAAAAATAAGGGTATTAAGGAAATAAAAAGTTATATGAAATGCAGGGGAAAGAGGGAAAGTAGTTTCTCTAGCTGATTTATCAAAATTTGATATAAAACATGGAGTTTAAATAGAATCAGCACCATATTTTATTTGGCTTGAATAGTTACAAAAAATAATTAAATTTTAATGCACACATTAAATAATATTTTAGACTTTATAAAAAGAATAAGAATTATCGAATAGCTGATTGGTAATAATTGAGTCTTTAAGTAGAATTCAACTGAATCGTTAGTTTTTGGAGAAATGCATATTATTATCTAACTGATCAGTGAAAACCTAAGTAAATTAGAAAACTATTTTTTAAGATTCTTTTTGTATTTTAGAAAAATAATTTCTTTTCCATTTTGGTTCAGTAAGTTCAATGTGTTTGCATTATTCTTTTTATTGCTGACGTATTCTGGAAGTTTTTGCTTTTCATTTGTTTTTTTTAAGGAGCTTGATTAAATCTACTAGAACTTTTTTTGTTTATTAAAAATTGTTAGTTTTGTGATTTCGGTTTATTTCTTTTAGGAATAGTCTCTGATGCTTCTTTCGTTCAAGAATAATATTATGTTATTCACCATGTTGGTTAGTTGGTTGTTAAATTAAGTCATTCAGTATCTCTATTCACAAAGAATTTATTTGTTGAGATTGTTCTTCTTATGAAAAAGACAATGATAGATGGATGGTTTTGGAGTTTTTTCTTGACTGCCAAATTAAGAAATCGAGAACTTGTCTCTTGAGCATGAGTATGTGCAGCCTGTGATGAGGAATGGAGATAATCCTGCTGAAAAAAGTTGAAACCCAATCATTATTTAAAATAATTGGTTACCAACAGAATAATATAATATTGGAACCCAAACTAGCCTGAGAATCACTTTGATAAACAATCTGTTTTCTTTATTTTTTAAATCTCAAGGTTTTACAAGTTATCTTACATGGTATCTATTTATATCTATTTAAATTGGGTTAATTTTTGTTTATTTGTTGTAAAAGTAAGTGAGAATTTTATTTATTTTTTAGAAAGATATTATCTTCCAAAAAGAGTAAATAATCTTCATCATAATTTTTCAAGATAAATTAAAGATAAATGAGATCAAATAATCAATATATAAAATAGATAAATATTTACATTATTTTAATTGAATTTCGCCCTCTTCTAATGGAAAGTTCCATATCTTATTATCTTCGAGGATATGCTTAAACTCATACATATTAATTAATACATCCTTTAACGAATAAAAACCAATGAGGTTTCAAACATAGCATCAATATTTTCTCGTAATATCGACAATCTCCCATGCTTAATTCGCACTTTCTAGGTCCCCCCTCTCACATTCCAATACTCCATCAGAAATTGCATTATTTTTGCTCTCTTTAATACCGTTTAAAGTTAAATTCTAATAATTCTTTTATAGACTCTCACTTCTCAACAAAATAAAATAACCTTTCATTGTATTTTGTCACCTTAATTCAATATTAGATTATTGAGTCTGAACCTTATGAATCCCTACTTTGGCAGAAATCATTCTTTAGTTATTCTTTATTTGACTTTTTTCTGCGTCAAGAAATGAAAAACCAATCAGGCATTTCAAGACACAAGATAAATGTGATTTAATTTATTCAAGTGCTTACCCTAAGCACAAATTAAATCCAAGTTAAGTCAGCAAAAGAACTTAACCAAGGATCTCTGGGTTTTATTACCTACTATCCTTGGATATTCAAGAGCAAAGAAGATATTTTTTCAAAGGATAATCTGTATCTTAGTTCTGTTTCAATTATAGAGAAATTCAAACTGCTTTTCCAGTGAATCAAACGGTCTGCTTCTTTTTATTTTATTTATGTATTTCTTCTACTACTCTAAATCAGTTCGTTGTTGATGAAATAGAAAGAAAAAATAGGTAAATTTTTCAAACTGCCACTGCTTGAATGAACGAACTCTACTATTAACTCTACAAGAATTATTTTTTGTTAATCTATGTGAAGGAATAGCAGTTATCTTCTTTCGCATCATATATCATAGAACTCTAATAATAATCTACTACTAAGATTATTTTTCAACTAAATTTTATTGAAAAAAAGATTCAAACCATGGATAGTTTCCAAAAAGATAAAAATAAATGCTTATTTCTGTTTCGAATGTCTCATTCATTTTCATAGTGATTCTATTAACTTTCATATCTTTCTTTCTCTTTACCTGATTCCATTCACTCGAAGAAAAGAAACCAGAGCTAAAATTATTAAAGCAAAGTTAAATTTTCATAGTAATCTAGAACCTGCAATCTTTTCGTCAAATTTAAAAATCAAATCTTCTCCCTTCAAAAAAAAAAAATACAAATCCTTTTGTCTCTTTAGGTCACTGTTATTTCACCAAATCATTTTGAGACTCTTTAAATTTAATTTTAATATTAATTAGCTTGAACCATTGATATTCCGTTTTTACGTTTTTTCAAAAGAGACTTTTATTTTAATTCGATTTTAAAATGCCTTCATTCATTCCATAAATCAGCTGTTATTCTTTGCATATCATAGAGATTACATATCAAATTAAAGCAAATCACTGGTAATAATTAGTATCGTGGGAATAAAAAGGGGGGCTCATACTTTATGTCAAGATAATTTAGCCTACTTGCTGTGATAAAATAGCTCTGGGGAGTTTATAAAAGAGAAAATAACATTTCAAAGCAAAAACAATCTAAAAACCCTACTTTATCTCCTCTCCCAGTGGAAATCAATCTAAAGTCTGTGTCTTCTCCTTGCCTTTAAAAAGCAATTTATTAAGATTTATCTTCATTCTTTAATCCTTTTCTACACTACACTACACTAATAATGGGATCTGAAACATCAAAATCACCTGCATCTTGCAGTTTTATGGCAACTCAAGTTGGTGATGACTCAACTCCTAGGACACGCTCAGGAAGCTCAAAGAGACTATCTTCTCCAATGGAAAGCAGAGAAAGTGCTAAGAGTTTCACATAAGTTGAACCAGTTGAATAAAAACCCAGTGCTAAATTTTCGATGCCTTTGTGCTTGATTGGAGACAAATAAACAGGGAAGACTACACTCTTAAACCATCTACGAGGCAAATCAGCTGCACCATCATATCCTACTCATTGTAAGAGAAATATTTAATATTTTTATTAGCTTGATTTGCCATATTTGTGGGTGTGCTTCTATACTTTATAGGAGGAATAAAATAATTGATTTTTATGGGGAGAGGGGGGAGAAGAGATTGGATAGAATTTTGTCATTAAACAAAGGCAAAAACAGCGTCTCTTACGTCAGATATTTATTCTACCCACAAAACAGAGGATTGGATTTTAATTTTAAAGGTTATTGATACCCTCAACGGTTGTTTTAAATCTTCTGTTGAATACCAAAAATAGCAGAAAATAAAGATAATAAAACCCTCTATTTTATTGATTCTAAAATGAATGAATAACATCATGCTATGGGAATATCAAATAATTTGAGGGATATTTTTCGAATATTCTCCCCCCTTTCAAAAATATCTCTGATCTCCTTAGTTTCTTTGTCTTACTGATTAAAGAAAAACTAAGGAACTCCCACTCTAATCTCCGCGAATATTTTGTATTAAAGTTAAAATACCACCCCCCTCTGATCTCCCATTGTTTAGACAATATTATCTCTTTGATCTACCTAGTTTAAGTGATTATTTTAAGAAAACTACCACTTTTTATGCACTTATGAGATCATCATAAAAGTCCTGCATAGTGTTTGGTAGAAAGGGAAAAGAAAATGGACATATTTTTATTAAGAACATTTTAGTTAAAAATCCTTTGTGTTTCTAATTTTTCTTTTGAATTTCAATTAAATTAGATCCTGAAAGAAGCATTGTCAAGAGAGAAAACAATGGGATTGCTTAAACACCACTGATGATCTCTGAGACAGACTTTGAAACATTACGCTCTGTCAGAGGGAAATCAGTCTTGTCCTCTTCTTCTGGGTGTGTATTCGTTATCTGCTCCCATGATAATTCTAACGTGAGAGATTAAATCCGCAAGATCGCATGCTTGAGACCAAATCTCATTAATAAACCTTTTGCTATTGTGATCAATAATAGCTAATCTTCTAAAGATTCTAACGAGTTAAAGGACGAAATCAAGGAAATCGCAGCATAATATTCAATTTAAGCTGTGTGCTATTAAGTTTTCAGCAAGGAAGAAATGGATTAGCAGTTTCTTGATGAACTGATTGCTGAAATCTAATCCAATAACTGAATGGACTGTACACCCCTTTGAACTCTAAAAAGAATAATAACAAACCTACCCTAAGAATTTTGCAACTACTTAAAAACTGAACTTTATTTTAAAAAAACTCTAATTTATTCCAATTAACCTCCATACTTCCTAACTAATACTTACTTTTATAAATAAATATATTTTGCTCTACTTACTTATTTTGTGTGCCTTTGTGCTTAAACTACTATTTATTATCATAATCATACTCAATTCAATAACAATAAACAATATGTGAAAATATAAAAGGGTCATTGAGAAATGTTCTTCCCATTTTGTTTAAGATAGCATGGATCTATATAGTTTCTTAACAATACATACAATAATCATTAATAAATAAAATGGTCTCGAAAATGCATCTTTGGCGGGAGAAGAACAGGTCAATCGATCATTTATTTTGTTTAATTTCAAATTGATGACTGCTTAAATCTTTAACCCTTCCCCCTCTCCCTATATGAACTACTTCTACCACTTCTTCGGGTCTTAACTAATCAACGCTTCTCAAAAATAAATACAATTTCAAATTCCCCCCGATCTTCTGAATACCTCCCTATCTCAAAATGCTCTTTTCAGATAAGATAGAAGCAAAATATCACCATTTATATAGCCAATTTTAAATCGAACGACTTTATTCATCTTGTCTATCTTGAGATTAGACTACTTAAAGTAGAATTATTCTTGTTTTTAGACTGAATTGCACTGAAAAGTAAAAAAGGTAGAAAATAAATGTCTGGTGCTAAAATTTGAAAATTATTTATGATTTCTGGTGTGTGAAGCATTAAATTAGCTTTGAGTCATTTGTAGGGTTAAAAATTCCCCTAATTCCTCAAGTTTTGGACCTTATTTTCCTTGTGAGGGATTAAAGGTTATTGCTAAATTACGACATTTAATTTGTTTTTATTAATATTTTAATCTAATCATGACAGAATCCTTGTTTTTGCTTTGAATAACATGCAATATTGTGAAATTTTTGAAATAAAAAAATGCTATTGATTTGAATAAATAAATTTTATTTTGACATTGCTTTCCATCCAAATTGGCTTAAATTCCTTTCTGGAGATGGTTTAGTTACCCCCACTAATAAAAGATGCTTGGTTTTTTTACCTAAGAGGGAATTAAAAAAAGAGTTTTCTTATCTCAGCTCTCCCAATTGAAGGATAAGCAAAGAATCTAGAAAATAATTTAGGGCTAAAGATCTAAGGAGAATAAGGAGAACTGTGAATTTAAAAACTTAGGAAGAAAAATTGGTGTAAAATGAAAAGGCAATAATAATTTGAAGATTGTCTTTGAATTTTTTTTGAAACTTGTAGGCTACTTAAGCATAAATGTATCTTTGAGAAAATACATTTTTTTTATCAAATTGCTTGAAAAAGCCAAGCTAAAATATGTCAAGATTAATTAATTCCAAAGAAATTTCCCATTAGAATTCTTGAAAAAAGGCTAAAATATTGACAGAGACGGTTTAAATTTGCTCAATGAAGGAGGAACAAATTACCTAATTTAAGGCCCACGATTAGACCAAATAATTAATTTGAAGAGATATTTACTGGAATACTTGTGTTTATTTAGTCTTAAAAGAAGCTGAGGAAAGCACCGTTTAGATGAAGTTATTTTACTAAGTAGAAGATGAATAGCAGTAGAATTAATGATACTTCCCTATCAACTAGTCCTTCATTTTAATAATAGAAAAAAGTCAGTATTATAAGGGAAATAAATAAATCAACTGGTGAAGAGGGCATCTAATTGGTTTAAATATATTATTTTACACAAATCTAAGAAATAGAGTCTAACAAATTATTTAATTAATCCGCATTATAATTCGACGCACTTAAACTAATGATCACACAGGATCATAATCATCGTAGTAGAGTTATATTTAATATTATCTTAGAAACATTTGATTAACATAGAAAGAGCTAGAAATTAGGTTAAAGATGTTTCAGAGGTGATGAAAAAGATAAATAATCCACTGGTATGAAAGAGAAAGAACATAAATGAGCTCATCTTTTGGAGTTTATTATTGCAATAAGAAAGTAGACTCAAAAGTATTCAATGGAAATATTTTTTGAATTCCCAAATGAAGTTACAAAGAGTTAAAAAGTTAAAGTTAGCTGAACAGTGTAAAGAATATGATTTAATGCGAGTATACTAGATTTGGGAGTAGAGAGTAATTCTGGAAGGAATTCAGTGGTCTATAAGAGCTGCATACCTTGAGAAAATGACATAATAATTCATAGTAAAAAAAAACTAAATTTAAAGGAATTGAAGAAATTGAATTTGGTATTGAAAAAATATCGAAAATAAACAAACAAAACAAAAACAACTTAATCAACTAACATAAAGTCTACACTCATTCATTACCTTCAGAAACCATGTTTGGAACATTCGACAGATCACGTAAGGGTGTGTACAACTGGAGCGGAACTAACTTGCTGGCCTAACACAATCAAGTGTTCTCACCTAAGACTGAAGAAGAAATCATCTAAATTGTGAGTGCTAAAGATGTCAAAGTACGTATGATTGGAAGTGGTCTCTCTTACGAGCCATTAAACCGCCTTGAAGGAGACAATGCAGTATTGTTGTCGCTGGAAAACTACCAGGGATTGATAAGTGAAACGGAATCTACAGTGACATATAAAGCTGGAACGGCTTTGCAGACTGTCTTTGAATATCTAATAAAACAAAACATGATGTTACCTGCTTCACCTGGTGTTATTGGAATTCAAACACTCGCTGGAGCCATCGGCACTGGAACTCACGGGTAAGGTATGAAGCAATCGACTCTTGGCGACACTCTCGAAAATCTCCGTGTTGTTCTCAGTTCAGGAGAAGTTAAAGAAATCCACAGAGGAGACCCTCATTTCGGAGCATTCCTTATGCACTACGGGTCGTTAGGTGTTGTCGTTGAAGTCACTTTACGAAAGATTCCCATGGAAATATTAACTTGCAAGAAGATATCAACTTCATTTGAGAATCTCTGCAGACTCTACATCGACATGAACAAACAATCTGATTATGTCAAAGCCTGGTGGTTCCCTGAAAGTGATGATGTGCATATCTGGGATGTATCGAAGGCTTCCGAAGAAGAATGTGAGAAATATAACTAAAATAAACGAGTTTTAACGTAAGTATCGTCTGAAATGGATGACTAACTCAACGAAGTAATCGACAATATTATGTAAAAGATGTCGCATGAAACATGCGATGAGAAACAAGAAGGAAGGTAATTTGAAACTGTCATGCGATTCAAGAGTGTCACAAATGTCGTAGGAGATATTTATTAAGTATTCTGCAAGGGAATCCCAGTGCCATAAATCAACTGTGAGATCGCTATTCCATTTGAAAGAACAGTTGAAGCATTAAAAGCACTAAGGATATGGTATAAGAAATCTGAACATCGTCCACATTATCCGTTTATTCTTAGATGTACTGGTGCTTCGGAAGCATATTTATCAGGTGCTTATGGTAGATAAGTCTGCTGGGTTGGGTTCTTAGTTTACCTAGCTAAAGATGGATCATTTATCAAAGGTAGTTTAGAGATGATGAAGGAATTGCAGGAGATATTAGCTGAATTCAATGGCATTCCACATCTTGGAAAACATTACATCAAGGAATTATTTGATTTTGATTAGTTCTTGCCAAAATTCAAGGAATTCAAATAATTAAGGAAAGAATTAGACCCAAAGGGTGTATTCGAGAATGAATTCCTCAAAGACCTCTTCGCCTGAAAAATAAACTAATATTTATCATAAACTGTCTACAAGGGCAATATTTACTAATTACTACATTAATAAAAACAAAAAACGAAACCATATCTTATCAAAAAAATGAAAGGCATCACAAATTAATTTCATATGTCTTTGTATGTATTTGATAATCTTTTATTTACAACAATACTTAAATTATGTTGAACCTATTAGATTTAGTCTTTCTTTTCTTGTTAACAAAAGTCAAATGAGAAAAGAGAGAGAAGAAATATTCACTCCAAGTAAACAATTATTGAACTTCTTATCTTATGGCCGCCCCAAAATTGAACACAGAAACGGTAAAAGGGGTAGTAGTTTAAAAAATGAAATACTCTCAAATATCTTGATTTTATTACAAAGAAGTTATGGATCCATTTTTTTCTAATAATTAGCAAGCTTTCTTATCAAAAAAGTAAACTCTAAGTAAAAAAAGAAGAAGGTTAATTACTGGGTGTAAGAGAGATTAGTTTTTATTTACAAAATAAGATTAAATATTTAGATAACTGATCTTATTCTCTGATGTTAATTTTTTTGTTAAAAATCAAGTATTTCCATAGTTTTCTGCTATGAATATTATTTTTAACCTAATGGCTATTTTTTATTTAATTCAAATACTAAAACGAATAAAGGGAATACCTCTGAAAGTATTAGTTTTTTGAATATCTTTATGAAAATAATAAAGAACTTCTCAATAAATTTTTTTAAGTTTTGAAGATTTTCTGATAATAATAGCTGATCTCAGCAGAATTTTAGTACAACAATGACAAGAATAATGAAAAAAATCAAGGATTTTTAATATTACTAATTTAGGCTTTAAAATATGAATTAAAGTCAATCAAGATGAAAAGATATTTTTAGATATTGATTTGATCATAGGCGTATGTGAGTATTGTGAAAGAAATTAAGCTAGATCCAAAAACAATCAAGAGAAGAAAAAAAAGATAAAATACAGCTCAAAAATGGGTAATTCATGTTGTCCTCCAAAGGACGCTCCATAATAAGCAGCAAGAGCAGCTCCTAAGAAAGAAGATGCTCCTAGAGACATGGAATATTAGCTATTTGGTATTTCCTTTATCGTCAAAACTGGTGATACAACTAAAGAAACAGCAGATGGTTTAGTAACTGGTCTTGATAACAACGCTAGGAATCGATCGAATTCTTAGTTTTCCCCTGCTGTTGTTGAGTAGCTAAATGAGTTAGTTGAGAAAGAAAGAGGAAACCAAGCGAATCCTGTATCACTCGCAAATGGAGAAATCATTGTAACAAAAGGATCTGCTAATCTCAAAAACGTCACTACTGTGTTTCATCTATCGGTGCCAGTCTGGCGAGGTGGGTAGTTTTCAGAAATCACCACGCTGGAGGAAAGCTTTGAAAAAGTACTTGAGGTTGCTTCTGAGAAATCTCTTTTCTCTCTTATCTTCTCCGATATTGGATCAAATCTCTTTGGGATACCTAAGTAGCTGTCTGCTTAAGCACTCTTCAGATCCATAAAGAAATATGCTTCTGCTTTCAATGACAAACCTAACAAAATCAAATAGATTAAATTCATTCATCGAGATCCTAGAACTGTGAGCCTTTTTGATGAAATAATCAAAGAAGAACTTGGAATTAGAGGAGATAGAGCGGAAACAACTTATGTTGATATCTTGCAAGGATCGAAAACATACGGAGAGTCGAATGACCCAATGAAACAATATTAAATGGAAGATCAGAATAATCTAAAAGAAAAATTGCTTCAAAATGATAGGGAAACTGTATCATCGGAAAAAGCATAACACTGAAGAGTTTGACAATATATAGATGAGCAGCAATGCTAGGGACTAGATAAGAGGTTCTCAGTTTATATATATTTACAATTCGAGTATTTGTTAGTGTTCGTAGAAGATATTTTGGAATAAAATTAATGAAAAACAGACATATTAATACATTAAGAAAAAACTAATAATTCATTTATTTAATTTGATTTTGTGAACAGGATAACTTTGTATTTAAGAGTCAACAACCATTCCTTCTTCTCTTATGCTACTCTCATTCATGGATTTCCGAAGAGCGTGTTCATCTATGAAAACAACTAACCAGCTTATGGACCTAAATCCGATCTTATTGCTGTCATATCATGAAGGATTTCAAGTATTTGTTGTTATTCAGTGTTATCCATATGTTCAGTCAATCCACACTCCGCACTTTCCTTGAAGAATCCCAGACACAATCTTGCAAGGAAGTTGCTCTGCATGAATTAAATAAGTTTCTTGATGACTTTAAGTTAAGTCTATCGATCTAAATGTCTAAAGCCATTCTTGTTTCGGAGCATCAACCTGATAAGATAGATGTCATCGCCTTAGAAGAATCAGTTCCAAAAAAAAGAAAGTTATTTATTTGATTTTTTCAACAAATTAATTATTAGAATTTTCTAAAAATATACCTGAATTAATCACTGTATCAAACGCTGCTTGATACTCTCCTTGATCAGCTTTTTCAAGACAAACTGACCACATGTCACTGAGCTGCGAGTTATGACTCAATTGTTAATGTTACTGATAAGTTTAATTCCTCTAGCCAGCAGTAGAAGCATTCCTTGATTCTTCAAATTAACTAAGCTAAGCTTATTATTACTACTATTTTTTCGTAGGTCTATTCGTTTCTCTGAAATCGATTGTTTCAGATAATTCATCATTATCATCTCCTCCTTCAAATTAAACATCCTTTTAAGGTGCAAATATTGTTCTTTTTCCTTATGCAGATTGAATCTTCTATTTCTTGAAATTATTCTATCCACCTGTATTAGTAAAACCTTCATTCCCTTCAATAACTCTATCGTCTATCAATGTCTCATCATTTCCATTGGGCATGTTATAAAAATTTTAATTGGTATCTTTTATCTATCTCTGGGCAGTTTAGCGAATATTTCCATTGTTTTAATCCTTTAAATTGAAAATCTATTCCCTTAACAGATTGTTTTGATTCTGTTAACTACTCGTTCCTAAAGGCTTTTAAGTACCAATAACTATCGAATAACCACCTCCTGTTCCTGTTTTCTTCTTTATGAAGTCTCTGCTGCGTGTCTCTTATACCTTTTTTATTATTTATTCAAGAGAACAAAACAATTTCAATGGGGAACCAAATATAATTATGGCAATTTCCTCTGTACCCATGTTCCTTGTTTATTGCTATTGTTATTGTAGAGTTAAGATCCATTTGATCTATCGAATCCATCTCGCGTGATGTTCCTAACTGATTCTGGTTTTGTGAATTAATTTCTATTAGCAAGCAATGAATTTGTGCTTGTTCTCTTAGCTATGAATTCATCGATATCTTCAGGTGCAGAGGAGATATCGTATTGATCTTTTTCGAGCTTCATTGACTCTAAGCTGTCTAACTATTATTGTAACTTCTACCAAGGCACTAAGGCAGCTTTAGAAGATGCTTGGACTTGAAGTATCCTGTCTCGACTGGAACTTATCAAAACTTAAATGACTTGTTCCTAGAGAAAACCAAAAAAACAACAACAAATAATTTTAGCTATTACAAATCTAAATACATCCATCCATTCTCATTATTTACATGATAGCTCCCAAGTATTATCTCAGTGACTTCTAAAAACTGATTCCCTAATAATTCGAGTAATTCACAGACTGCAACTTTGATTTTATAATTGCCATTTCTATCAATTAGAGTCGTATGTGATCGTTACAGTATTTGCGATATAAACTGTGTAAGATTTCTAATATGCAGCGCTTCAATAATCCGTTAGCCTGCTTTGATAATATATGGAGTATCAATGTCATTTCTCACAAAGATTTGACTAAAAAATGAAGTTGATATTTAACTTATCAACGCCATTTCATTCATGCCAACTGCAGATAATTTCGTGATAAACCCTTCTAAAACGAAAACTGCAGTTGTCTATGCAACTCTGTCACCTCCACCAGTTACAATGCTCTTTAGACTACTATAAAGAACTACTTCTTTGTTAGCTACTGACATATTCTTCAGACAGCTCGTATATATCTATCCCCAGCTTTCAGAGCATGCTCGTTGTATACTCTCGTTGACTTATTTAGCGTAGAAATATCGTTAAAGCATTTCGCATAATTTATAACTAGTCTTCAACACAGAAGGTGGCTTATCTGCTGGATCAAGTAGCTTAGTACCATACACTTATGCAATATATCCGATGAGTAATATTTCCGTCTCCGAGGAGTTGAAATTAGCTGGTCGGGAATGGTAATCTTATAAAGAAGATATCCACATGCGTAGGTATTCCCCTGAGAAGTTTTCTGTGATCATTTCTTGCAATTGCTGATTGGCGACATCACGAGTTTGCAGATCAATAAGTTTACCTAGAAGACCCTGGAATTTTTGCTTCGTTTAGAGCATTTGAATTCCTTTGCGACCTACACCAAGGAGGAGATTACTGTTATTGTTTCCTTGATTGACAGCTCCTAGATCGTTTAGGACACCTTGATACTTTTTTTTATTTGGATTAGATGGAGTTGATGAGGGTTATTCTGGTTAGGGTAACAGTTATTTTTGTTATTTTTATTGCTTTTGAAGATCAAGTTCTTGATTCTGCTAGATTAAAGCTTTCTTTTGAAGACGCAATTCATTCAAATCTTGAATTGGGATTGTCATTGGTTTATCACGCTGCTGCTATTGAGCGATCTTTTTGTTGCTGCTCGAAAGAATCTATTACGGTTGTTCTTCCTATTGCTATTACGTTTCGATTGCCGAGCCGTCTTTTACCTAAGTAATACCACTTTCCTCCTTCTGTCCTGTAATATGCTTTTGATCATCGATTTCTATTGTGTTTACCATCGATGATAGTTAAATTAGATCTCATAATAAACTAATATTAATTTTCTTATTTCTTTTCTTTTTCTTCTTTTTGTTACCTGTAGGCTGTGGCTGTAGCTGTGGAGCAAGGACGGTTATTTCATCAGATGGCGGTATTACTGCTTTAGCAGATGAAGACTATGGTTTTGTGGACATAATTGTTGGTTAGCTAAGTACAATCTGTTCAAATTGAAATTATTTCTTCGAATAATACTAATAAATAATCTCTTAATTCGTTTATTTTTCTTTCTTCGAAAAGAGAGAGAGAGTAATTAATTATCTTTCCCAGCATACAAAGATAACAAAATAATATCCAGCTCTCCACAGTTATGTT
>Ga0302271_10003433_pt1 | contig 13378 bp, 11 predicted proteins | sample III_Bog_N1_1_FD_198767 | JGI IMG/M metagenome (GOLD analysis project Ga0302271, IMG submission 198767) | Peat permafrost microbial communities from Stordalen Mire near Abisko, Sweden - III_Bog_N1_1 | ecosystem: Environmental > Terrestrial > Soil > Wetlands > Peat | place: Sweden: Abisko... | reverse complement strand
CAGCGTGGCTTAGATTTTAAAATGCAACTCGATTGATTTATTCCATTGGCGAGTTGACACCCCTGAATTTGAAGAAACCAATACATTCATGCAATAAGCGATGTTTTAGCAGTAGTCAATGTCATAACAAGAATAGCAGCAACTCAACCATCCAGCGAGTGCTCACTTTGCTAATCTGAATTAACTCCCAATAAGTTAAATCATCGATTAGTATCCTAACACCTACTTAGCAATGCTGCTAGCTAAAATCAAAACATCTATTTAAAATTTCTCATTGAATTACGGTAATTTTGAAAACTCAAAGTAAATGAAATATCTTGCAAATGCCTACAAATCCTTAGAATTCTTGCTTTGCGTCGATCAATCCAGGTTGCCTTTCCGTGTGTTAGTGAATGAACAACCAAAATAAGGAATCGATGATAATGTCCCTTATTTCCCTGAAAAGAACTTTAAATTTGACTAAGACATCGTTAGCATACTTCAAAGCAGTGATCTTATTATCATTGCAAATACAGAGAAAATGTCGAAACATGTCAAAATCATCGTTGAAAACACTAAGGTTGTCCCATCTGGAGGGTAGGCAATACCAGGATAACCTTCGTAATCGCAATAGCAGCCAATGAATTCGTAATTAGGCTCGTAATAATAACAATCTGCATCTTCTTAGTCATAATTGCAGCAATAATAATAGTAGTAACTCTCATAATAGCAGCAATTAGCATCTTCACAGTAAGGAAATCCATAGCGGGTACCTTAAAATGGATCTTCTTTACCATAATAAGGAAATTCCTAATAAGATGTTTCGTCGCGAGGAGCTCTACCCGGAGTTGGCGCTCAACCAGGAGTTTAAGCAGGAGGGTAGAATGCGCCTAATCAATCTTAGCAAGCGCAACAACAAGGATTCCCTAGAGTAAATTTGTTGATAATTGTTTTTATTTTTTTGGGATTAATTATTGGTTTCTGCTTTTAGTCTGCTGGTGGTGGTATGGGTGTGCAGAACACATTTTAGATCAATAACTAAGTTTACCTGAACATCGAGGAGTTCGATTTGAACATAGAAGACGTAGATATCCGCATGAAGGAGCAATCATATTTGATTTAGAGCATTCTGAGCTTCTTGAAGAGCTTGCTGCTCCTCCCAGCTGTCAAGAGAGTTGTCAAAACGAATCTTAAATGCAGAGACAAAAATCACTAAGATTCCAGTGACATCCTCAGCTATCGATATAAGATTGTGCTTAAGTTGTTTAATCAAATGACAAGAATCGAAAGGGGAATCTCAGAAATGGCATAATCTTGCCTTTCCGAGATGATAAGCTAAGAATCGCATCCGAAGGAGCTACTCAACAACGAAGAGAAGCTCAAGAGCATTTTGAAACCTGTGCTAATGTGCTTGTCGAATCCGTTTTCGACATTCACACCGTCTTTCCTGCAAGTGCTGAAGAAGATCTTGAAACTGTTAACTCCCTGTTTCAATAAAGCATTGAGTGATAAACTCACGAATCATTTAGACGAAGTGACAAAGGATTTATCAGTTAAATACAATCCCTAATGCATCAGTGGATTACTCAAATTATTCTAATATCTTCAATACGCATACTAGACTGCGTTCAATACACAGCCAACGAAACAAAAGGAATACATGAAGAAATCTATCGATAATATCATCGTGAATATTCATAAAATCGAAGTTAGTTACGCTTAAACTGAAGGGAAACATTAGATTCAATAAATCACACGAAAATCACTCTGCGAATTCATGAACTCAATGTCATCAAATGTCATTGATAATTACTTCACCGAAACAGACCCAGAGATCATCAACCTTCTCCTTGAAGTCCTCAAATTAGACAAGGTAATCATATCAAGAGGAATTACTTCATTTCTTGGGAAGTTTCATTTTTAATTGCTATTTTGGTTAATTAGGCGATGGTTGTCCGTGAGAGACTCACTCGAGACAGCAATCAATCTGTGATTTAACGTCTTTACAACAAAGGACGCGATAAAGAAAACAAAATCTCCTTTTTACGAATTATCAAATGTCTTGGAGATAAAAACAGCCGTCTTATGCAGAACAATCAAAGTGGTATCGAATGCGTCAAGGAGAAATTCAGTGAAATGATTAAGATCCAACGTGATCGATCAATCGCGGAAGGAGCACAAATGCTTTAGATTCCTACGTTCAATTCACAGCATGAAATCGATTATTATCTTAAGATCTTAGTGCTGTACTGCCAGCAGAAGCACACCGACATCGACACACTCTTCGCATTAGCTGATTTTATGTCGATTAGGTTACCTAGGTATACATATTTTATCTAGGATTTCTTCCATTTCTACCTGCCGTAGCATTATTCACCTGAAAACAAGAAAGCCATCTTCGAGAGGTTCTTGGACATCACTGCGAGTAACGCGGACAAAAAGGAAAGAATCGAGACAATAATAAACATTTCGTATCACATCATATATCCCATGCTCGTGCACTCTCACAAGCTTGGACACATACAACAAATCGTCGATGCAAGAAAATATGTTGATTTCCTGTCTTTCTTTGCTGTGCCCAAGTAAACAAATGCAAAAAAATATTTGAAGAACATTTTAATTATTTTGTTGTAATACAAACACACAGATTGATCTTCCCGTTTTATCGTATCGAAATCGAGATTCTGCAGTTGTCTACGCTGTTATTGCCATATATGCAGCTGGAAGTCAGCTAGTTGAAGAAGCAATTCATTCAATTTGGCTGGAAATACATGAAAGTTGAAGATAAAATACTCAAACACTTTGGATACATTTACACAAGCTAATTCATTAGGTTGTTCGTTCTGCCAGATGAAATGATCATAGGGATATATATTTCATTATTGAGCAAGCGGCAAGATGATTCGTAGCATCCACAAGATAATGAAATAGGAGCGTTATCGAAGAAAGCGCTGAATTATCTCATCCAACATTTTGCTTATAACTCGCCAAGAAAGTAAAAGAATTACTAAGAAAGTTAAATTGATGATTAATATTGAGTTTGCTGATTTGGATTCTTTTTCGTGTGTACTTAGCTGGTAGAACCAATGGCTGAAATGGACAATGAACATCTTTCAAGAAGAATAAACTCCCAAACAACCAAGCAGCATTCGATTCTTGAGCTTGTTTATTAAGAATCACAAAATATTCTATCATTTCAGGCAGCAATTTGCTAATCTCATGGTCAATTCCATGCAATAGCTGATCATTCATTCCTCGAGACCAGTCTAATCACTGCAAAACAACCGCATAGCTTGGGATCTCAGTTTTCTATGCGTCGAATGGGCCTTCATGGAGCTGAAACAAACTCTTAAAACAGCAGAGACATATGCTAGGAATAAGAAAATCAAAGCAGAATAACTTGCAGCTGCTGCAGCCGTTTCTGCTGCTCCTGGTAGCTCCACACCAAGCTTCAAAATGGAAGAAGAAAGCCAGAAAATTGAGAAAATCGAAGATTTAAGCTAAGGTAGTAGTATTTTACAAGTGCAAAAGAGCATTGACAATGAATTGCTATTTTTTTTTGTATTGTAGGCGATCTCATTGGTGATAAATGTGAAGGATTTAGTCAGCAATCGAATATCCCAGAGGAAAAAAAGGAAGAAAAACAGTTTGGTCTAGTTGATCCTGCCAATACTGATAATACAATCATAGAGGAGATAACTGAAAAGAAGTCAGAAAATCCAAGTGGATTCGGAGCTACTACTACTACTACTACTACCATCGAAGGTGTACCATCTCAGCTGCCACTCCCACAACAAGAGATCACGATTTCAAGTGAAGAATTGCTTCTGACAAAAGTGGAACTCATCGATAAATTCTCAGAAGACAACGATCAAGGAGTCAAGCTGATCATCATCCCCTTCTTCATCAAGCTGATACAAAACATCCTGCAGATGCCTGAAAGAGACAAAGACGAGAAGCAGTTCGTCAAGAAAACGCTTTATCTTCTCAAAAAGATATTCTTCATATGGGTAACAACAAATTATCGATAGTAGCACACACACTTATTGTTACACTTTGTCTTCGAATTCGCACAATATTTACCTTGATTTCCTTGTAAAAATCAAGCCGAATAACGTGATGCGACACGACTACTACAAGAAGGAGCTAAGCAAATTCTCGAATAACAGCACATATTTCTATTTCTGCTAATTGAGTATCCTGAGCATCATCCTTGAATTCGAGAGCAACGAGAAGCTCTTGAATTTCTTTCCAATTGTCTATAAATTACTTGACAGTAAATAGCAATAGTCTTAGAGTCAATCATAAATGCCAGGGAATAACAACAACAACAATAGTAATAATAATAATAATACTAACAGCAATAACAGCACAAGCAATACTAACAATAACTCCAATCCAAGTGCATCGAGCAATGCTAACTAACCAGCAAACAATAACAACAACAGCAGTAGCACTATCAACCCACAAGATGCAGCGTAAAAACACAATAAATATTATCAAACCTATTGATAAAATCAATCATTTTTAATACCCTTTTGATTCTTTTGCTGTTTGCTATTTTTTCAGCTCATCTATGCAATCTTCAAACGCTTAGTAGCAAGGGCAAAACCAATCATAGCCATCATAGTCCCAATAATAAACTCCACAATAGACTACTACACTCTTGCAGAATGAGCATTCTTACATTGTCTTGATACTCTCTACGATTTTCAAGAGATTATTGACTGTGGCATCACTGTACAAAGAAAACGAAAATGCCTCCGAATTCACAAGAAATGTACAATATTTTAATGAATAAATATACATATAAGTGTTGCTGATTATCTCTTTAATCGCAGAAATTATGCTCGATTTACTAGTTCTTATTCAGAAATTAGATCTTTAATCTTGTGATTTTTTGTTATAAAAAATAATAAAAAAAGGTTTAACATCTCGTCAAGGAGAGCATCGAATAGAATGTGAAATTGATTCACACAACGAACACATTAAGGTAGACTGGCCACATGAGCAGCTAATCGTAGAATCTGCAGATCATTAAATAAGCTCAACCAATGAGTATCACATTAGCCATCAAAGTTATGCGAGTCCTTTACGAACTCGATGAACGGTTAGATTTAGGTTTACGGAACATTAAGAATCTCGTGTAATATTAGTTAGAAAACGCAAAGCGATGCAAGCAGCCGTACGATGGATATTACTTGGTTTAAAGTAACAGTTAATACATCCATCAGTTACCAAATAAAATCATAAACACGCATATTTCTGTGACATAAAATAAAAACGTTCAATAAGAGTTCTCCGAGGAGTACGAGGAGTCTTTACTTTACAATGACGAAATGTTCGATTCTTCGAAGGTAGTCATGATGCATACCAAGCAGAATTTCATTTCGCTGCTGAGAACACTTGCGCTGAAAATTAATTACTTCCAAGACAGGGAGAATCAAGATATCAATGCGATTGTGAAGTTGCTAGCTTCGAATCTAGAAAAAATCTAAGATCTTGACATTAGAATTGAATCCGTTAATCTGCTGAAGTGCTTGCTGCTAGGTGAAAAAGGATTCGCAGACGGCTAATTACCAGTGTAGTATGCTCGAATCAAACCGATTAACTTGTCAGCAGAGAAAAAAATTGAGAAAATTATTTAAATGATGAACTACATTGCGAGAGTCTTTGATAAGAAATTTGGTCTCACAAATCTACCTTTGCGTATCACATCGACGTTGCCTGATTACGCAGCAGAGACGCTATCACTGAAAACAGGTGAAGAAACCATTGTTCGAGAATTCATGGGGTTCTTAGTTGCTACGATTAATGACAGTGGGATAAACAAACTCGAAAAGGATTATGTTAGATATCTTCTGCTTCTTTTCGCTAAGAACTCATCGTCCAAGGATTTATCGTAAGATCAATTAATTAATCTAATTACGAAATTTCAAAAGGCAATATTCTGTCTTGTTAGAATGATAAATTAGATGATTTTTTGTATTGGATATTTAAAATCCTTTTGGCTAATGGATTTTTGTTTGTTTGGTATTTGCGAACAGGTTATTCTTCTAGTTAGCAGGTGATTTATCATGCACAAGTGAGTTTAATCTCTTACTGATGATGCTAGGTTAATTCTAATCTGATAAATGCTTTGAGAGGATATCTGAAGTGATAATCAACCCTAATGCGAAGGATATAAATCTTGAAAATTTAGAATAAGATGAAGTGTTACTTCTTGGATTTAAGTTGATACTCTTCCGAATCGTTGATTGTGCTTCGAATGTGAATATTAAGCTCTCTGGCCCGAATTTCATTGATACAGCAATAGGCGATAGCAGTATTATTGGTCACAGTAATCTCAGTTAGAAAACGCTCGAGACGCATAAGGACTTCTTCGAACTCAAAAAATATTCCCTGAACAAACGAGACATCATTGAATTCTATGGGGAAATGATGACATCAGCTTAGCTCAAGTAAAGTGCTGTCACATCGTATCCTATATCAGCTACTGACTCGAATGCATAATATACATTTATTTTGCAGCAGCCGTATGTGACATACAACTGCCCAATCGTCCCAAATCTACTTATTCCAGCATTTAAACGTGTCTTCGATTTCATGGTGAAACTCGCACCGTAGCCAATCGAACTGAGACATTAAGCTATGGTACTCTTTGAGCACTCGCTACTTAGACTTAATTACTTTCCACACGTGTCTCATAACTCCCCGAATTAGTCTGTGAGACAATACATTTCTACGCATTTAGGATAAACTTTAACTGAGATAATTCTTGATGAAGTCAATAATCCAACAGGATGTATTTTCCAACCTGAAAAACTCTCCGCGATTTGCAAAGAATACGCAATTTGGAGTTAAGTGTAGAATTACCTTGAGAAAACGCATTTCTAAAAGCACAGGCATATCATTCATTCAAGGTAAATCAATCCATTGAAAAATTTCGAGACAGCAGGCTCTCTTGAATATCTTCAGCATATCTTGGGAGAGTTGAATGAGACAGACTTGTCTTACGGTCTCAAATACTATCTCGCCACTTCTCCGGAGCTGAAGAGAGCCATTTCAATTCACCAGCAGCGAGAATGGGTTGATGCTCAGAACTACCTTATTGAAAACTCCTCATTGATTCTCAGCGACACTCCAGCTGCCAGAGTGTCCTTGCAGCCCTACGAAGATTACTCTTAGATCATGGATCACTCGATCTACAAGACTCTCTTCATTGAGACGCAGAAGCACCTCAATCGGTGGGACGAGCTGCAAGCATATGCAGATGAAAACCACAATACTTTACTACGTAAATCAAATTAATAAGTTTTCTGGCTTTATCGAGATTGATAACACAATATTTTTGTTTGGCTTAGATTTGGAGTGCTTATACAACGCCCAGAACTTCGTCTCTATGAAAAAGTAGTATCAGCGATGCGCAGAAAACGGAATCAGCTGTGAAAACGCCTTCAAGTTCCACTGCCAAAGCTTGATCGAATTCCTAAGAACAACATCAGACGAATACTCCATGCGACATGATCAAAGCACTGCGCAGAGCTAGAATCTCTCCCTAGCCTTCTACTAGACTCTCAAAGAATGGACGAAGTTTCCCAGAAACTACTCAGCCGTCCACGTGAAGCATTCTACCTAATTGCAGCTTCTGATCGAATTGGAAGAAGGATATCGAGTCAGGGAAAGTAAGGACTAGCAACAAATAGCTGCATACCCAGCACTCTTCATAGAGCAGCTCTCCAAGAATGCATCCAGTCTTATCAACCAATGGTATTTGATTGCACTCGTGTGACACACACACACATTGTATTACCCACTCATTCTTGATTTGGTTTAAATAGGAGAGAGAGAATGCCTAGTAAGCACGAGAATCTAACCACTTGGAAGAACATCATCGAGCAGAGGAATCTGATTTTGACTTCAATCCACAACAAGCTTAAGGACAAAGTCAAAATCTTCTTGCTCAACATGCAGCAACTAGCTTCTAAACAAAGGAAGGCATTGCTTGCCGAAAGTGCAAATAACCCCAACGGAGGAGTTAATGGTGCAACTGCATCAGGAGGAGCACCAGGTGGTCCATCTTCTTCTGTTTAGTCAGGGCAAACAACTGAACAGTTTATCCAGTAATATTTAGATAATGACAAAATAGAGAGGATGCTAGCTCCATTTACTGATTCGAGATGGAACATCTTGAAATACCTTCGAGTACAGAGGCTGTTTGGAAACAATTCAATTGACAAGATGCCTAACCAAGATGCTAAACTACATCCAGAAGAAGTGTATCTGCGCGCAAAGCTCATTTCGAGTATCTACCGAGAGAACGAATCGTTTAATAATCTAAAATCCGCTTTAGAAACCATTGAGAAGATTGCTCCAAAAGATCAAGAGGAGTTCAAGCATCAAAAGGCAGATCTACTCAGAAAAAGAGCACTTCTCTACTGGCAAAATGGTATTAATTCATAGTTGTATCTTTTATTAAATGCTTATTATGAAACGCTTTATTTATTTTAGAGAAATACCTGGAGTCGACCGAGGATATGCAGAAGAGCATCCAGGTTTGCGATACTTACTTCAAGACTTGGAAGAGCTGGCTTGACATATGCTTCACAAGCTACTTGAAAAGAAAGAACTCCGAATATTGGGCCAGAAATGCCATGTAATTGATCCCACAGGCTTTAAAATACAAGAGTTTCAAGAGCCAACTGATATTCTGTTACGCTTTATTTGTGAGCCACATGGACCCTCAGTTCTTCGTTGAAAACATGAAGCAGATTGCAGCCGAGTTGCCTAAACCATAGCTGCTACTTTGGACTCCATTTATGTTTTCGGCTTTGCAAAACACTACCCAGCCAGATGTTGCTGAAGTCTTGACTAAGCTTCTAGGGGAACTGATCCTAGCTTATCCACAACCACTATTTTATTAGTTAAGAGCTCTTCTTGACTTGTCTTCCTCTTCACAGACAGCCGCAGCAAGCAACAATGCGAACATCCTAGCCCTTTATAATGGACTCCGGTAAGGATAGAATTCAGCGCTGCTTAAGAAACTTGAAACATTCGCTGATATCCTTGCAAAACAGCCGCTCTAATCGCCCTCCAATTTCCATTTGGAAGCTGCTCTGGCTGATATTAACAGATTAATCGAGGATTATGCTTAGTTTAAAGTTTCCAATAATAGCAGTATCCTTTAGCTCTCAAAAAAAGCACAATCAGTACTTGAAAGGTTATCAACATTCCCTTTCTTCTCGAAGGAAATCATGACATCTGCTGAATCAGGCGAGTTCGCTAAATAGCTATGCTCTGAGAGCTGTTCCATCAATGAATCTCTTCAGCTGATCAGAATACGCATCTACTAGCCTCTTCTTTCGCTCTATCTTTTAAATTACTCCTAAAATCGCTATTCCTCGAATACAATATCCTCCGAGCAGCTGCTCTCTCTTTCACAAAGCACTCAAGAAATCGAGCTCCCAGGATAATACTCTATCCCAACAACGAACTCTGCATTCAGAGACTTCGATCCCTCTACCCATTTGACAGTTTCTTCCTTTGGAAAGCAGCTCCTAATGGGATTCAGAAATCACAGAGTTACTCGTTAAATTCTTCTGAACGCTAGCAACAGCAAGCAATACAGTTACGAGATCGAAGATTTAGGCCATGACTGTAGTCGCGAGAGAACATTCTAGTAGAGCCAGATACGAGCTAGCGTCGTTCAGCAAATGCAAGAAATCATGAATATTTTGTTTTCAGTCTATCGTGAGACAAACATCAGACACACCAAAATATAAAATGCATAGAGATTCGCTTTAGTTATGCGAGGTGACAATAAATTCACCTCTGCTTACAGAGGAGCCTTGCAGTTGATGCTAACACCTTCACCTCCTTTGACAATTTCGTTTTAAGACATCCTTGATCTTTCCATCGCTAAGAACCACCTTTCCGCAGAAGAGAAGACTAATCCTTTATCAATGGACATTGAGGAACAGTCAACTCTGTCATCCCTGGATAGTTTTAATTCTCACTTAGACAGTTACAGCGGAAGCAACTACTCTCAAATAAATTCACAGATGAAAGAGCAAGTAACTGATTCTATCCTGCAGGATTTCATGCATTCAAAAGCACACAATCTCTCTGAATATTTCTCTACAAGGAAAACTATCGCCTATTCGTTCAGTAGCACTATGTTCTTCAATTATTTCTTGGGTCGCTCACTGCTCCTTGAAGATATTCGACTAGATCCTGCTTAAGGTATTGTCACCTGCAGTCAATCCAACATTGAACTGACTTAAGATGCACGCAAAATCACAGTTAAAAACATACATTCAATTAGATTGTCTCGAAACATCTCAAACTATCTTGGAGAGATGTCCATCCTAGGCATCACTGCGCCTACGTTCATCTCTATGGCCAAAGCCATCACCAGCCCTAAGTAAAATCAACATTCTTATTTTCTCTTTGTAAACCTTTTTTTGTTCTTTCTCACAGGTATGCAATGAAGGAGATATGCGCGCTATTCTTAAATGAGATGCTCATTGCTAATGGAATTCAAGATAACATTGCCAGTGAAGAATTTGGCTCTATTCTTAAGAAATTCTACGATAAAATCCTTTGGCTTTATGTTGAAGACATAAACAACACGTGGAGTCAAAAACAGCAATAACAGGCTTCACAACAATAGACCTCTTCTGAATTCCTGCATTCTGAAAATGGCAAACAGGGAGATAGCTCCTCTGTATACCAGAACGCCTACAGCAATAATAGCTAATCCCAGAGCAGGACGAACAATGGATACATGGAGCCCGTTTTTCCGAGAGCTTATACAATTCTGGAAACTGTGTAGCAGAATCAACTTCATAACGAAAATTCGCTGCACTTTAAATATTGGTTCTGAGCCAAAAAAAAAACAACAACAAACAAACCAACTCAGATTTTATTTTCTGCTTGTATTAGATAAGATAGTTCGGTCATTTAATAGCAAAAGTTTCGTTTAATAAAATAAAATACAAATATTACACTTCTATATTCTTAAAAGTAATTCCCCAAATGATTATGTTTATTATTATTAAAAATAAAGATCTTCTGAAATTAAAATTCTAGAAGGTTTTTATGAGACATTCGATCACAAAAATTTTATTGTTGTTCCTTGAAATCTATTTGAAAAAGTAAAAACATCCTTTTTTAGATTCTATTTTAACTGAAAATCCACACATTAATTTTAGTAGGCAAAGAAAGCACCAATATTCAAGTTAATCTTATTTTAAATTTCACAAATAGTGGGGATGTTTAAAAGAAACAGAGGGAAGGATTACCAATTTCAAATTTGTAATTGAGAATTGAAAAAAAAATCATAAAAAAAGGAAAGAATTAATATCTAAAAAGAATACCATTTGTGATCAAATATTTCATAAAATATAAATGGAAACTCAAAAATAAGAAGATTCTATTGAAAGGATTTCAATAACTGCATAGAATCTACAAAACTTGATGGAGAAACTACAATAAATACCTAACTATTTAATAGATTCGATTCATTTAAATAAAAGTTCGAATTAGATTGGTGAGAATGATGCAAAGTATTTAGGAGAAGGAATTGCAAAGTGTGTTTCTCTCACTTCTTTAAATCTAGATCTCAGATATAATAGTATTGGTGAGAATGGTGCAACGTATTTAGGAAAAGGAATTGCAAAGTGTGTTACTCTCACTACTTTAGATCTAGATCTCTGGGGTAATAGTATTGGTGAAAATGGTGCAAAGTATTTAGGAGAAGGAATTCCAAAGTGTGTTACTTTCACTTCTTTAAATCTAGATCTCTATGGTACTAGTATTGGTGATAATGGTGTAAAGTATTTAGGAGAAGAAATTGCAAAGTGTGTGACTCTCACTTCTTTAGATCTAGATCTCAGATATAATAGTATTGGTGAGAATGGTGCAAAGTATTTAGGAAAAGGAATTGCAAAGTGTGTTACTCTCACTTCTTTAAATCTAGATCTCTATGGTAATAGTATTGGTGATAATGGTGCAAAGTATTTAGGAGAAGGAATTGCAAAGTGTGTTACTTTCACTTCTTTAAATCTAGATCTCTATGGTAATAGTATTGGTGAGAATGGTGCAAAGTATTTAGGAGAAGGAATTGCAAAGTGTGTGACTCTCACTTCCTTAAATCTAAATCTCGATGGTAATGCTATTGGTGAGAATGGTGCAAAGTATTTAGGAGAAGGAATTGCAAAGTGTGTTACTCTCACTTCTTTAAATCTAAATCTCAGAGGTAATACTATTGGTGAGAATGATGCAAAGTATTTAGGAGAAGGAATTGCAAAGTGTGTTACTTTCACTTCTTTAAATCTAGATCTCTATGGTAATAGTATTGGTGAGAATGGTGCAAAGTATTTAGGAGAAGGAATTGCAAAGTGTGTTACTCTCACTTTCTTAAATCTAAATCTCGATGATAATGCTATTGGTGAGAATGGTGCAAAGTATTTAGGAGAAGGAATTGCAAAGTGTGTTACTCTCACTTCTTTAAATCTAAATCTCAGATATAATAGTATTTATGAGAATGGTGCAAAGTATTTAGGAGAAGGAATTCCAAAGTGTGTTACTCTCACTTCTTTAAATCTAAATCTCGATGGTAATAGTATTGGTGATAACGGTGCAAAGTATTTAGGAGAAGGAATTGCAAAGTGTGTGACTCTCACTTCTTTAAATCTAGATCTCAGCAATAATAATATTGGTGAGAATGGTGCAAAGTATTTAGGAGAAGGAATTGCAAAGTGTGTTACTCTCACTGCTTTAAATCTGTATCTCAGCGATAATAGAATTGATGAGAATGGTAATAGAATAATAAAATAATTAGTTATCAAAGGAAAAAGATTGATTTTATTTACAGTCTATTGAATTGACAATAGTATTGAGAAAATTGAACAAGGATTTTCAAACTGTTTAACTCACTTCTCTGAAACTAAATTAATAATAATTGAAATATCATTATTTTTTTTATTCAATTCTAATGGCAAGAAAAGATACTTATCTTTTGGCACTTGATTGCCACGAATTTATTTATTTATTAAAAATAAAGATTTTCTGAAATTATAATTCTAGAAGGTTTTTATGAGACATTCCATCTCAACAATTTTATTATTGTTCCTTGAAATCTATTTGAAAAAGTAAAAACATCCTTTTTTAGATTCTATTTTAACTGAAAATCCACACATTAATTTTAGTAGGCAAACAAAGCACCAATATTCAAGTTAATCTTATTTTAAATTTCACAAATAGTGGGGATGTTTAAAAGAAACAGAGGGAAGGATTACCAATTTCAAATATGTAATTGAGAATTGAATAAGAAATCATAAAAAAAGGAAAGAATTAATATCTAAAAAGAATACCATTTGTGATCAAATATTTCATA
>Ga0302271_10003432_pt1 | contig 13380 bp, 7 predicted proteins | sample III_Bog_N1_1_FD_198767 | JGI IMG/M metagenome (GOLD analysis project Ga0302271, IMG submission 198767) | Peat permafrost microbial communities from Stordalen Mire near Abisko, Sweden - III_Bog_N1_1 | ecosystem: Environmental > Terrestrial > Soil > Wetlands > Peat | place: Sweden: Abisko... | reverse complement strand
TGATACATTATTTTCCACCACATTCTTGAATCCTTCCGATGTATGACACGGGGCACAACCTGAAGTTCCCGATTCACCAAAAGCAGCTTCTCCATAGGAATGTTTTGATAATTCAAACATGGTCCTTACAGAATCAATACCGGCTGAATTATGGCATTGTTTACAGGTTTCATTCGCATCTTTTCCGTCAATACCTGCAGTACCCATAGGGCCCATTGGTCCTTCACAAGCTGTAAAAATCAATCCAGCCGTGAATAATACTGAGAATAGTCTGATCAGGTTTTTCATATTAGGTTTATTAGTTAAAATTTCGTACTGCAATTTACAGAAAAACCCTGTTATTATAATAACAGTTGATATGTTATTTATGATATATATTATTGATAGATATAGCGCTTACCGATGATAAATATCAATTATTAGAGTGATATTTGTTAGTTTTGCAGATTCTAGTGCCTTAAAAAAACTATTTTTAAACCCTTTAAAAAACGGAAATATGTCAGTGGTAAACTTAATCAGCAGTTGTGAGAGCTGCACCCGCCGTTGGAAAAATTTTCAGTACCTGACAAAAGAAGAACTTGACCTGGTAAACGAAAACAGGTATGAAGCTACATTTAAGCCCGGGGAAATAATTCTAAAGCAGGGTTCTCCAACATCAAATGCTTTATTTATTGCATCAGGTATGGCAAAGACATATATTGAGGGAATGAATGGGAAAAACTTCATAATTAGTATTGCCTTGCCCGGACGACTTATATTAGGACCCGGTGCTTATGTCGACTCACGTCATACATATACTGTATCTGCAATTACCCCGGTTCAGGCCTGTTTCATAAATTTTGAGATTTTCAAGCAAATTGTAAGAGTAAACGGGGTATTCGCTGAGAGCCTTATTGCAGATATAAGTGCAAAATCATTAGTGTCTCTTACCCGGATGGTCAACCTTTCACAGAAAAAAATGCAAGGCAGACTCGCTGAGGCTTTATTGTATTTATCAGATGTTGTATTCAAAAATGATGAATATGAAATGATCCTGTCACGTCAGGAATTAGGTGAAATGACTAATATGGCCAAGGAATGCGTGGTAAGGATTCTTAAAGAACTCGAGGATTCAGGAGTTATTTATTCCGATTCGTCAAAAATAAGAATACTTGACAAGGAAAAACTTATACAGGTATCAGTAAAAGGGTAGAGTTGAAAATCCGGAACCATAAGTCAGTTTAATATCTTCGGACCTTCAGTTTCAGGGTCTTTAATAATAGTTTGTAACAAATTTTTACCATGAAGTATATAAAATTTCTTTTTTCCCCGCTTTTTATGGGGATATTGTTTGCAGTGTTTGCCATAGCTATGGCAGTTGCCACTTTTATTGAAAATGATTTAGACAGCGCTGCTGCTTACGACATGGTTTATAATACGAGGTGGTTTGAATTGATTTTGTTAATTCTTGCAGTTAACCTCGTGGGTCAGATAGTTATTTTAAAGCTCCTGAAGAAAGAAAAAATAACCGTAGCCCTTTTTCATCTATCATTCATTCTAATGATCATTGGTGCCGGCATAACAAGGTATTTTGGTTGGGAAGGTTCAATTCATATTCGCAAAGGGGAAACACAACATGAGTGTTACTCAAACGAGAAATATATGGGATATTCTGTTAAAGATAAAAATGGAACTATAATCACCAGTCATTCACAGAGATATTCAATGACTCCGGCTTCTGCTCAGAATTTCAGGAAATCGATAAAAATCGATGGTAAGGCATATGAACTATTACTTGCAAAGATAATCCCTAATGCTTCTGAAATTGTTGCTGACAACCCTGAAGGAGAACCCATTATTTCAATCCTTGTTACAAAGAACATGATGGATAAGGAGACTTTTATACTGAAGAAGGGAGAAACAAAGGTTACTTACGGAATGTCAGTTGGTTTTGATTCACACGAACAGGTCGATGTAAGTATTACAATTGACTCGGGTAAGTTCTTTATGTTTTCACGTTTTAAACTGGGTGAAATGAGCATGATGGCACATGCACAGACGTCGACAATCGAGGGTAAACGGATTGAATTAAAAACAATGCAGATTATTACATTGGATGACATTAAAATAGTACCTCAGCAGATGTCGGTTTCAGGCATTATTAAGGCAGTTGCTGTAAAACCCGAGGAACAAACTACAGGTCTGAATGCATTTATTTTTCATCTCATAAATGGTAGCAAATCAGCTTCAGTATATCTGTGGGACAGGGAGGGAGAAAATGATGCCTCAGCATCCTGCGAGTTAGACGGTAACACAGTTGCGCTTAACTATGGACCAAAGGCTACAACACTTCCTTTCGCGATCAAACTTAACGATTTTATTCTCGAGAGATATCCCGGTTCTTCAAGCCCATCAGGTTATAAGAGCGATGTTGTTCTTCTCGATCAGAAAGAAAATATTGAGAAACCTTTCATGATCTTCATGAATAATATCCTCAAATATAAGGGATACCGTTTTTATCAGTCCTCTTTCGACCGTGATGAAAAAGGTACAATACTATCCGTAAATCACGATATGGCAGGGATGGTAGTCACGTATACTGGATATACATTGTTATTCCTTTTCATTATTCTTTCATTGTTTAATAAGAATTCACTGTTTCATAAAATTAATGCCGGGCACTGGAATTCCGTTATCAGAAAAAGTGCTCCGGTTATCTTTATGATTTTGTTTCTGTCGGGTATGACGAATGCCAATGCCCAGAAACTCATTGCTGAAAAATCTGTTGCCCGTGAGTTTGGTAAAGTGCTGGTTCAGGATCAGAAGGGCAGGACCAAGCCTTTGTTTACATTGAGTAATGATATTCTCCGTAAAGTAACAAGAGAGAATGAATTCGAAGGACTAACCTCTATGCAGGTCTTCCTTGGGTTGTATTTCGACTTTAATAGCTGGAAAGATGTTCCCCTGATAAGGATTTCGAATAATGAGATTCAGAATAAGCTGGGTATAAGTGGAAAGTTTGCTTCCTTTTCCGACCTTGTCAGCCTTGAAGACAAAGGCACTTATAAAATATCCGAAGAGGTGAATGCTGCCTATTCAAAAGCGGCTTCACAAAGAAGCAAAATGGATAAGGAGCTGATGAAAATCGATGAAAGGGTGAATATTGTCTACATGATCTACAAAGGCGATTTTTTGAAGCTCTTTCCATTGAAGGACGATACACATAACTGGGGATCTCCGACTGACGCTGTTCAAAAAGCTGTCAGTAAAGAAGATTCGATTTTCCTTAAGAGTATTATGGCCTCCTTTTCTGATGCTCTGCAGACAAATAATATAGCTATTGCCCGTCAGGTTTCTGAATCAATAACAGGATATCAGAAAAAGTATTCACAATATTCTCTTCCTTCAGAATCTAAAACCGATGCAGAACTCTTGTATTATAAACTTGGCATATTTGAACGGCTGTTTCCCTTTTATGCTACCGTTGGGCTTATAATGCTTATTGGGTTGATTACAATGGTTATCAGGGGTAGTAAAGAAAGCTCCTTGTTTTTAAAGCTCCTGGGATGGTTGTTATTTACCGGGTTCCTGTTTCACACTTTTGGGCTTGCCCTGAGATGGTATATAGCAGGCCATTCTCCAATGAGCAATGGATATGAATCAATGATTTTTATTTCATGGGCTACCCTTTTGGCAGGATTTATATTCAGCCGGAAATCGGCATTTGCTTTGTCAGCTGCGGCAGTCCTTGCTTCAATGACTTTGATGGTGGCTCATATGAGTTTTATGGATCCGGAAATTACAAATCTGGTACCTGTTCTTAAATCTTACTGGCTGACTCTTCATGTGTCGGTTATTATAAGTAGCTACGGTTTTCTTGGAGTTGGCGCCATTCTGGGGCTTATTTCCCTGGTACTGCTTGCCTTGTCAAATGATAAAAACCGTGACAGGATTTCAGATACTATAGATGAACTGACAGTAATCAATTTTAAGACACTTACACTGGGACTCTATTTTGTCACCATCGGAACATTCCTGGGAGCAATATGGGCAAACGAATCATGGGGCAGATACTGGGGCTGGGATCCTAAAGAGACCTGGTCACTTATAACGATAATAATTTACAGCTTAGTTATTCATAGCCGCAGAATACCCGGAATGAAAGATATCTTCACTTTTAATCTGATCTCCCTTTTTGCCTTTTCATCAGTTCTTATGACATATTTTGGTGTGAATTATTATTTATCGGGAATGCACTCGTATGCATCAGGAGAAGCAGCTCCTGTACCATCGTATGTTTATATTGCAGTTATTGCACTGGCAGCACTTTCATTCCTGGCATATTCAAAATATAAAACCAGCAAGAAGACCGGGGATATATAAGAAAGTAGAGACGCGCAAATTGCGCGTCTTTACATAAATTTTCGGCATTCCATTTTTGGGGTGGAAGATGGGGCTCGAACCCACGACTTTCGGAACCACAATCCGACGTTCTAACCGACTGAACTACATCCACCGTTTCAGGAGTGCAAAATAAGGCCAAAATTTCTATTTCACAAAATTTTAAATTTATTTTCTCATGCTGATGTCAATTTGTATCTTTGAATAGTTCAGAAAAAAATGAACTTTCCTGCGCAATTTCCAATCCTTTTAATTGTTATCAGGGAGTAATTGTAAAAGATATTTTCCGGTTTGAGAAAAATAAAATTAATAGACAATATTTCCGGGCTGCAGCTTTTTCAAGTGATGAAGCCGGTTATATTCTTCATTATCAGCGTTATTTTTACAAAGTACAAGATTTCCCACCTCAGCCGGGCCGATATCGGACAATGGGAAATGTTTATGTTTATCAGCGGGCTCCTGACATTTTTCTGGGTCACGGGTATAATTCAATCGCTTCTACCTCTGTACCACAGGAATAAAACTTACAGGAAAATTGGTGATAACGGAGTTGATAAATCACCCGAGGTTTTTAACGCATTCCTCCTGCTGTGTTTTTTCAGCCTGCTTTTTTTTATTCTCGGTCATACATTAAAAGGCAATTTTTCTGTCTTTCATAACAGGGGAAATGTGCCATTTATAAATTTGTTATTGCTATATATTCTCCTAAGCAGCCCGGTTTGTCTGATAGAGTATATATATCTCCTCAATAACCGTTCTTATCGGATTTTTCAATACGGGTTATACACTTTTACAGCGCAGTTGATCTTTATTATTACACCAATATTGTTTGGTAAGAATATAATCTGGTCAATTTATGGATTACTGTTGATTACCGGGTTCAGATGGATATGGCTGATAATATTGTTGCGAAGGTACACCGAAATGAAGATATCGGTCGATTTTATTAAGGAGCATCTTTACCTGGGTATTCCTTTGATAATAACTACCCTGATAAGCGGATCAGGTCAGTATATCGATGGTATAATTATTTCGGCCGTTTACAGGGATCCTGCCAGTTTCGCGGTTTTTCGATACGGGGCAAAAGAATTTCCTCTCGTGCTCATGCTTGCAAATGGATTGAATGCTGCATTGCTTTCAGAATTTTCTACCCGGGAAAAGATGAAGGAATCTATTGAGAAATTGAGGGTAAAGTCGAAGAGGCTTATGCACCTTCTTTTTCCTATCACAATGGTTATGATGCTGATTGCACGATGGATCTATCCGATAATGTTCAGCCACGATTTTGAAAAAAGTTCAGGTATATTTCTTGTGTATGCCTTGCTCATTATTCCACGCCTTGTTTTTCCACAAACAATAGTTGTCGGAAGAAAGAAGACTCACATCACTCTTATAGCTGCTATTCTTGAAATAGTAGTTAATATTTCTTTAAGTCTTCTGATGATAAAATGGGGATATAAACTTGTTGGTGTTGCAGTTTCTACATTTGTTGCCTATGTGGTCAGTAATTTATTTCTGGTGGGATATGTTTGGTTCAAAATGAAAATCCGACCGGCTGAATATATCCCGTTAAAAGTCTTTGCAATCTATTCTTTTCTAATCGGAATACTCTTTATTCTGATCGACCACAGAATAATCAACATTCATTAATGCACAACCTGTTTATTAATTACAGATAAGTATTTTTATAATTCTGTTTTTGCATGAGAAGAAATATTAAAAGAAAAGTTTAGATTAATAAACCAGCCTGTCAGATGCAAAGAAATCTAATGCTGATCATATTCTTTTATCTGCTAAACTCTTCTCTGAATGGTCAGGATAAATCTTCTCAGGATAGTCTTAAAATCGGGGAAATCAACATAGAAGGGAACTTCATTACAAGCAAGAAATTTATTTTTCGAGAGCTGATCTTTAAAATCAATGATTACGTTGACAGAAAGGATATTGAATATCTGAGAATAACAAGCATAAATAATCTTACAAAATCAACTTTATTTAATTTCATTGAAATAAATACAGTTGAGATATCCCCGGGAATACTTATTGTAAATGTTAAACTTACTGAAAGATGGTTCATATGGCCTGATTTATATTTAAATCAAACCGATAGAAACTTCAGTGAATGGTGGCGTAAGAAAGATCTGAGCAAGCTGGAGTATGGAATCGGTCTAAAGGTGAATAATTTCAGGGGGATGGGTGAGTCTCTCTATTTTAAATATCATATTGGTAGCCTGACCCGGTTTGAATTTGAATATAAAGGAATTCATCTTGATAAAGCAGAACATCATTCATTGTCATTACATACGACTTTTATCGCACAAAGAATTCTCCCATGGGTCATAAAATCCGATCAACAGGTTATTATGAAATCAGGGAGAAGCTTACTTACCAGTACAAATCTGGATTTGAAATATACATACCGGAAAGAATATTTTAATTTTCATACTATCGATATTAGTTATTCATATTATAAGATTGCAGATACCATTCTAAGGCTTAATCCCTATTTTTTTGGGCTTAATAATCAGAGACAGAGATATTTTGACCTTGGATATGTGTTTACAAGGGATACCCGCGACTCTCATTTTTATCCTAAAACCGGATATATTTTAATTGCCGGGATTGATAAAAAAGGGTTAGGTATATTATCTGACGAATACAATAGTCTGGACATCACTTTACAATTTTTGGATTATATAAAACTTGTTGACCGAATCTATTTTGCTTCAGGCTTATTTTATTCTTCAACTTCGGATAAGGATTATGTCTATTATTCACAGACAGGATTGGGCTATCTGCAATTCGTCAGAGGATATGAATATTATGTAGCTAACGGGAATAAATCTTTACTTTTTAAATGCCTTTTTAATTTCGAAATCTTACCAGAAAAGGTACTGAATTTAAAATTCTGGCCGTTTCGAAAAGCTTATCAGTTTAACAGGATTCCATTAGTGATATATTCAAATGTTTTTTTCGATGCAGGTTATGTATATGATAAGACAGGAGAATACAAAATGTATAGCAATACCCTGGTTGATAAAATTATGTACGGGACAGGAATCGGCATAGATTTTTTAACATATTATGATAAAATACTGAGGTTCGACTATGCATTTAACGGATTTGGAGAGCATGGTTTTTTCATTCTCTGGAAAGCTCCGATACTTTGAGATATGAACAATTGCATATCTGATATCAGAAACAAAATCAAGATATCGCATGTGCTGATTATCTGGCTTTTAGTAAATATGGCTTCAGCCTTTTTTACAGGGCTTTATTCAGATGAAGCATACTATACCCTTTTTGCAAAGCATTTAGCCTTTGGTTACTTTGATCATCCTCCAATGATAGCTTTGCTGATAAGAATCGGCCTGATCATTTTCAATAATGAATTTGGTGTCAGGCTTCTGTCGGTCATTGCTATGACTATCGGCCTTTACCATATTTATAAGCTGGCTGAAGTTCATAAACCATTTATATTTTTTGTTGCCATTTTTTCTATATTCGGATTGAATGTTCTGGGCTTTTTAGCTCTTCCTGACAGTCCTCTTCTTTTATTTACGGTTCTGTTTTTTGTTCAATATAAAAAATTTCTAATTAAGGAAACCTATCTGAACTCCATCTTGCTTGGAATTATCATCGCAGCAATGCTGTATAGTAAATACCATGGCCTGCTCATCATAATATTTACTGTCATTTCAAATCTGAATCTTTTGAGATCGCGCAAATTTTATATTTCAGCCGGAGCTGCTCTGATATTATTTACACCTCACATTATCTGGCAAATCAACAATAACTTCGTTACAATTTACTATCATTTGTTTGAACGATCTGCATCAGCTTATAAGGCTTCATTTACGTTAGAGTATTTATCAGGACAAGTGCTCTATTATGGCCCTGTTTCAGCAGTTTTTATGCTTTTTTCAGCAATTACATTTAAACAATCAGATTTGTTTGAAAAGGCACTGAAATGGAATTTGTGGGGATTCCTGGGGTTTTTTCTGATAACTACTTTAAAAGGAAGAGTAGAAGTGAACTGGACATTACCGGCAATTATTCCATTGCTTATTTTCTTTTTAAAATCATGCTATGCAAAAACGGTATTTGAAAGATGGTTCTGCATTCTGGCAATCCCGGTTATTATAATTATTATCTTTTTGAGACTGGAAATTATCGCTCCTAACAGTAGGCTCAGGATTAGCAGTAGATTTGAAGAATTCAGAGCCAACAAGGAACTTGGAAAGGAAATAGCTGATGAGTGCAAAGGATTGCCAATAATAACCAGCAGTTATCAGAGAGCCGGGGTAGTATCATTTTATGCAAAAACATTTGCATCAAGTATTAATGTCAATAGCCGTCGCAACCAGTTTAACTTATGGCATGCTGATGACTCCCTAAGGTTCAGAAAAGTAGCTTATCTGAATAATTATCTGGACGAGGGAGTTAAAATCAAAAATCCTGTCTATAAAGATTATAAGATTACAATTATTGATTCCTTACCGGTAATGAATGATATTTTAATAAAAGCCAGTTTAAAAAACATAGAAGTGAATCCCAACGATAAAATTGATATAAAAATAATTTTGTATTCGAAAAAGTCGCCTGATAATTATCGTGATGCCGGAGGTTATTCAACACGATTACATGCAAGTCTGTATAAGGATGATATCCTTATGAATGATGAAGTTTGTACTTTACCAATCGATCTCCTTTTGAAGAATAACAGTGGAGAATACAATTTTCAATTTGACACTCAGGCGCAAAAAGGAAGGTTCAAAATTCTGATTTCGTTGAACACCTCCAAAATTGGAATATGGAGTACAAAAAAGACAATTAATCTGACTGTCAGATAAAAGCGAATTCTTTTCAATGAACAATAAAGAAGTTAATAATTCCAGATCTTTTTTGTATATCTTATTGAATTTCCGTCGGATAAATACTGGTATTGTTGAACCGGTATTATGTCATTAAAATCTGTTTATATTTGCAGAGTTTCAGTTAGACTAAATCATACAGAAGATGTCAGATCTACATAACTTATTTTATGAAGATAGTTGAGGTTACAACAAAACAGGATAAAAAAGAATTTATTGATTTTCCAAAGGAATTATATAAAACGGATCCCTTTTGGGTCAGTCCGCTTGATTCAGGTATTGAATCTGTTTTTGATCCTGAAAAGAACCATACTTATAGACATGGAGAAGCTATCCGATGGATTCTTAAGGATGATAATGGTCAAACAACCGGCAGAATTGCAGCCTTTATAGACAGGATAAGATCATCTGCCAACAGACAACCTACCGGAGGCATCGGTTTCTTTGAAGTTATCGAAAGCAAGGAGGCTGCATTCAGGTTATTTAATGTAGCACGGGAATGGCATATTTCACATGGAATGGCTGCTATGGATGGGCCGATTAATTTTGGTGAAAACGACACAAACTGGGGATTGCTGGTAGATGGATTCATGCAACAGGCATTCGGAATGCCCTATCATAAAAGATATTACAGATCATTTTTTGAGGAGTATGGTTTTAAGAACTATTTCGAACAATACTCTTATCACAGAGAGGTCAGAGGTTTAGATAAAAAGATAGTTCAGTTCCCTGAACGTTTCATGAAAATTGCGGAATGGCTCTCAAAAAGGCCTGGTTATTCTTTTCATCATTTCGAATTCGGCAGAAAAGAAAAGTATGTAAAGGATATTACTGAAATTTACAATACTACATGGTCGGTTTTTAAAGAAGATTTTACCCCGCTTGATCCAGCATTTCTTGAAGAGTCTCTTGAAAAGGCAAGACTAATTATCGATGAAAAATTAATATGGTTTGCTTATTTTAATGATAAACCAATTGCTTTTTTTGTCCTTTTTCCTGATCTGAATCAGATACTTAAGCATTTTAACGGAAAACTGCATCTCTTCAACCTGATACGTTTCTTTTATTACAGAGCGACTCATGAAATGACCAGAATGAGGGCTGTTGTGGGTGGAGTCCATCCTACCCATCAGAACAGCGGGGTAGAATCTGCCATTTTTTTGCATCTTTACGAGGTATTTAAGAAGAAACCATGGTTCAGAGAACTCGAACTCTCATGGGTGGGCGATTTCAATCCAAAGATGATGGCAATTTATGAGGCTCTTGGTGCAAAGAAGGCGAAAACGCATATTACATACCGGTTTCTTATTAATTCCGAACTTACTTTTATAAGATATAAGGACGAAATGTCTGATAAACAATAAGTTAATCGAAGAATATCATGATATGATTAATAATTTCGCAATTACTTTTGCATTTTAAAGAATGTTAATTAATTTTGCAAGCCCTAATTGGGGAAATTTATTAGGATTAATCAGGATAAAAAATATTGAGCAATGAAAAATGGTATTCATCCAGGCAATTACAGGTTTGTAGTTTTTCAGGATATGTCAAACGGAACTTCTTTTCTGAGTAAATCGACTGCACCCTCCAGAGAAAACATAAAATGGGAAGATGGGAATGAATATCCTCTTATCAAGCTTGAGATTTCAAATACCTCTCATCCTTTTTACACAGGTAAAATGAAACTCGTTGATACTGCTGGTAGAGTAGATAAATTTAACACCCGGTATAAGGATCATATGGGGAAAAAGAAATAACTTTAAGTGAACTGTATAAAATAGGGGCATGCCAGGGCATATCCCTATTTTTTTGTTATTATATTATCTGTGGCATAATCATTGCAATGCTCAGTTTCACATCAGTTGTAAAAATATTATGTAATTTTGGCACACTCACTGAAAACAAAAGAGAAAAGTGGTAACAAAATTCCCCCTTGGAAGGGCAAGGTGTGGGTTAGAAGATGTTAAGCAGCAAAAAGTAAGGAAGCATATAGATGGAAAAAAAATTCAGGAAAACAGCCAACGAAATATTACTTCCGGATATTCTTGATGGAGACGGAGACATAATACCTATTATAGCTGACGGGGACGATGGTGAACTCGAGGATGTTGAAGTTCCGGAAGCTATTCCCATACTTTCACTCAGGAATACAGTTCTTTTCCCTGGTGTGGTTCTTCCTATTTCAATAGGACGTCCGAAGTCGATTCAGTTGATAAAAGATGCATATCGCAACAACAAAATTGTAGGGACTGTAGCACAAAAAGATCCCGATATTGAAAATCCGGAATTTCAGGACCTTCATTCAATAGGCACTATTGGTCAGATAGTTAAACTTCTTGAGATGCCTGATGGATCGACTACTGCTATTATCCAGGGACGGAAAAGAATGGTATTGCAGGAACTTATTTCCAATGATCCATACTTTGTTGCCAAGGTCAAAACTATACCGGAAATGAAACCGGACATCCTGAGCAAGGACTTTGACGCTATTGTTGGCTCCCTGAAAGATCTGTCGCTCAAGATTATTAAGATAAATCCAAACATAAGCCCCGAAGCCTCCTTTGCTATTAAAAACATTGAGAATAATACTTATCTGATCAATTTCATCTGTTCCAATACTGATATAAAGGTACAGGATAAGCAAAAACTGCTGGAAATAAACAGTTTGCGCGACAGAGGTTTTATGTTACTTGAGTTTCTTGTACAGGAAATACAGGTTCTTGAACTTAAAAATGAACTTCAGTCAAAAGTAAAAAGCGACCTTGATCAGCAGCAAAGGGAATTTTTGCTCCATCAGCAGATGAAGACTATCCAAAATGAACTTGGAGGAAATCCTATTGAGAAGGAGATTGAGGAATACACTAAAAAAGCTGAAACCAAAAAATGGAGCGTTGAAGTTAAAAAGGTATTTGATAAAGAGCTCGATAAACTTCATAGACTGAATCCTGCAGCCGCTGAATATTCTGTTCAGGTAAACTATATTCAAACTCTTCTTGACCTGCCTTGGGATTTGTGCACTAAGGATAATCTCGACTTAAATAATGCCAGGCTGGTTCTTGATTCGGATCATTTCGGACTCGATGAGGTTAAGGAAAGGATCCTTGAACATCTTGCAGTTCTTAAACTTAAGGGTGATCTGAAATCGCCTATTCTCTGCCTTTACGGCCCTCCGGGTGTAGGGAAGACTTCCTTAGGCAGGTCAGTTGCAAAAGCACTTGACAGAAAGTATGTCAGAATGTCACTTGGTGGACTACATGATGAAGCAGAGATAAGAGGTCACAGAAAAACGTATATCGGAGCAATGCCAGGCAGAATAATCCAGAATATCAAGAGAGCCGGCTCGTCAAATCCTGTTTTTATTCTTGATGAAATTGACAAAGTCGGTCAGGATTTCAGAGGTGATCCATCTTCTGCCATGCTGGAAGTGCTTGATCCGGAGCAAAACAGCACCTTTTTTGACAACTTCCTTGAAATGGAATATGATCTGTCGAAAGTGCTGTTTATTGCAACGGCTAATAATCTTGCCACAATCAACCCTGCCCTGAGAGACAGGATGGAACTTATCGAGATAACCGGTTATCTTGTTGAGGAGAAACTGGAAATTGCAAAACGGCATCTGTTCCCCAAACAGCTTGAAAATCATGGAGTGAAGCCGGATCAGATAACTATCGATAAAAAAGTGATGGAGGTGGTTATTGAAAAATATACCAGGGAGTCAGGCGTTCGTGAACTCGATAAACGGCTGGCTAAGATAGTAAGGGTTACTGCCAAAAATATAGCGTCTGATACAAAATATGACACTATTCTTTCGCAAAAAACACTTCTCGAAATGCTCGGTCCTCCAAAATATACACGCGATCTTTACTCGGGAAATGAACAGGCAGGTGTCGTTACAGGTCTTGCATGGACAGCAGCTGGAGGGGAGATCTTGTTTATTGAAACCAGTCTGAGTAGGGGTACAGGAAAGCTTACTCTCACAGGAAATCTTGGTGAGGTTATGAAGGAATCGGCAATAATTGCTTTGGAGTACCTGAAATCAAATGCAGAACTACTCGACCTGCCGGATAATTTCTCTGAAAAATGGAATATTCACATTCATGTTCCTGAAGGAGCAATTCCAAAA
>Ga0302271_10003431_pt1 | contig 13381 bp, 8 predicted proteins | sample III_Bog_N1_1_FD_198767 | JGI IMG/M metagenome (GOLD analysis project Ga0302271, IMG submission 198767) | Peat permafrost microbial communities from Stordalen Mire near Abisko, Sweden - III_Bog_N1_1 | ecosystem: Environmental > Terrestrial > Soil > Wetlands > Peat | place: Sweden: Abisko... | reverse complement strand
GTATACCGTTGTTAACTACCACTCCAATTCATCATTTAAAATGACTTAATCCAACTAATATACTGGAAACGTTCTGTTGATATCGTTCTTGGCAGTGAGTACACTGACAACAGTGGTCTTCAAGACCTAATCTCTCTGTACATCATAAGGCTCAACTTACAATCATCCATTTATGCAATCTATGACAATGTACATTGGTGAAGCACTCAGCATGGTGATATTCCTTCTCTACACCCGAATTAAGAAGGATGCCTACGAAGAAGGCAAAAAAATCGCTGTAGAAAATGGAAAGATTGTGAAAGTCAACCCGTTTCTCTTAATCATCCCTACTTTCTGTGATTTCTTCACTTCAACTCTGACATTCTTCGCGCTAGAATTCATGCCAGCTTCATTGTATTCCATGGTGCGTTCAGGCAATCTCGTTGTGACTACGATCTTCTCAGTGATATTCTTGAAAAGGAAATTATACAGACAGCATCTCCTTGGATTGTGTACTATCGTTACGGGCATTGTAATAGTAGGAATAATCGTGATCGAAAACAGCTCAAGTTCGGGAGACGATTCGAGTAAAATCTTATTGGGAGTTATCCTCTTGGTTTCTTCGTTTTTCTCATTTTCAACGTAACTCGTCATCGAAGAGAAACTATTCCATGCTTATCATCTGAATCCATTTTAGACTGTTGGAATGGAAGGATGCTGGGGGATATTAATCTGTGGAATCGGTGTAGCTATTTTTAATTTTGTGCCTTGTCCTTCTTCGATCGCTTCAGATTGCCCGAAGAATAAACATCTCGAAGATGTATCTTATTTCTTCTAGCAAGTCTTCATCCTTGAAGGACCTGATTAGCCATATTTATTACTGCTGATATTAGCTGGAATTGTGCTGATTCTCTTTTTCAACGCAATTTCTATGTCAATTACAAAGTATGTCAGCAGTCTTGCTAGAAATGTAGCTATTGTGTTAGCTCCATTTTTTGTATGGATGGCATCGCTAATCATCGGATGGTAATCGTTTCTCTGGGGTTAGCTTGGTGGATATTTAGTAATCGCTCTAGGAACACTCATTTTCAATGAAAACCTTGTACTTCCGTTTTGGAAATTCGACGAAAATACTAAGAAAAAATTGGAAGCCAGAGCAAAGGAAGAAAAGCTCCTTAATCCTAGCGCAATTAGCAATTAAATCAGCGATAATTCTTAATAAGATCAGTAGGAAGACGAAGAAGAAAATGAAATTGATCCGATTAATCATCCACATGCGTGATGTTTGAAAAAAATAAAAAAAAATACTGTTTTACGTGTGTGTATGAAATAGTTTAGTTTTGTGTGAAATAAGAATTGTATTTATGCATAAAAAATTCACTCATAATTTGAGGTTGAATGCTCTCACCAATTAAATCGGCATCTCTTTCCACTAAAATGAAGATGAATGCATTTCGAATTAATTATCTTTTGAGGGGATTAAATCAGAAACTTAATTTTGGGTAATAAAATCATATTATTTTTTTTTGGTCTAATTATTTGAAGACAGTTCTAGCGCTTACCAATAAAGAAGAAGAAAAGAGCAGATTATCCTAAATATGTTTGAAAGTGCTATGAATTCATTTTAAGTTGATGTGAGATGGCATAAAAATATATTAATATGAAGAATGTAATTAGTTTTATGAAGTTTATAAAGTGTTTTGAATTATTATTATTTTAGAGCTTGCTTTTTGAATGGACTTAATTAATTGCTCCATTCAGTCATTCGTTCATTAGAGCCCTCTCTGGTGTGATTTCTGTGATTGATTCTTCAATCGTCTTTATCTAATTGTTTTTACCTTATTTTCACATCCTTCTGCTATTGTTATGATTCTATTGATTCTGCTAGTTCTAAATCTGTATTTTCCTCCTCTCGTAGTCCTAGTTATTAGTAGGTAACTCGTATCTGCATGTGGGACAGGAATTATGCACCTTCAACCAAGTTAACAGACAATCAGGATGGAAGAGATGATTACACGGCATCTTTATGACTTCTTCATCGATGACTAAATCTTCCTTGCAGACAGTGCATTCGTGCATGTTACCTGTGTCAGCGTTAGAATATTTGATTCTAGATAACTCGCTGATTGCTGTTTCAGCTGCTGGAGGACTTCCATAGACATTTGTATCGTTGCGGAGGAGGAAATCTAAAATATTGTCAAATCCAATTTAATCGTTAATTCCATTCATTCCAGTTCTCTAAGCTGTGTTTGGGAATAAACTAGCTAATAGACTATTGAAGTTGCCTAATCCACCATTGTTTTATCCATTCCTGTTGTTGCCATTCAGCGTTTAGATGGATATTGAATATGATAAAGGAATTGATCCATTATTAGGTTGAGTTCTGCCTGACCATGTTTAAGTTTGATTTTGTGGATTACTTTGAGGAAACAAATTCATAGGAAATTATGGTTGATTTGGTATTTATGGCTGCTAAGGTTACTGCAATTATTGCTATTGTGCTGGCTGCTAGACATTATCTTCTCCAAAAGGCACAAATGTTCTTGGATCTTAAGTAGGATCTATTTCTTCAACGAAATCGTTGTTACATTTGGAACACTTAGATTCTGTAGGATTTTGAAGAGTCTCAAACTCCCATTTGCATAAGTGGCACCACATTTTGCGGGGATGCATGTTTTGAATGCTGTCCATTTTTGAATTTTGGCTCTTTTTGTTCCTTGGTAATTAGTAATTGATTAGCTAGCTATTGATAATAATTATTTCTTTCTCTTTGGCTTTTTCTCTTCTCTCACTCTGATATTGAAATTAAACCCTGAATAATCAATCACTAATCTTTCGAATTTCTGATACACACGTTGTCCTCCACATTGATTATTATTTTTGAAGGGATCCAATCTGTTTCTTTTATTCTATGATTTATTTTCTTTTAGTAAAATAATTAGAATTTGACAAATAAATGAAAAATAAAAATTAGCTCCAAAATCAATGTGAAATAAATGCACCAAAAATGAGAACAAGCTTCTACAAAGACTGTAACTCTATGAATCGGAATGAAAGGAAGGTGCAAATCAGAGGAAAATATGCTGTTTGATAGGTTTAATATTTCAAGTTCTTATCTTTTTCTTTATTCTTTTTTTTGTAGAAAATACATTTATTTTTATTCAATAATTGTAAGGAACTAGTTATTAGTAGCTAGCTTGTAAGAGATTACTCCAAACTAGCAGTAAATATGAATAACCACGCACTAAGTGATCAAAAAACAGAATAACATTTTCATCAATACTTTGTGTTTTCAACAAGAACGAAATACGCTCTTTTCAAACAGCCCCAAAGATCATCATAAACCCCTGCATTTATGGTATTTAACAAGTCCTGAAAAACTCATAGATCACTTTTTACTTAGATTTTTTTTTGCAATAACTGTTTTAGAATGCAAACAAAAAAGAATTGACTATGATGATGATAATGATGATTGAGTGGCAGGGATCAAAACAGCTTAGAATATTTCTTGAGAATAGAATAAAACAATCAAAAACAAAATGTGTAGGAGTTTAAACTGTGTTTTGAAGATTGAGTTTTTATTATTTCATCATAATCTCAAAAGAGTTAAAGCAAAAGCAGGGTGATTTATTAATAAATATGGATAAAATCAAAGAAACTAATAGTAATCATTTGGCATTCACCGCACGCTTTAGAAAAAAGTTGAGTTGTTTATTGAAAGAAAGTTTCCGATTTCCAATGAAATGAAGCTCCACTACGACTGAAAAAGCAACATATCATGAATCTAGTTAATTTCTGTTTATTGATAAACTAACAGTTAAGAATATTTTAAGTTTGAGATGACAATCAATAACCAGAAAGAAAATGCATAATTTCAAATCTTAACTAATTAGAAATTAAGTTAAAAGATTGAACTTTAATCCTGAAAGAGACAGAAAGAACTGAGTGAGAAAAAAAACCAAACAATATTGTTGTTAAGCTCGATAATTAAATACATTTACTGCTTGAGAAAATGCATTTTGCAATTTAGAATAGAAGACCAATAATACACGAGTATTTTGAGATAGATTATGTCTTTCTCAAAGGATATTTGAAAAGAATCGCATTAGCACGAAGCAGAATCATTGATTTTATTTCAATACTGAGCAACTTTGATGAGATTAAGTGAAAGGGAACGAAGGAAAAGAACCAAAAACATAAAATAATAAATAATTTGAGGGAAAAAAAGAAAAAGATAATCAGAATCTTTTTATTCGTTCATTGAAGTCTTTAGAAACAAGAAAAAACAAATTAAAACATTAATAACCATCAAGAAGAAGAAGAAGAAGAACATTCACTGACGGGCTGATATTTGGGAGAAAATAATGAGTGTGCGAAACAGAAAAGAAAAAAAAGAAGACACCGAATCGGATGATAAGTTGACAGATGACTTCTCAGCATCAGAGAATGAGAAGAGTGACAAAGATAAGGATAAAGATGACATTAACAATAAGAATGTAAGCACAAGATTGAATATGCTTATTTCTGAAGAATCAGAAGCAACTTTGTTGTAACAGTTTAAAGCCTCAATCTAATTCCTTGTTCTTTTCCTAGGTGCCTTTGACGTTATATTCAGGTGAGAAGCAGACACAAGGCATGAGAAATGTTCCCATAGCAGCACCTCCTCTAAGCAAGTAAAACAATCTTTTTGATTTCAGTTAGAATGACGCTGATGCGCTTTTAGAATATTTTTTTTTAATGAATTTGCAATATTTTTGTTGTTGTTGAATTAGCGCGATGGTCAGAACAATCTACACTTTACTCATGCTCTTTGCGTTTGTCTGCATCATTTCTGCAGGTCCATTTTACTGTGCACTTCTTATCATCGCCATTACAGCAGGTAATTCCCAAGCTAACTAAGTTCAATAAGAACCAAACGGCCTTTTGAATAACTCAATCATTTCCAATGCTGTCCTCAAAAATTTTTGAAAATAAATAGGTATTTTTCGTGAGATTATCAACTTAAAGAGACGTGTGAGTAAAGAAGGAAAGATTCCTTATTTTATTGTCATCAACTGGTACTTCTTCTTCGTTGGATTATTCTACTTTTACGGTGGATTCTTGGCTTCTTCTCTTGGGGAAGAGCAGTTGTAGACTTCTGAGATTCTTCGCTTCATTGTGAAGTTCCATAAGTTCATATCATTTTGCTTGTGGATTGCAGGGTTCTTAGGGTTCGTTTTGTCCTTAAGATAAGGTTATTACCGATATTAGTTCCGTATTTTCGGATGGACTCATCTAACTCTCTTGATTGTCGTAGCATAGACATCAGTGGTAGTGTCTAATCTATACACTGGCATTGCTTGGTTTATCTTGCCTGCAATGTTAGTCATCACGAACGACATATTTGCTTACGTCTTCGGTAAGTTATTCGGCAAAACCAAGCTGATTGAGTTATCCCCGAATAAAACATGGGAAGGATTCATTGGTGGATTCTTCAGCTCACTGTTCTTCGCGTTCTTGGTAAGCAAATGAGTATTTTAGATTAAAACGCACTCAAAAAGCATCATAAGTGGCTGAAATAGATAATTTTTATTCTTTTTTTTTGCATTTGTTAGTTCTCATATCTGTTCTAGATGTTCCCAAGCTTCGTCTGTGCTAATAAAGTTCATGAAATTTTCCCATTCTAGTTCTAAAACTGCACAATCCCTGAGCTATTTGTATTACAGCAATATTCCTTACCTTCTTGGTTCTCCAGCATCACAGGCATAGGATATGTTTCATTCTCTGGATTCTAGAAACATTCCCTTGTTTTAAGTCTCTTTGCGTCATTAATTGCGCCATTCGGAGGGTTCTTCGCATCAGGATTCAAAAGAGCACTCTCCGTTAAAGATTTCGGACAAGCAATCCCAGGACATGGTGGAATCACTGATAGAATGGACTGCTAGTTGCTTATGGTAAGTTATTTTGCTGAAAAGATAATTAATTCAAGAAATTGAATGCTATTTTTGCAAGGAATAATTAACTATTTTGTCTTTTAATGATAAAGGGAACATTCACGTATTGCTACATAAACTACGTGATATTCCAAGGAGCAGCCATCACAACCATCCCAGCTATTCTTGCTGGATTTAAGCTTCTGAACCCTGCATAACAGCAGGAAGTTCTTGATTAACTTGTTGAGATTGTCAACCCAAAACAATAGTGAATCAAGATTGATTTGTATTGCAGAAATTAAACTGCTTTTGATTTTTTTTTTGTTATTGTTGGAAATACTTCAAAGTTTTATTGAATAGCTAGATTCATATGGGGGAATTTCACATTAACTAACGAGATAATCTAATTCCCTTGAGGGTATATCTTGATAGAAGAAACAGGAGAGAAACAGATGAAGAAAAGAGTTAGGGAAATATCATTGCGATTTGAATTATTATTTTTTGTTTTTCAGATAAATATCAAAAAGAAAAATCAATCCTATTATTTCAAAAAAAAACGATACAATCAATGGGATACTTTATTCATGTATAATTTATGCTTTAATTCAATGCAGAAAAAAAGAGGAATAGTTGTTTTATTTATTGTGATTGTACTGATACTATTCCTTCAAATCTTCCATCCATTTCTTATCATGAATTCGAAATACTAGTCGTCATCTATCGAAGCACTGACGTTATTGTAATATTCTACAAATTCATCGACACTCACTGATTTATCTCTCCCTTTGCTGTTTCCAGTCTAAACAAAATAACAAACATAAGATGAAGGTGAGTTATTGTCAGGGGATATGTGTTTTTTAGTTGGGGAAATCAGAAATATTTTTGCTAACCTGTATAGCGTGATGTTGCTCGAAAGTATCAAGGAAATCACCAAGTACTTCTTCTTCAGTTTTCTTACCGCTTTTGACATCTGGATGCTTCGAAGCGTTGTAGACACCTTTTAAAAAATACAGATTAAATTTAGATTATTCTCCAGTTTTTGTTGTTGAAGAAAATTCTAAAAAAAATATCATGTTAGTGATTGAGTTTACCAAGGATATCATCAACTTGAATGCTTCCATTCTTGTTTTTGTCTAGCTTCGCGAAAACTTAGAGGATCAAGTCAAGTCTAAACTTATTCATTTGCCCTCTGATCGCTCTCAAAAACTCATCAAAGTCAATTTATCCAGATCTGTCTCTGTCGAAAAGGGAGAACAATTAATTAGCTTGTTGCTCATTCAATCCAACGCGAAGATCCTTGCAAGCTTTCTAGAATTCAGCTAGGTTAATCGATCTGCTGCCATCATCGTCAACATTTCTGAATAATCTCCCGATGCTGAGAATTCCTCTAGTTCCTCTGGAGAGAATCTTCTAGCGGAAAACTTAGAATAATTCTTCACCTGCTGCGAACTATCCAGGTTGAGTTTAAGGGTAGTTTGAAGAACTCTAGGGTTGGCTTCTCTAGCTTTAAGCCTAACTGCCTTAGCTTCTTTAGCTGTGAACAGATTAAGTATCTGATTAATTATTACCTCCTCTTCCAGCACGTTTCACACGATCGACGCTTTCTTCAGGTTCTTGATACTATTGCTGTTATTATTACTGTTGAGGAGCTTATTGCTAACGAGATGCCTATGAGAGTTACTCAGCTTATTATTAGTTTTGTTGCGATGTTGCTGGTTTCCAGTTGTACCCAGGCCATGATGGGCTTCCAGCTTAACCTCCTCCAACAGCAGTATTTTGCTATGATTATTAACCTACAGCAGTGGTTGGTCGAAGATCAGTTGAATAATCAGTTGGAGCATTCGATGTCCCAAACGGAGCATTTTATGTTGTCTTCGATCTAAACTCTGAACCTACAAAGCAGAAAAAAGATAGTTAGCCAACAAATTCCAACAATAAAATCTACCTTAACCTGGTTATTGTCTGTAGTTTGCAGGTGCAAATTACTGATATACCTGTGGATTATCCTAATATAACTAGAAACAACAACAAAATGAATCAGAATAATTTAATGACAGCTTCACGCTTCACTAAAATAATTTCAAATTTACTCTGTAGGCGTTGACCATCATGAGTTCGAAATACTGGTCGTTGTCAATGTTCGAGGAAACATTATTGTAGTATTCCTAGAACTCTTATCGTGTAACTCGTTAATCTTTCATACCAACTTTGAGATTATGATGTAACTCGAAGGTCTCTAAAAACTCACCAAGCACTTCATCCTCAGTGCGCTTGCCACTTCTGACTTCAGGATGATTCTTCGCATTGTAGACACCTTTAATGTCATTAATAGTGAGTATTCCATCACCGGTTTTGTCTAGTTTCTTGAATGCTTGGCTGACAATATTAGTTCTAAATTCGTTCATTTCCCCTTGGAGAACTCGAACAAGTTCATCGATTTCGACAACACCATTTCCATTCAAGTCCATGTAGCTAAATAATTGTTTCATTTGATCATCAGTTAGTCCCATCTTGTAGTCGTTTAAGGCCTTTCTGAACTCACTGTAGCTGATGCATTTATCGAAATTATCGTCCATTATCTTGTAAAATAAAAAAAAAAATTCAAATAAACAATCCTTCTCCAACTGCTTACTCTGAATTATCTTTGAATTCCGATAAACCCACGTGTTCCACGAGTAGCAAGCTTAGCTCTGACTTATTCAAGGAGCTCTTTCTCGTTACTGTTTTTGATAAATTAACTAATTACAACACATGAGTATTTTTATTGTATTTTGTTTACTAATTCGCAGATTATTAGGGTTATTGCTAATTTTGTTTGGAACTATTATTTCCAGCTGTTCTCTTGACTCTTTCATCTTGAACTTCAATAGGCTATTGCAATTATGACTTCTATCCAGGAGTCGATTAGACACTGCTATAACCTGCTTAGGTTTTCACTGGTGTTCTATTCAAATTATTCTCATTCTCTTAATATCTCCCTTGAGTCTATCTAGATTGTTGCTATTGTTATTAGTTGTTTTTATATGCAGATTGAAGGTTAGCTTGTTATGCATTGCTATCAGTCCATCCAGGTTTATTCCAATTTCTGTTAGCACCTTCGTTCATTCTCCAGGCATTGTTCATCATTAGTTCGAAGTAATCATCTCTATCAATCGATGCACTGATGAATGCATAATAATCTTCAAATTCTGCGGGTGTAATTTGTCCATCACGGATTCCTCTGAAACCGACATATGTTTCGAATGTACTTAAGAACTCCTCCAGAACAGATTCTTCTGTTCTCTTGCCACTGCGGACATCTGGATGCATCTTACCATTGTAAACAGCTGATAAAAATAAGACAAAAAAAATGTTATCCGTTATCCATTTTATAATTAATTATTTTCTTACCTTTTATATCCTTAATGTCTACAATTCCTGAGCCATCCTTATCGAGAATTGTAAATGCTTATTAGATAAGACGACGACGGTTTTGATTCAGTGGTCCTCTGATTCCTAAGAGGAATTCGTCATAATTAATCACAGCATCTCTGTTTCTGTCGAAGTAATCGAAAACATCTTGGATTTCTTAGTCATTGATTTCGACTCTGAAATCTCTCACTGCCTTAGTGAACTCTTGTAAATCAAGTGTTCTTGAGTTGTTATCATCGAAGATCTTGAATTAACGAGCAATCCCAAGAATTCCTGTAGCACCTCGTGAACGTAGTTTGTCTTAGAAACGAGTAACAGAATCTTGCTATGTGTGACCTTGGAAATAGTCATTCGCTCTGGCCATGCTTGAGGGCTTCTAAGGAGAATCCTTTCTATGGAAATTAACAAAACAAGACAAAGTTAAACAAGATCTCAAACATATCCCACATCCATATCAATTTTTTAAAAGTAGCCCTGGTAATTTAATCCATTTTTACCTTGTCTAAGCAGTAGAGTTTCCGAATATCATAGCTGAGAATTCCTTGTAATCAAGCTTTGCATCGCTATCAACATCATAATAGTTGAAGAGGTCAACGAAATCCTAGCAATTATCAAAAATATTATGAAAATTCACTCAAACAACAACAAACTTTATCAATCCTTTCCCTAATCTCATATCTATTTCTTACTTGCTTATTGAAGATAGGAATTCCAATTTTTTCCACGACCTTCAAGAACTCACTCTAATCGACTGATCCATTATTATTCAGATCAAAATACTTGAAGCTCTTAAGAAGCACAGCCTCTTCACTGCTATGCGAAGTAGTTTTCTAACTTAATCTCTGTCTCAATTCCTTCTCAAATGAAGATCTAAATGATGCCATCTTATCTGTCTGTGTGTGTGTGAATATGCTCCTGTAATAAATGTCTCTTTCTTTTTAGTTATTGTTGTTATTTTTTCTTAAAAAGATTTCTTTAAATTATTTGTTTTTCCCCTTTGATGTTATATTTTCTTATTGCCTATTTTATTTATCGCTTAGTATCCTTTTTTTCTTCTAAATAACAACAAATTATCTTAATCGTTTCTTAAACTGCCAATTCCACCTTGTTTCTTTGAATCTCTCTCTCGTGAGATAAATAATATCTTTTTTTATTGCTCAACTGTTTTTTTTATTTTTTTTATTCTTCTCCCTGATTTGCAGATTATCATCAAATCCTTTACATATCTATCTACTTCTTAACTGTAATTCTCTGATCATAATATTCTTATCATGAGTTAAGTCCATTTTCCTTGATTAAAACTTTTTTGTTAAAACTAAATACAATTTTGCTAATAATTAAAAAAAACAATTTGTTAAAAATATTTAGAAGTTAATTCCTCAGAATCAATCATCTATCTCAATTCTATGTCAATCCATTGCATCCCTTCCTCAATCAATCAACAATCTGCAATTACCTTCTTTTCTCATTCCCTTTAAACCCCAGAATATTTCCATTCTAACTAATCTACCCACTCTACTTTCTTGATGCTACAAATTCAGCTAGGAAATGTTCAGATTATCTCTCCAATCCATAACTCTTCAATGGCGATAGCAACAACTATTTTTACTTCTATTACAAGATATCCTTCCTAGTTCCTTCATAATCAGGTGATTTCGATTTCTGTGAACTCTTCATATCTTCAAATTAATGTTCTTTCTAAAAGAACGTCAAACCTAATTTATTCCCAACAAACGCAAACGCTGTGTTGTCCTTTTAGAATATACTAGTTGGCCTAATGAACCCATTGTACAAATGGTTATTCTCAGAAGTGTTGAGTAGATTCTTTTTGACTAAATGCGCTCGAAGATTCCTCTTGTTGATATTTTTTCTCAGCTACTCTAGTCCGTCTCGAGCCATTAGTTCTTATAAAGACATATTGCAACTAGGAGTGCTAGTATCATATGTATCATTAGTATTTTGCTTGACAATTGAGCTATTGCTTGTGTCTTCATTCTTTGATCTTTTGTTTCTAGCCGGCGATATGCATTCTTCCATATTCACTGGTTTCCACTCTTCTTTATATTTACCCCCTCCTTGATGATGAACAAGACTACTATTCTTGCTTAAATTAACCGAATTATCATAGAATATCATAGGTTGCAAGTGCATTTCATCTTAATCAATTACTTCACTGTTCGCCTATTCCTCTTCATTCTAACCATACCCATCAATATTTTATTTGATGCTACTATCTTTTGAACACTAACTTCTCTGTTGCAGCCCTTTAACATCTATCCTTTTTCGTTAACTCGATGGGGAACTATCTCTTATACTCAAGGAGTTCACTCGGCTAGGAGGGAGTATAATTGATGGCATGTATTCACTCTTTGTTGAGTCTATCTACCCATTTGATAATTTAATTGGGGTTTAGAATATCTCAATCTTGTCATTTTGTTCGATCTTTGGTGATTTCTGTTAGAACATGTTACTCAGATTATGATTTGTCTTAGCATCTGTTGTAACTGCTCTTAAGCTTCTCTTATTCCCCCTATTACCTTCAAATTCACTAATCCTGATTTTATTCCTTCTATCTTATGATTGCATATATCGTAGTTTATCTTCAAGTTCTTATCTTGGAAGTAGTTATAACACTTGCTAATTGATTTTTCTTTTATCATCTTGTTTTAAGTTATTCTTCGAGAATGCAAGAATCTATGTGATTCTTTACTCTCTGAACTTCTTTTTCTCGGCGGAAATGCTCAGAAAGATATTCAGAAATCTTGGATCGTTAATGAATCGAAATAAATAATGATCTCGTTGAAGTACTAATAATGCGCCCTCCGATGAAGCGCAGATGACTTCAAATTCGCGAGAATCCTTGCCTTCAATGATCTCCTCTTCTCCGAATACGTGCCCTCGACAGAGATGAGATATCTAAAGGAGCAGTGCAAAAATAAGATTCGCTATTTTAAAGGTACAAATTTTCATTTTGCGTGTGTGTTTTGAGTTTCATTATTTTGTTGTTACATCTGAATTGAATAGAAATGTATCTGAAAACTGAGTACCAGTTACTCCCGCTGGCTACTCGCATGTTAACGATAGTGTCGAGTGTAGATGGAATTCTCCAGAAATTATAAAGTAGATTCTATCAGCTGGTTATTTAAACGTGTAGACAGTTTAACTCCTAAAAAATGTAGTAAACGACAAGAACGGCAGCATTTGCAGCTAATTCGACAGAGTGCATGACGCAAAACATGGAAAGGCATTCAGCAGAGAGAGTAAATACGACGTTTACGCATGCAGGAACCTAGCTAGATTCTTGTGTTGCTTGAGTTAAAGTAACAGAATATCCTGCGATCCATGACTGTTTTTTGCTACCACTGTGAACGTTCTTCTGTCAGTCCCAAGGGAAAGCTACCCAAGAATGTTGCCAGGGTTTAGAGTACCTAGATGTTTTTTCTCAGAGTTCCATTTGTTTTTGCTAAAGTAATCGCATTCCCCGCGTAGGAGTATGTACAAACCATCAGTGCCGAGATCATCTGCGAAAGAGAGAACAAATGTATTAGATAGAGTTGAAGAGAGTAAGTGATAAATTGAGAGAGAAAAACTCAGAGAGTTTATGATAATCTTTTATTATTTTTTCACCTTGATTGTAGATAACGTCACCTGGGTTTTTGCTGATGACTTTAAACCATGGCATGACTCGTTGGGATACAAATGACTAACCCTTTGCTTTAATCATCGAAGAGATGAATGGAATATGACTCACTAAAGATAGCATGTATAATAGCTCCTCCTGGTTCTTTTCTGTTTTGTTGCTGAGCTCAATTAGCTTTTCAATCTATTATGCTCTATTCTAAGATGGCTGTGTTTGTGGAGGACATAGATTGTTTTGAGAATTCTTAGTTTCATTCTGGTGCTTTTCTGTGTTGCTTGGAGTATTTGAGTGCAATTAAGGAAGAATTTCGTCAGCGCATGAACCTTCTGTGTTCTCATTGGAAGTATTTTCTGTGATTTCAGAGGGAAATACCTGCAATACGCTGATCATGAGTTAGAAATTGATGATTTCTAATTGTTCAAATTAACAATTTTCTTGC
>Ga0302271_10003430_pt1 | contig 13385 bp, 6 predicted proteins | sample III_Bog_N1_1_FD_198767 | JGI IMG/M metagenome (GOLD analysis project Ga0302271, IMG submission 198767) | Peat permafrost microbial communities from Stordalen Mire near Abisko, Sweden - III_Bog_N1_1 | ecosystem: Environmental > Terrestrial > Soil > Wetlands > Peat | place: Sweden: Abisko... | reverse complement strand
ATCCTCTTCATCTTCGGTTCTTCCCAGATTAAAAACACCACTTTATTTATCCTAAATACTTTGATCCCTTGATTTATGTTATTAAGTCATAAATATCTTCTAATAAAGTGCATTTATTTCCAAGTTACCTTCCTGTTTTTTTCATCTATCTATCTGCTATTGGTCAAGGTTGAGTATTTTTATTCTTAAAACCTATTTGATTAAAGCTAATTTATTCTTACTCGGTTGCTTTAAGAAATTCGGTTGTATTTTACCAATAGATTGTAAATTATTTAAGCAAATTATTTGTTTGAGATTGGATCATTTCTGATGTCTATGACTTCACAATAATTTGAAAAAATACAATTTCAAAAACAATCAAACCCAAATGAATTCAAATTATTAGAAACTTAAATCCAAATACTGCTAAAAATGCGGAAGAGAAAAGATGAACAATAACGCAGTGCGAGTTAATAAAACTAATAATGAAATCTTTGATTTTTTTAAGAAATAAAAGTAATACGAAGTTCTTGATTTATTTTTGAAAAAAAAAAGATATGAACGATCCCACTTTAGAGAAGACAGCTCCTTACTAAATGCACCTCCAACAAATAAATATGATTAAGCAGTAAACATTAATGAAAAGAGAGTTGGATAAGATTGATAGCGTCCTTTAGGCTATGTCTTCGTAAAAAGAACAACTACTCAAAACTAAGCTGCTAATTGTACAGAAAATCAAAAAGTAACTGATGAAAAGTGGAACAGAATCAGTTTATTTAGATGCTATTTTTGACAATGATGGAAATCAAAAAGAGGGAGTGATTGTGCTTCCTGAAGGAGAAAATGAACAAAAGGAAAATAAAGATAAAGATAAAGAATAAAGATAAATTCTTTTGTAGATTGTTTAAGAGGATAACTTTGATAGCATCACAGCACCTGTAGATACTGAAAAGGTAGATATTATCAGTAAAATAACACCTGATAATTTGATGGAAGAGGAGAATAAACAAGATCAAATTAATGTTTAGTAAAACCTAATCTAATCACAGGAAAAGATAAACGAAAATCATGAGTAGCCAGCTCAGAGTTCAATTACTAATATTCAGAGCTAATCTATTGAGATAATTCCTCCATTAGAAAAATAAAATAGCAACAAAATGGAAACTGAACTTGAGAATACTGGTAATACCAACAATAAAGTTGCAGAATAAACTAAAATGGCAGAGAGTATTTCAGAAACTGAAGATAACGTAATTTAACCAGAATCTCTTGATAATTCATAGCCTGTTTCTCAAACGCAAACACTTAATTTCCGCAATAAAGCATTTAAAAGTGCACCAACTAAAAGATAAGAAAATACTAAAGGATCGTTGTTGTACTCTGGAAATAATGAATAACAAGACCAATCAACATAGATTCTCAGATAAATACCGGAATCTAGTAATTCAAACATCATTTCAGGTTAGAATAGAGACAATGATATTATTAGAAGCAAAATCAATAAATTAATTAGCCAGGCTCCTTGCCTGTAGAGTTAAGAACTTCTGAAAAGCAATAGTTTCATCAAGTCGGATGCCCGTAATCAGACATTGCAATAATAACATTCAGTATTTTATGCAAGAAATAATAGAGTAGAAGAAGGTAGAGGGTATTAAACTTCTTAAAAATAAAGCAATAATTCTCAAATATATCACTAAGGATAGATTCAAAATATCAGATAAGCTCGTAATCATGTACACGTTTAAAGTTAAAAATAGTAATCTAGAGATAAAGTATCGTTAATATCCAGTTTAAACCATTATCATAGCCTGTATTCTCCTTTTAAAGTTGGATAAATAAATAATCAATTTAAAGCTTAAGCTCCTAACTAATCCAAATCATTACAAGCTTCACAAGGTTAATAAATCTAAAGTTAGGTATAAATCAAATAAGATATAAGATAAGCCAATCATATTTAGAGTTAAGGTCCTAGGAGCTCAACATCTCCAGGAATAACTCCATTAGTCGCTGATAATAAAAGTGAAATTAATTAAATTAGAAAAGTAGCACCTGATGTTGATGATAAAAATACTTAAAAAACTAGCGATGAGAAACCTGAAACGGTGAATCAAGTGAGAACAAATGTTCCTGTTATCCCTGAAAAGCTTGATTTACCTTTAGAAATCAGTAGCCAAGTTATTCCTGAAGTTCTTGTCGACAAACAATCACAAATTAGGAGTAAAATCAAGGATATGCAAAGCTTAATTCCAGCAAATAATGTTAGAATTGATGTTAATGAGTAGAGATAAGATGTTAATGAGTAGAGATAAGAAGATTAATGTGGAGAGTTTGTACATAAATTTGTATCTTCCTCGCAATAAATATCTAAGTAAATAACAACTAGCCCATAGATTTTAATCTAGACTACCACTAAGACTCCATAATAAGAATAAGCTGGTACAATTTCATTAGAATAACTGACAAGCTAAGGAGAAATAATTCAATAATCTTTAAGCATGGCAGCCGCGGTTCAATAATAAATTGAAGATAATACATACACTGTATTGGAAATTAATAGTGAAACATCATCATTTGATGTAATAAACTTAGTTCCAGATGCACTCTCAGATCCTTTAATTAATGTAGAGACGATTTCCAATCCAAAATCAAATATCCCTACTGACTAATTGGAATAATCAGAAAATCTCTCAATTCTGAGATCATCTGTGATTGCTGGATAATCAATCTCCCCAACCGAAATGATAGATCCGTCAGAAATAACTCTACAATAAATGAAATAAAATGCTCCAAATACCCCTCAAAAATAAGATCAATTCCAAGAGCAGTAGGAAAATTATCATCCTTCATTTTAGGAGAATTAATTTTGTAGCTCTCCAAGTTCTAAAGACAATCAAGATAACAAAGTAACTAGTCTTTCTCCTCAAGATTAGATGTCGAATTCAGGTTCCACATAACCATCATAAGACGAAGAAGAGTTGTCAGTTGAAAAGAGAATAAGCTAAATAGAATAAAAACTGATAGAATTCATTCGTGAAGGATGCAGAAACTAAGAATAAGTGTTGAAATAAGCACTGAGTTTAAGAGCAGAAATGAATCTCTCTAAAATATAAATGGCAATTTCCTAGAAGTGGTATATTTCCTTTTCGAAGCGGTTTAACATTGAAATTGAATGAAGAAAAAGAGATCAAAAGTACAGTATCAATTTGTTATCTTCTCCCCTTGTGTTAAGGTTTGTTTTATTTGACTCTAGCTTGGGAGACACTACTCTTTTTGTTTGTAATTCACATCAATAAATTAAACTTAAATATTGAAAAGAAGAGAGGGTCAATTTGGGGAATCTAAATCGAAGAGGACACCAGAAAGGTGGCTATATGTTCATTAATCTATTTAGGCATAAAAATGAAAATCAATTGATATTCTCTTTTACAAAAATGCAATGCTGAATTGAATTAAAGGGAGTATAATACTTTGTCAATATTTCTCCTCCAACTCTTCAATCAAAATTGAAGTAATGAGAATACAAATCTGTATATTTTTCTTCTCGGACTTTTCAATTAAAGTGAAATAATTAAGGAATGTTACAAAATTGGAAGCAAATTCGCCTAAAAATTTTTGAAAACAAGCATTTTTTTTAAAAAAAAAACTTTCACTAAATTAATAATAATAACAAGCATTTTTAGAAGATAAGTTAATGAATTTTTCTTAAAGTTAATTTTATAAAAAAATATGCTTCTCCCAGGAGATAGTTAAGTTAATGTTAAAGTACTCTAAGCCCTCACAGCACTTGGCAACTCCCAACCTTTAGACTTAAAGCTGAAATTGAAAGAAGGAGAGAAAACAAATTGTTTAATAATAAATAGCACTTTGAGAAGAAACTCAATATCTAATTAAACACCCAAAGAAATCATATCTTGAAATGAATATTAACTGCTAAAAACAATGAGAATTCTTTTTGTGTTTGGGAAATACGAATCCTTGATTATTTTTATTGGAAAAGCACATTGAAAAGTATTAAATCTTTCATCATAAAAAATATATTTTTGATCAAGCTGCTTTGAGAAAGAGTATGTCGCCAGCATCTCAAAAATAAGGTGTTAAAAAAAGCACGTTTCAAAGATTGTCGGATTTAAAAAAACAGCTAGAATCTAAAATAATATTTATCTATTGGTATCACAGATTTTTGAGCTAATATTTATTATTTCTAGATATTATCTCTCCTAAATACTCTCTATTTTTCTAAATAAAATAAATCTTGAAGCCTTATGTTTGAGTATCCCTTCCATTCCCAAAAATTAATTTATTTTTAAAGTAGATTGATCCGTTGTTTAAATCAGTCATGATTCCTTTTAATAAGACTCAATATTTTTGCTTTTTCAAAGCATCATTTTATGAACTTACCTCCTCCCATAATAATAATGATAATAAAAATAATTGCAACCTTCAAGTTATTTATTTTTCATATCGTTTAAAGTGGAAACATCACACAAAAGAAGTCTACTTTTAGCTAAAGATTTCATTCTTATTCAGTTTAACAAGACAAATTGTCAACCTGCAGAGTGATTCATAATAAATAAAACCAGATTTTAATTATTGAATCAAATAGCAGAGTTAATTTCTTAATCAGAAAAAGATAACAAAAACAACTAACTGGATCTTAAAACTAACGATGAGCTACAGTAATAGCAGCAGCAATGCTCAGTTTCAGAGAGGTGCTAATAATAACGAATAAATGTAATAATAGCCAAATCAATTTATTCTTAAGATTAAAAATAAGATATTTTTGTTCATTTTTCTTTGTTTTTTGGAGATTCTTTTACTACATTCTTACATCCTCTCTGATAAATTATCTGAATACTTTTTTTTGGGTGAAATAGCCAAAACAATTCTTATGGTGGTAACTAGCAGTAAAGCAGTAATCGAAATGATATCAATGGATATTAGGAGTAAAGTAATGGTCCTTCTGCCAATGCCTCTTAGTTAGGCAATTCCTAGTAAAGGTAGAATAACAGTCAGGAGAAGTTACATATTTTGCAGAAATCAATATTGTATTTTTGAATTAGGATAATATTTTCAGCTTCAAAGGCCAGAATCAATCAAATGCAGTCAGTTGCACCAGAATAAAACTATGAGTAATTCATAAATGCAATGCCATTCAATGATTGGCTTCCATAATTAAAGAAGATACAGGGGGGGAAAACATAAATGCTAACATAATTGTTTCTTTTTAGTTAGAAATTAACACCTTAGTTTCCAAAGATCATCGATAGTGTCTAGCCACTGATGTATGATACTAACTCAGGAGTAACATTTTATTATTTGATTGAGTCTTTTTGGTTAACAAGACCATTAAATTGATGTTGAAAGAAAGAATAGGAAGGATTATTAATATTTTGATTTTGATAAATAAATTCTACAGAACGCCTAACGGACATAAAGGGAACCATTTTTTAAATTCTAAGACAAGGGAATGCCAGTACTCATCAATTATCGAGCTCTCTAAAATAAGCAAAAGGTTATTCAACAGAAAAACAATCTTATTTTGTTCTGAATGCGTGTAACTCAAAATAATAATATTTTTGGTTTCTGCAGAACTAATAAATCCCCGTGGGTATCTTGATTGAGTATTTCCAGCAATGGATTGAGATCATGAAGGCACAGATTGACAACATTGTCAACAATCTGTATCACAGAGCAAGCTGCTATTACGAGAAATCTATCCTTCATCTATTCTATGAAATTCTAACTTACAATTAAAAATACATGAAGTATATTATGTTGTCTATTATTCCATCTCGAGAAATCCATTAGAATCACATTCTGAATAAAGTTGATCAGACATTATCAAGGTAACGCACAGAAATTAAAGGATGGGAAGCAAGAATTTAAATATGATTTCTCTTATTTTTTGAAACTAATCAAATAATTAGGCAGAATCTGAAGTTGACAACTTGCCAGCACTGCTATGATTTCACTAACAAATGCGAGGAATACGTTGATAAAATCCTCTCGATTGAGAATTTTAGACCAAAGGAGAGTATTCAAAAAGACATCCAAGACATCAAGAACACCTTCAAACAACTCATTTAAGATGTGGAATGCAAATAGATCTTTAAGAAATTCACAGGAATTCTCGAATAAAACTACTTACTCTAATTCGCAGAAGATGCATCTAAGGCTAAAGAAATCTTCAATAATTACAATCAATTCAGAAGACAAGTTGTGAAATACATCGATATTGATCTCATGGATATCGAGTCGTATGATAGAGAAGATGCTCTCGTAGTTTTCAGTGAATGGTTCCCAAAAGGAGATTTAATCATTCGAGATTTAGAAAACGTTTCAAGTTGGAATCTCCCTGAAAAAATAAGAAATCTTGCAACAAATTACAGAAACGAACTGATTAAGATAACAGAGAAGCTGAAGGGATCTATGTTGATAGCACCTTGCTTTATTTTGTTGAGCATCGAGCAGATTTTCTCATCGAAATTTAGACTGAATATGGATTCTTAGAATGTGAAAAAGATAATGTAAACATAATTAGAAAGCAATAATCACTTCCTCAATACAATAGGGAGTAAAATAGACATCTTCAAGACAGGTTTTGATCAAGTAAGAATTCAAGAGATGAAATTGATAATTTAATTTATTTATTTTTATTTTTTGAAACTCCTTCTTTTGCAAGTATTTAACTCAGAATCAATCTTAGTTTGAAGTGAAATGGAATGCTCTTATGGACTGCTATGATAGTGAAATAGGGTCATTTATTGAGGAACTTAAAGGAATCAATCCAGAATAAAAATTATCCATAGATGTTGAATAAACAAAACTGTTTAATAAGCTAAAAACATGCTGTAAAAAGATAGAGAATCTGTACCTTGAATTGTGGAATTGGTTTGAATAGTGCAGAAGGGAATTAGGAATGTAGAGTGATCTTACCGAAGAAGATTAGGAAGTGATTCCTAGAGAATTAGGGTTCATTGAACTCATTTAGTAAACCTCATAAAATTTACGCAAAGGGTTTTACGAAGCGAAATTCTTAACTGCAGATCCAATTTCTCTTATGGAACCTACAGGCCTTGAAGTTCAAGCCAAGAACATAGAGGAGTTCAAGAAAACGGTGATTGGATTATAGTATGAGTTCAATTAATTACAAAGCAATAATTTGCTTAATAAGATATTCAAAGTGCTAACAGTGAAAGATCCTTTGATGCACGCGCTCTTGGAAAAACGCATCGTTGATGTGATTGTAAGGGACAAAGAGAAATTTTCAAAAATAACTGTAGTTATGTTGATATTGAAAGATTTTTTTTGTTGAATAATTTTAGAACTAGGTGATCGCAAAGCCAAGTTTAGAATGCATAAAGGATAAAATCAGCTATTTCGATGAGATCTAGTAAAACATAGCTGATCATTCAGTTCAAGAATCGACTCAGGATTAACTAATTGGGAGATTAAAGAGGGTTTTCAGAAATTTAATATTTATTGAAATGAAGGCACCATTCAAATATGAGGATATCCCAGAAATGAAAACGAAGCTTCAAAAATCAATCACGGATATTATGAACACAGACACCTAAGCAGATCTTAATGATTTTTATTAGAAAAATGTTAGAGAATGTCTTGATAAATTAGCTAAACTTTAAGTGCATGTGGAAGGATTTAGCTATACTGATTTTGAGTAGATCTTAGCTGAGGCATAGCATATTGGGGAGACATATGAGATTTACAATTCGGTATTATCTTTTGAAAAAAAAGAAGTGGAAATTATGTCTTTTTATTAACAAATCTTTAATTTTTTCAAAAGGTGATAGGAAAACAAACTGAGCACATAAAGCTGCAGCAACTGAAAGACGTTCTAGAATCAACATATGTCTACTTTTTCTCCTAATAAAACCCTCCTGTGACTGCCATTATTTAAACTCTTTCACCATTTCTAACTGAGTTGCAGCAAAACATCTAATTAGTAAACAAATTTTCTAAGAAAAATCTCAAAGGATTTGATAATTTAAGTAAGGTTCTTACCTCTCAAAAGGATCTTCTTCTAGCAATACAAAATGCTTACAGCACATTCTACAATGAATTGAGTGAATGGAGCCTTTACCCCATTGAAAATATGGCTACTCTTATTGTTCCACTGAAAAATTGGTTCATGCATATTCATTAAAAAGTGTTTTAACTTGAAAGCAAGAAGTAAATGAATTAAATCATGTATTTGAATGTACTGGAAGAAAAAGAGCTCAGTGACATTGCTAACGATAAGGTGGTTCGTAATAAGTACTTTGGACTTAAATCAGCCATGGGCAAGACGGATATTGATAAGTTAAAACAAAATAACACTCCCATCAAGCAAGAAAAATGGGAAATTGTTTTAGAGTGGGAGCAAAAACCGAAGGTGACTAAACTCATTGTTGATATTTTCTTGCCATTCAAGGGCTTTCAATTAGGGATCTCGACTTTTGATGATTCCGAGGGTAATATTTTTTTTTGCTTCAAAAGGATATTAATAACTGAGTCCTTTTTTTCTTCCACAAACCAGATCCAATCAAAGTTTACAACGAGACTCTTTCGAATGAAAATGCCTTCAAGAATACTCGCATTGAGTTGGAAGTCGAAATGAAAGACATTTACATCCCGATTTTAGTGCAAATCACTGCTTATGATGAAACTCAGTTCAAACGGATTTCTTATGAGAGAAAAATCTTAGTGTCAAGTTTAGAAAAAGAAACTAAACTTCTGCTGTCTGAGGTTGGCATGCAATTCTAACCAAGAGAAGATTGGAAGTTCTATGTGAAAGTAAACAGTTATTCTTTCTTGATTTATTTTAGTTTAGCAATTTGCATCATCAACTTCGACTGTTTTTATCCATAGTGTGGAGAAAAGATCAACTGGAATCCTTGCATCAAAATTTGTGATGTTAAGCAAACTGCGGACAAGGAAAAAAGATTGGTTGTGGAATTCATTTAAGAAGTGAGTGTCAAACAAAGAAACTGGGAGAATATTACAATGGATGAAACCTAGCAGGGATCTCATGCATTTACGATTAATGGTGGAGGCAATAATAAAAGAATATATTTCTTTGTGATAGAATGTGATGGATGCGAGAAGGACCTACCAACTAATGACCACAAAGTATTTGTCAACGGAAAGACAAAATCTACTATTTCACAAACATTCACCTACTCCAATAACGACTCCTAACGTAAAAATCACTTAAAAATGTCCTTTTTGCTTTAATAGTCTATTATTTTCTAGTGATGAGAAAAGAAAAGCCCATTTGGATGCTTGGGTACATCAAAGAAGGAGTTTACTAAAAGACTGGAGTATTCATTCCAAGAACTGAAGTTGAAGAACATTTCCAACTTGCTATTAAAGAGACATAGTGAATTTATAATATCATAATAGATGTGTGAATTTTCAATAGCAAACAAGCGATTATGTATGTATGGATCAGTATGTGTTTATATAATTTTGAACAAATCAAATTTATTTTTTCTAAACTAATAAAGTGTAGTTGGGTTCAAGCCTGAATTGGGGCATTTTGAGAAATAATAAATTTACTTTTATTAGAAAAAACATGATTGCCTGTTGAGGCCCCTTCTTCAATCAAAACATTAAACTAATTTATAAAAATAATCATCTTTTTTTGATAAGAGCATGGAATTATTAGCGGTTAAAATAACTAAAGAAGAGATGTGTGTATGGTTGCCTGTCTATCTGATCTATTCTTTTGTAATTTTTTGAAATTATCTAGTCGCAAAGATCGATTTTGAGCGTTTCGAGAACAAAGGTGAATAAATTTATTAACCTAGCAGCAGCAGCTTTGAAAGGTAGGGAAGTGAAGATTAAACTTTGCTTAGAATCAATCATAAAAAAATAAATAATTATTTTTGTTAAATCAACCCTCTTCCTTCTTCTTCTTTTGAATTATTTCATTTCCTTCTCAAAAAAATGTCAAAAATCTACTTCAGTAACAACAGACAGCAACCACTAAACTCCTCAAAAACTGCTTATTCTTTTCAAGCCAAGTAATTTTCTGAACATTAAATTCCTTCTCGTTCATTGTAAGATCAAAAATTACCTCTTAGATCTACTTAGATTGATCATTTCTCAGAAATATCTACTTCCTGCAATTCAGAAGAGAATAACACTGAAGATTTCTTAGACTAAATGCCTTAAATGTAGAATGCTTTCAGCGCAATCATGCCAAGTGCCAAACAACTAAGTCTCCCATCTATCATCGTTCAGCCATCAAAGACATAAAAACAAATTGGCAGCATTGCGATACCAGAAGAAGCAAAGTATAAAACAGAAATGTGCAAAAACTGGGTTGATACTGGGAAATGTAACTATGGAGAGAAGTGCAAATTCGCTCATGGAAAACATTAGCTCGTTTAGAAGGTTTCTGCGAACAAGCACTTCAAAACTAAGCCATGTAAACAATTTTTCGAGCATTCTTTTTGCTAGTATGGACCTAGATGCCACTTTCTTCATGATGTACGAACATTTCAAGAAATTAAATCCGCACACGGACATCTCAAGCAACCTCTAAACTTGGCGCTCTTCACAGAAAAGTAGTTACAAAACTAAGGACCTGCCATAGCCTCTTCCACTGTGAATTCTTCAAGACGTCTTGATATTTTCCTTAGAATTACAGGTTCTGATTCATCATCTACTTCATTTTGAGTATATTCCGGCTGCTGATGAAATAGCTCTCTGTAATAGTTGCAAATAATATCTCCTAAATCTCGCCTTATCTTAGAATATAGATCTTCATTTTTTCTAACTTTATATTAATACAAAAGACTCAGTTAATTTATCATGAAAAACATAGCCAAATTATTTTTTAGTTTATCTAAAATTTTAATAACACAATTCAACAAAATAATTAATCTGGAAGATTTTAAGGATTAAAACTTTGCTTCTAAAGAACTTATCAGCTTTCAATCCCTATTTCATTATTTTTTTGTGCACAAAAACAGTAGAAAGTTTACTTTTGATTAATTGTTTCAAGCAATTTTATCTAATTTTTGAAAGAATGTAAATATATCTTAATAATTAATAGCAACATTTATTACAAACTTATGTCTTTAGTGAGAAATACAAAAAAATTATGGCTTAACATACACTATTGGATAAGCTCATAAAATACAAAAAGATGAAAATAATCTCTTAATCTAAAGAGAGTAATACAGTTTAAACTAATTTATGGCGACGTTGGCTCTACTGGAATCTTATTCTTTAAGTAAAACTACCGCTTCAACAGCATCCACCTTCTTTAGTCTTTTTTGCCTATCCAGTTTGGTTTGAAATCATGATTCTTCCAGCTTTCTTCCCATTCTTTTTCTTTGAAATTTCTATTTTTTGAGCCAAAAAATCCAACAAAACATTTGAAACAACTTAAAAACAAAAAAGAAAAATATTTAAGAATTTTTCATTTTTTTACCTTCTGCAACATATTGAAACATATCATCGATTCCCTTGTTATTTTTGGCAGAAGTCAGAAAGTGCTTCGCGCCCACCGAAAGAGCATATTCTTCAGCAGCTTTTTTATCGATTTACCTGCTTATTTCCATATCACATTTATTGCCTGCTATGCAAAGGGTGACCTGGTTGAGATCAAGCACATCCTGTAATTCCTTTACCCAGCTCTTCACCTTGAAATGTGGTATTGTTTAGTAACTAAAAGCGACAACAAATATTGAGAAATTATATTTACTTTATCAAAGGATTCTTTGAAGGTGATATCATAAACAATGATTGCACACTATGAGGATTAGTAGTACATAGGTGTAATTGATCTAAATTTTTCTTAGCCGGCAGTATCCTGAAAAAAATAACACAGAACCCTTAGAGTTTTCGCGAAGATCTTCTAGAAAATAAGAAATATTTCAGAATTAAAATGTACCCAAATAGCAAGATTGACAGTTTCACCATTATCGCCAACTGGTACTTTCTTTTCTAAGAAAGAAGCATTTATTGTCGATTCCTGATCGTCTTTATACTAGCCCTTGCAATACCGTAGCGTCAATGAAGTCTTCCCAACTCTCCCTTTTTTTTTAAACATATTTTAGAAATTGTTCTTGATCTTTAAAAAAGATTCTCATATGATACCTTCACCAAGGACGACCACTTTCCTTACATTGTTCTTGCTCATTGCTCAAGAGATTCTAAAAGATTGAAAAGCAAAATTAAGTTTTAAAAGAGGAATTCATGCATCGTAAGTGACTGATTGCATACATTTTTGTTGTGTTTTTTATTTCTTGCTGAATGAGTATGGAAGAGAAGAATTAATATCAAACAAGAACTTTTAATTAAAGAATGAATACCTTTGATTGTTTTCTTTGTGTAAAACTGAGAAAGAGAGAGAGAAAAAGTGATAAATTATTATGGTTTTTTTCTTTGATTTTTCTACTCTTTTGATACTCTTTCAATTTCAATGTTCTCCCTATTACGACCACCTAATCAGACATAGATTTCTTATATTATTTTCACTCCCTGCTCTTACTTTTGTAGGGCTCAAAAGAACTGAAGGCAAGAATATTATAATAGCAGAAATATGTAAGAATTTATCTATTTATATTCCTTGAATAAAATATTCTGAGAAATGGAAAATAAATGTTCATTTTAAATCAGAGCCTAAATTATTTATTGTTCAAAAAAAGTAAAGTAAAAGGGAATAATACGTAATTTGATTGATCAGATTTCTGAGCAATTTGTTGGCTGATATCTCACTCAATTTATCAAATCATAATACAAAAAGTTAGAATATCTTATAAAAAGGAACGAGTAGTCTCCTAAGTAGAAAATCTTTGTTCAATTACATCTGTATCTTTGAAGAAACTTGTCTTGAGAATAAAATAATGATATTACTTCTTATTCCACTAAACAAAACAGCTTTCTTAATAATAATCATACAAATTATGGGTAGGTTACTAAAGTAGTAGGAACTGAAATAATCTATTTCCAAACGTTTTAGCAGGGTCATGAGTCCATTAGACTCTAAGATATCACAACATAATATCGGTTCTCTTACTTCTTGACTTTGAAATTATCCTAAAAAGCACATTATGTAAAACAACTACACCAAATTAATTTCAAAACTTACAATCGAGTGACGAAGTAACTCTTTCTACTCATTTGATTTGAAATGCACAATAGTAAAGAAATGAGAAGAGTGCAATAAACTTTTAAAAAAGTAGATTTATTTTAAAGTATCGAAACTTATTTTTACGGCAACCACCTCTGAAAAGAGAAAAGTCAGGGAGGGTTATTCGTTTTGACTTCACTCACATTTTACAGAGTTAGGGGAAATCCTTCAGCTTTCCACTAGGTATCAAATTTAATTTAGAGGGATTAGAACGCTCTTTCTTTTGAGATATTTTTTGTATTGAGGGAAAAATCAAAAT
>Ga0302271_10003429_pt1 | contig 13386 bp, 6 predicted proteins | sample III_Bog_N1_1_FD_198767 | JGI IMG/M metagenome (GOLD analysis project Ga0302271, IMG submission 198767) | Peat permafrost microbial communities from Stordalen Mire near Abisko, Sweden - III_Bog_N1_1 | ecosystem: Environmental > Terrestrial > Soil > Wetlands > Peat | place: Sweden: Abisko... | reverse complement strand
GCAATAGTGGATCTCTTTTGACCAACTGCAACGTAAATGCAGTAAAGTTGTTTGTTGACATCTCCACTGTTGAAAGCTTCTCTTTGGTTGATGATGGTATCAATAGCAACGGCGGTTTTTCCAGTTTGTCTGTCACCTAAAAAGAACGTAAATATTGAGATAAAAAAATAAGAAAATAATAATTAAAATGAAGTTTAAATAAATTAGTATCTTTTCTAATTGCAAATTCTTAGATTTTTACCAATAATGAGTTCTCTCTGTCCTCTTCCAATGGGCACAAGGGAGTCAACACACTTGATACCAGTTTGCATTGGCTCGTTGACGGATTGTCTGGGAATAATACCTGGAGCTTTCACTTCGACTCTAGCTCTAGTGGTGGTCTTAAGGGGACCAAGTCCATCGATGGGGTTACTTTTAAGAAAAGAAAGTTAATTCCATCATTTTTCTCTAAACATTAAACTAACTTACCCTAGAGCATCAAGCACTCTTCCGCACATAGCATCACCAATAGGAACATCAACGATGGCTCCGGTTCTCTTGACGACATCACCTTCCTTGATATCTCTGAAAATTTATTTTCAAAAATCATTTAGAAATAAATCCAAGCTAATTTTTGTTATCATACCTGTCATTACCAAGAACGACAACACCGACGTTATCAGTTTCAAGATTGAGTGCCATACCTCTAATTCCTGTCTTAAACTCAACCATTTCACCTGCTTGAACTTTAGTTAGACCGAAGACTCTTGCAATACCATCACCAATGGAAATAACTGTGCCGTACTCAGTAATATCATTCTGTTTGATTACATAAAAAGAGAAGATTATTTATGAATTTTAAACAAAACTAGAATATCAACTTAAAGAAATGTTTATCATTGTTATTATTTTCATTAAAATAAACAATCCTTATTTCTCAAAATGTTATTGATATTACTTGTTGAGTGATTCCTTTAATTTTATCTGCAAGAACAGATGAAGCTTCACCTGTGCTGAGCTTCTTGCTGGCAAGAACTGATGAGGTTCTAAATCCATAGAAGGGAGTCACTGAGAGTCTGGGCAAGCTCTTAGCTAAGCTGTGGAGGTTTTTCATCATTATTACCTTTTTAGTCTCCGAATTTTTATTTTTATTTCGTTTTCTTCCTTTTTACTCTTTTCCTTCCCTTAGATTTCTGTATCACCCCCCCACAAAGACAGCATCTTTCTTATATTTCCCCTTTTTGTTTGATAAATGATTTTTATATTCCCTTTTCAGCTTCTAATCAATAAGGCAATAAAGAATCAAATATCCTTCGCAAAAAGGAAATGAAACAAGCCCCCCATTTGTTTTTAAGATCATCTAATTTTAATTCAAATTTTTATTTAGTTTTTTATTTTTCATAGAAAAAAAAAGACAGCTAACTGTGATAGATTTTGTTTCTTAGTGGTTATGAAAAGAACAATTTGGGAATGATTTTTTAATCTTCTTAGGATTTATGTATTTGCAGATAAATTGCCATTATTTCAGCTTTGATAAATACTAAAAGAAATAATAACAATTTAATTCAATAAAACACCTTACCAAAACCTAAGAATAAACTAATTATTAATTTCTTTTCTAACAACAAAGCGAGAGTCTATTTTTAAGAAGTTATCTAATTACTTAAGATTAAAAGAATTCTAGATTGATATTGATCTTCATATTTTATTTTAAAAGTAACATTTACTTAGAAGTAAGATAAGAAAACTGATTTTGTAGCGCTGGTTGGGGTTTAATTCATTTTCTTGATAATTCATGTGAGCCGATGATTTTATTTTTTTTCCCCAACGCTTCAAAGATATTAAAGGTCAGAGGCTTCCTTGCAATGCTCTTTAACTAATAAAAGCGTTTTCTCCTTGAAGATTCTTCGACTCCAATCTTAAAATTACATCAAGGATAATTTTATTTCTTGAATATTTTTTAATTTTTATTTTGCTTTAAATAAGAATAGCAGGACTATTGAAAAACATAAGTGGTTAATTTCTTTATTATCTAGAAATGAATTGAATTAGTTTAACACAATTGATAGTTATTAGAAGATTATCACACCATGTTTATTATATTAAACAAGAAACGTTCTTACATACATTATGCCAATATTACTCTTGGTAGAAAAAAAAAGAGCTGACCCAAGAATCAAAACCTCCCACACTAAATTTATTAAAGCTTGCTCTCTTTTCTTAGCAGATAATTAATGAATAATTACAGCGATTATCCTTAATTTCAGGTAAACATTTCTTTGCGTCTTTAAATTAATTTGAAGTTAAATATCTTCAAAAAAAAAGTTCATCTGCCCCATTGAGGCGTTAGGACATAACGCAAGTAAGTTTCGAACAAAAATTGGATGCAATTTTGACCAATTTTAAAAAAACCATCAGGGCTAAGAGGTAGTTTATATGAACTAATAGATGCTAAAAAATGAGATTTTTTTGACACTTATTTCCTGAAGAAACTGACAAAAATATAATTTCTTTAAAACTTTTCTTTACGGTTATGACAATCTGCGTTGGAAGGTATTTAATTTTACAGTTTTTTCGTCTTGGTTTCTTGTGTGGGAAATCATACAGCGAAAATAATCCGAAAACAATTTTCACACAAAATAATTTATCTAAAAAAGCAAGAAAATTAAAGATAAAAGTAGCCAAAAACAAAAAATGAATTACAGTGAAAACTCTGTGTCTTTAGCAAGAATTGAAGATGAAATGCCTTCCTAATCTTATGAAAGTGTTCATAATATCCCTTAAATCAGAGATCTTATTGATAGTGTTGCAAGAGAAATCCTCTCGATTGTGATTGTTTAAAAAGGAAAGACAGTTAAAGATATTAATAAGCTATTTTAAGCAACACTCTCAAACTATTTCTTCGAATGCTATGTATGTGGGTTGATTTCTTAGCATAACCTTCGTAAACGTGAAAGTAAAAGTGAGATCAAGAAAAGAATTGAATATCCTCTCAAAAATCTTAATAAGAATAATTAGAACGATCTGCCTAAAATGCCCAAGTACATGCAATTAATTTAAATCTACAATGAAGAAATATCAGCTAAAGGTCTTGAGAGAGAGTATATTTCTATGCTTTCTGATATTGTTAAAGGCAATTCTGAATTAGAACTGGAAGCAAAAAATCTGCTCTTAGCCGATAAAACTTCCAAAAAGTATGCTACTATTATCTAAAAGAAATTGTGTGCTGTGCTCATTCTGGAATCATTCCTTTAAAGGCATTCGATTGAGCCAAAATATCGAAACTTTAATGAGTTATGGAATAGTGTATTCAGCAATTTTCGAATCAATTATTTTGCTAGAGAATAAAATATCGTCATGGGTAAACTAGCAACAATTGAACAATTCTTACCAACAAATTCGTCTTCTTCAAGATAAATTATTGGAAAAGTAGCATCAATTAAGTCAATTAAATAATCTTCTCCAAACAAAACAACTTCTTACATTGAATTACTCGCTGCAGCTGTGACTTAGAGCAATTTTGTTGTGACATCAAATGCTATCACTTCTTCGTAATAATTCCTTTCTAGCAGGGATACTCTCAGCAGTAAATCTGTTCTGACTTTATCATTTTCGAATGAACATGAAGATGAACTAAAATCTGAATAATAATAAGCTAGTAACGTATCACCATCAAAGCAACTTGGATTCATCAAAAAAGACTCCAATATCTCGAATCGCAAGACAAAACGCTCAAATAGCTCAAATAGCTACCAGATTACTTCAAAAAAACTGAAAACAGTTTCTTACTCAGTGCTGTCTGAAGAACATTCAGTTTCGAATTTAGAGATAGTGCAAAGTGTAGGTTCTCCTTCTTTTATCAGAGAATCTTCATCTTCACTTCGATTTATCAAATCATAACATGACAAAATGTGAGAGCCCCCTAGGCTCTAATGATCTGCTTACATGATTGAAAAACAATCATTCCCCCCCCTTCCCAACCCCTTCCCTCCTCCTTATCCGATTTCCCTCCTTCTTAGTAGATTTCCATTTCCCCCTTTTCCCATTTCCCATACTCTTTTCGTCAATTCCCACCTTTCTTCTCTTATTCCAATATATTAGAAATACATGTATGTATGTGTTGATTTATATTAAATAGTATTCAGTTCATTAGAGCTTAGGTTAAATAATATTCTCAATTTAATTTGATTTAGGTGTGCTAACAATAAAAAGATTCTTTTTCTTAAATCTAATTAAACACAAAAGTAATATTAGAAAATAATTACAATTACATAATTTTCATAAATTCGCTAAGCTCATTTATGTACTGACCAAAAATGTGCTATCCAAGAAAGATATCTAGTCATCAAAATAGATTGCAAAGAAATTCAAGAAATATTAAAGAAAAATCATAATTACTTGTGGATAACCTTTTTGTTTTATTTTTTCTATGTTTAATCTTCCATCCTAGCTTTTAGGTGTTGCCAAGAGTGTTTATTGAAACAACCATAATTTAAGGGGGATCATAAACAAATTAATGTTTTCTAAGCAGAAATCAAATAAGAAAAAAAGATAAAGAGAGAGATTAATATAAAGAAATGTTTCCCTGGCTTAAACCAGAGTCAGACTAGAATGTGAATCGCGCAAGTAAAAACAGTGAAACTGATAAAATAATAGTCGCAATTAACAAAAACGATCAACAAATCCCTAATGGCGTATTGAAACCATCTTCCAGTAAAATAGGAAGCCCTAAGAATCCTTTTTCTGAGAATTTTTAGACCAATAATTTTCAAAGTCAATCTGAAAAAAAGAAGAGAAATTCTGTGATAACATAAGACAACAAAGATGCTAAAAGAAATGGTTTTAACAATTTCTAAGACCATTAGCGTCTATTGATTTAATAAAATAAACAAGAATATAGAGATTTCTATAAAAATAATGTCAGTGAATTTGCTAAAAAACAAATTGGATAGGGTATTCTATTTAATGAGGAAAAAAAGAGATAGCTTTAACAACAATATCAAACTGAAGAAGAGCAAGGTGTAGTAGAAGCAAGTCGCAATGTATAAAGTCGTAGATCTGTTATTACACCTTCAATATCAAAAGAAGATTATGGTGATGCTCTCAGATAGTAGGTAAGAAAATCACATTATTGAAGAATAATGTTGAAAATTAGTTTGCTTTTTGGGTTGCAGATTGAAGAAAAGAGAGAGATTGAAAGACTGAAAAGAAGAAAGGAAGAAAAAGAAGATTTTCAAAATAGATATCCACAAAGAAATGAATAAGAGATCTAACCAAGAAAGTTAGAAACCAGCGAATAATTACCAAGATAAATGTAGATTCCGATGAATAATCCTGAAGAAAATATAATGATTATTCTCAGAGAAGATCAGAGACCTTAAGTTCAAGAAGTACCTAAGAAATCATAAGGCAAAAAGAATGTAGGATTTGAAGGTGTTAAAGATGAAGACGATGATGAAAGGAGGCAAGATTATTATTTTGAACCATAGGAAAACAATTAGCAATTTAATTTTGAGTCTAAACTGCCATCTAATTAATCGAAATTCATCATAGAAGAAATGCAAAGATAGCCAGACAAAATAAATGAATAACCTTAAGATAATTAAAAACTTACAAGGGCCCGAGAAGAACGAGCAAAGATGCTGTAACGAGTAGTACTACCCAATTCCAGAGAAGGTCAAATAGAACAAAAATAACGATATCAAGAAGAAGAGAATAAGAAAAAATAAGAATAACTTCTAAAATAACGAGCTTAACAAGATATTGTAGATTAAATGTACTAGAAAGAATCACGCGATTAAGATTTAAGAAAGATCAGAGAGATACAGTATTACAAAGAATTAGAAGAGAATATGTATGACAAAAAATAAAATAAACCTGAAAGAGGAGAGAGTTCTCACGGCAGAAATTTTTCTTGGAGTTAAAAAGATAAGTCGCTACTAGATGTTATTGAGTTGAATTATGAAAGAAAAGAGGAACAAAAGAATATCTAATAGATAGATATGGCGGAGTAGTTGAAATAGTAGATGGTAGAGAAAAAATAAAAAGAAAGATAAGCGAAAGAGCTAGAGGCACGGAAAGAGAGAGAATATGAAGATAGATTAAAGAAAGAACGATAGGAATTGTAAAATAAATATGAACGAGAATTGTAAGGGTAATAGCTGGAGATTAAATCACTGAAAAAGACTTCAGAGAAAAAGAAGTAAGATTCGATACTCAAGAGAGCAGAGAGTTTTGTTTCAAATAAATCTTCGGAAAGAAATAAATCGGCAGAGAGAATTAATAAATCAACAGAAAGGGAGACGATTAGATAAGTAATAAGATTTGCATTTTGATTTTCAATAAATTTCTTTTTAACTTTATGCTTGTATTGGCTAGGATATGATAGTAACTGAAGCACCAGCAGAAAATGAATTTGATGGGATTAATAATCGTTTAGAAAGAGTTGAGATTAATGATAGCTAAACATGGAAAACTACTAAATCTACTCCAAAATAAAATGGTTTAGCTCCTGTACGTTTCAGTGAAATTCCATTGAATGATTCTTAAAATTATAAAGAAGAATCAATGGATAGATTAAGAGACAATGCCTTAGAATAATACAAAGATGAAGTACAAAGTAGACAATTAAAAGAATCTGCCTTTTCATAGAATAATAGTAAAGATTTTTAAAATAATTAATTAGTTTAATCGAATAATGAAGATTTAAGTGGGAGTTAATATTTTAGTGCCAGGAAAGGTAGCCAGTAAGTGTATTCTGAGTTTAGAAACAACGAACCTAATAATATATCTTATAATTAATCAGGAAAATCGAGATATTAAGCATCAAGAGTTTATGATTAAGGAAAAGAATGGAATCCACCTCCATTATGGGCATTTAAAGATAGAAAAAATGAAGAAGAATTAGCATATCTACGGGATTAGTTAAATCTTTAAACAAGTCTGTTGTCAAATGGAGTTCATAAGATCAAACAAGATGCAACTATGGCTTAAGAAATGAAAAGCCAAGCTATTGTTGATCTTGAAAATCTCAAAGATTAAATGCGCTAATAAACTGTTATGGAGTCTATTAAACTTCGAGAAATTAAGAAAAATCTAGGGAATCTCGGTTAAGGATAAAGCGATTTCTTGCCAATTGTTAATGTCCCATCAGGCAGTTATGGAGCGTCACTGAAAGGAAATACTAGAAATACTAGCTCCATTCCAAGTTTAACTTAATTCTACATAAACAGCAACAACAGCAATAAGGGTGATAGCTATCTATAATCTAACAACATTTTTAGTTCTTTTCCAAAACAACCGAATAGTGATATTTTAGATAAAATAATTTCACAAAGTGGAAACGTTTATAGATTTGAAGGCTCTCGCTTAGGCAACAATCCTTCTGCACTTAATCTTAAATTAGAGAAACGGCTTACTAATGTTAATCTAAGTAAAGCTGATTTATAATTGCTTGAAGTTGATAATCTACTTCAAAATCTTAAAAATGGCATTTGAGTAATTTGCCTGCATAATAGACAACACTACATTGTAAATGACTTTATAAATGTTTATTTGTATTGTTTGATTAATTAATAGATTGGGAGGGATATTTTTTATTTATTTTCAGGGTGCTGAAGGATAAATAAATATGGGATTCTATGTGTGTCTTTTAGGAGAGTTTGAAAAGAGGGAAATTGATTGAAAGTGAAAGATAAAACAAAGATAAAAAGAAAGAGTAATTAAAAGAAAAAGAATCCGAAGATGTCTGTGCACGAAAAAATGCAGTCTGACTATTTGTGGGTCAAGAACCACAATAGTGCTGATTCATAAGCAAAAACAAGAACTCCTGGATACAATTTCATTGGTATGCAGGAGGCATTAGTTGAATGAGATGAAATTTAATGTTGATTTCATTTTTAATTTTTTTTAATCAGCTCATTCTGTCCCAAACAAGAAGGAGAGATATGAAATGATCTGGAGATCGTAAGAATTCTTTAACTTAGGTTATGATATTTGTATGAATTAATGCATTGTGTTGCAATAACAGAATGGGAAAGGCTCACGATTGGGAGCTCGAAAAGTTCAGAGTAAAAAAACAAATCACTATTAACTTTGGACAAATTATCTTAAAATACCTATTTGCAGAGAGATAAATATCTATTGGTTTTGTTTGTTATTTCTAGCTTGGAAAGAAGTTCAATGATAGAGGCAATAAAAGAAGATGGTTCAAAAATCTTTGGAGACTCTTCAAGAATCCCATTGGTTATGTGTTCTGGAAAACCTACAAAGCTAGACTTGCTAAGCCTTCGTAAGATTATTTTTCAATTCTTTATGGGGTTTTGCTTATTGGAAATGATTTGTTTAGATTGATTGCAACCAGCATGATCATTGGATTCTCACTTAGTTTCATCAGACTAAAAATGCAATCGAGTATGCTTTTTTGTTGTTGTTTAAGATGATAAAAAATGATAAATTCTATCTTACTTTAAAAGTTAACAATTCCAAGAAGTAGTATGCCATCCTCAGAAACGGTCACAATATCGAAGGAAGTGGATCAACTAGCTTCGGTTACCACGATCAAAAGTAACCTAACTTAACAATAGTCCCAAAAATAATACTTTTTATATTTGCATTTTCTAGGTGGGGCATGCCAGCTATCCCTATGTTCCAAATGATGTACTATGAGTTACCTGGAAACAGCATTGTTGTTAATCCATGCAGAAACTAGAACTTTAGACTCTATTTCGAAATGAGAAAGAAGCAAGGACTCGTTGGAGCAACCCCAGAATGATTACTCCGCCTTGGTTTCTACTTAATTAGCACGTTTATCTGTTATTATGTAATGGACATGCATGCTATCATTCATGTAGTTTCATGTAGAGCAATCTAATGGAATTGGTATTCCATAGATATGAAAGAACACACCTTTAATGAACACTTTACCACACTTTTTGAAACATAATATTAAGTATCTAAAGGAAGAGAATCTGTGGGAAAAATTTAAGATTTTATTTCAGTTAAGGCACCGATTAAGAGAATGAAAAACTGCATATAAAAAGTAATAAAAGGACGGCAGGGGGATGTGATTCCAGATAAACAAATAAATATTGAAAACAGGTAAAAGGAAAAGCAGACACTTTCTTAGAATAAACCATAAAGATATGAGCCTTCTTGTAGTTTCTGGTGCCAACAAAGTTGCACAAGGTGTTATCCGTGGACTTTAGAGTTCAGGCAAGTATGAAAGAATCGTTGTAGCTGATGTTTTCCCTAGCTACTATTATGTTCAGAGATATTTGAATTTCAAGGATACTCTTGCTTAGAACAACACTAAACTTTCTGAAGTGAAACTCACAGACATGACTGATCTTGAAACTGCCATCAAGAATGCTACCGATGTCGTTTATGTAACTCATGATTATTACTAGAATGTCCCTAGCAAACTCAATCTCATCAAGCACACAGCTCAGTTGAGTAAGAAAGTTGGAGTCAAGAAACTCCTCGCAATTACTCCAGTTGAAAACGATCACTATGGTGAGTAAAACGCAGTCCATGCTGCCCATCAATCAGAAAACGAAGCTCGTTAAGCTTTCCCAGGTCTTGTTGAACTGAAGACAGACATTACCTTTGGTACTGATTCCAGCACTGTGAGTGAGATTCTCACTAGACTTGTTTATGGAAAATCTATTTTCTTCAAGCCCTCTGGAGCAAGACCTCAACCTGTTAGCACCGTTAATGTTGCTTAGGCTGCTCAGAAGATTCTTGAGTCTTCATCACTTTCAAGTCTCTAATACGTTGCTAGAGGCCCAGAATAACTTGATTGGGCAACTATTATCAACACTCTTGCTGCAGCTACTGGCACTACTGCTTAGATTAACAAGAATCCTCTTGAAAATACCATTTCTCCTCTTTCAGATAATCTCCTTTCTTAGACTGTTCATCATTCTCACTACCTTAACTTTGTGAGACTTATCAATTAGTATCAGAATCCCAAGGGTGAAGGTCACCAAGAACTATCTAATCTCGGAGTTACTGATCTTGCTAAGTTCTCAGAGACTTACAAGCCTTCTTCGATCTCTGGAAACAGCTTCAAGATTCAAACTGGCATTTCTCACTGGGCTTATTGCCTTTGATTAGAAAAACTTGTTTTGGACATGAACAGATTGCAACAAACAACCTGATTATTGGATTATTTTGTTTTAGAATTCTTGCGCATGTTTCTCAAAAGTTAAATAGATTCAAAAACAATAAGAAATTACTTTTTTTCTAAACTATTTATTATTAAAGCAAACTTCTTTCCTACTAAACTTTTTTAGAATCTTATTGGAGAAGGTTTTTATCATTTTGAACATTTAAAAAAATCCTTTCTTACAATATTATTCTTTGATCTATTTTTAAATAAAAAATAATTCATCTTTCCATAATTAATTAATGAGATTAGATATTTGATTGGTTAAGACTTTGCAATTTTAGCAACAACAAAAAGTAGAAGCATAGACTATGTTCTTACGAAAAATGGATTTTTAGAGTGCGAGGAAGAGAGCACGTTATTTTTTGCAAACGAATTAAATACTTTTGTTGGTAACCTTTTAGTAAATAATTGGTTTCTTCCGTTTCAATATGGAGTTTTGTCTGAAACAAAAGTGTAACTTAATTATTAAAATTTCAATAAATATGCTGGAAATTCTCGAATAACTTTAAAATAAAAGTCAGCCATTCAAATTATCTAAACAAATCTACCTTCAATCAAGTCATATCTCATTTCATATTCAACCTCTAACCATCATTATCTCTTTTATCTTGTACTAAATTAGCAAGCAAATTAATCTAACACATAGAAAAAAAGCCAAAATTATCAATTTGTAGTAGCAAGAAAGATGGAATCTATGAAAGAAATCATTCAGTTTCATTAATCAGCTACTATTTTCTTACATACCTTTGTTTTCTTTGTTTTGGATTAATTTAAGCATGTGAGAGATTAATTTGTTTATGGGTGATTTTTGTTTGAACTAATCTACTAATGTCAATTATTCAATAACTTTCTTGAACCAGCATTCAAGTATTTGTTGTACTTTTCAAATGACATTAAATTATAAAAAGATCCCAAAAATCTCCCATCTATCCATGCATCCTATTTCCTCATCTAAAAGGTGAAATACATGTACCATTCTCAGTAGTATTACATTCTCTTCTACATTGATATTTTAAGTAGTTTAAGGGATGAGCCCTTGAGTCATTAGTACTTCCATTTTCCCTCTCATTTCTTATCAGATATTTGATGGTGGGTGAAGTAAATAAATCCCTCTAAAAATGCAGAAAGCCAAACTAATTTTCCTAAATCTGGAATGATTTTAAATAGAGAAGTCGTAATTGTGGACTTGATTTACCAATTAAATTAATTATCTCTCAAAAACAATTAACAAATCACAAAAAAACCTGTCTTGTTCTTTTCTAAAATGGGCTGCACTTCCGCGAAACCTCCTAGAAATTCTCAAATCAAAAACACAAGGAAAGATATTCCTTCACTCTATGGAACTTAAGTCACTATTCCAGGTGCTGCTAAAGTCCCTACTATTACAGACTTCAACAAAGAAGATGAGTTTCAAGAAGCAGAATAATATCTTGAAGCTATCCGTGCTATCAAATAGCATAAGCTTATATAACTTGGAGATATTAAGTCACTCAGGCTTATTAATACAACTAACACTTATTGATTCCTATCAATTTCCCTAATTCACTTCTTCCTAAAAATCTTACATCATCTATCTCAAATTTTCTCATCTTTTCTAATAATTTATGTATCTGGAATGATTCCAATAATTGTTCGTATTACTCTACTTTAAAATTTACTGCCTTTTTTCATTTATTCTACCTTATTCATCAATCTATTAAACTTCTTTTTGGAAACAAATGGAGGCTAAATTATTAGAGGAAAATATTTATTAAGCCTTGAATTTTATTTTTTGGGAAGAAACGAGGAATATTTATAGACATTGTTCTTAGGAATTTCTTTTAATTTCCCCTTTTTTCCCCCTTAGACAGTAAATTCGATAATAATCCTACTTACTAATGAGACTTGGTGAAAATGATATTGTAGAGGAAATCCTTAGAGAGGAAAATTAACAAAATAATAATCTTGATGCTTATAATTCTTCAGAATAGTTGAAGAAGTAGACTACTAAAACGAATAATTGAATCAGGGGGTAAAAGTTATTATAATTCAGGGTGAATTAAAGATAATAATGTCATACTGATTAAATGAATTATCTTTAGTTACTACCATAAATTAATCAATTAAATTAGATGATTAAATTGACTTTGAAGATTACTGTCTGCCCATTTGAAAAAAGGCAATTTACTAGAAATCAAAGGTGAAGAATCTTATAACAATTTTATTATTAATTATAAAATTAGGTTTTCTACTTGTTTGAGAATACTTTTAAATATTCCGCATAGCAGAAAAGAAGATTTGATGTAATTTCTAGAGAAAATTAATATCAAAATGTTTTTTAAATGCTTTTATGCAATGTAGGAAAAATGATTTGTTTTTGTTTAATGCTACTCTCAAATACTCTAGCTAACTCCACGCACTCAATGACAGATAAATTAATTGTAATATATCAAAATTAAAAGATAGTCCTTTATCAAGAAAATAGGCCCAGCTATTTCTATAATAAATTCCATAAAATTAATCACTGGCTCAGTCAGTTTTGAGTAATTTCTAGATAACTTTTTATGGAAATGTCCTACCAATTTTTACCTTTAACGCCAAATAAACTAAGCTATTAAAACTGCTAGTGCATTAAAATGCTTACAAAAATGGAAATAGTTACAATATCCATTAATGAATTAAAATATGGAAGATTATCATTTAATAGATTTCCAATTTTGCATTATTTAGAAACACAAAACTAACATCTTATTGGTAATAATTAAGACCAAGATCTTAAAATATGAGAAATACAAAGATATATTAGTATTACTTGCTTCTTCTTTTTTCAACTCAATTTATTATTAAGAAACTATGACTTTCTTAAATGTAAATACTAATAGCCGCTTTTTTCTATAAAAATAAATAGATCTAGATTCAGAGCACCTTTCAAAATTTATAATTTGATAATGTTTTGAAATGTACATACCATTTTAATAAGGTAAAATTTATTTCTACTGAATTATTTCTCACTGACAAAAATATACTTGAAACATGCAAAACTATAAACTGCAATTAATTATATTTTTTAATGATTATCGAGAATATGATTTACTCTATTTTCATAGTTATTAAGCACCTCAAGGCAAGTCAAAACAATTTCTCAGTTTTAATTATTTCTGATAGGTGTTTGCTGAGATTGATCCATTGACTGCTATTGGAATTTTCCGAATAAGAAAATTTTTTTTATTCTTCAAGTGAAAACAATTTTCAGAAAT
>Ga0302271_10003427_pt1 | contig 13390 bp, 8 predicted proteins | sample III_Bog_N1_1_FD_198767 | JGI IMG/M metagenome (GOLD analysis project Ga0302271, IMG submission 198767) | Peat permafrost microbial communities from Stordalen Mire near Abisko, Sweden - III_Bog_N1_1 | ecosystem: Environmental > Terrestrial > Soil > Wetlands > Peat | place: Sweden: Abisko... | reverse complement strand
AACGAGTTTGAACGGAACGCCATCGCTTCTGCCGATTTGTTCGAACCGGTTGCAGGAAGTCTGCAAAGCACTTCGTTTTCGCATATTTTTTCGGGAGGTTACGACGCCGGATATTACAGTTACAAATGGGCAGAAGTATTGGATGCCGATGCTTTTTCAGTATTTCAGGAAAAAGGGATTTTCGACCGGGAAACAGCCGATTCGTTCCGGAAAAACATTCTTGAAAAAGGAGGAAGCGAGCATCCAACGATTTTGTATAAAGCTTTTCGTGGTCAGGAACCAACCGTGACGGCACTACTGAAACGAAACGGGATGGTGCAGGCCTCCCCTAACCCCTCCGAAGGAGAGGAACAAGAATAGCGTTATCAGAAATAATAATCAGACTGACGATTTTTAAGCCCTCCCTGTGCGGGGAGGGTTTGTGTGGGGCTTCAGATGTAATAGATGACCATGTTCATGATCAGAAATCCAAGCAGAAATCCCGCATAAACCTGTGAACTGGTGTGTTTCTCTAAAATAAGCCGAGATGTGCCGACCATTCCGGCAATGAGAATGAGACCAGAAAGTATGGGTAAAGAGCATTGGTGAAGTCGAAAAGCCATACCGAAGAAAATTCCGACCAAGCCGCCAATTGCGGCAGAATGTGCACTGATTTTCCATCTCAACGAGATCAGCAGCAGGGCAATCTGGACGAGAATAGAGGCAACCAGGAAAAAACTATATATGCTAAAAACAGGCAGTTTCTGGAATACCTGATATCCCAGGTAATAATAAATAGAACTTAAAATCAGAGGTAAAACACGATCCGTGTTTTTGTTCATGCTGATATCAAACTTCGGATTTAACGCTAGTAGCCCGATGGTAAGGGCAGGCAAAACACAGGTTGACAGGAAAACAACAATAAGGATAAACTTCTTCACGTTCCAGGGAAGTACTGCAAAATAAAATCCTGAATTAAAAAGAAGCAGGAATCCCAAAGTGGGTATCAACAGGGGATGAAACAGGATGGAAGTTAACTGCGCTGTAATGGATACTATTTTATTCTTCAACATTTTTTCTGATTAACGATTAACAATCAACCATTAACGATTTTTGAATGACCGATTAACTGGATCTCATTCGTTAATCTTAAATCGTTAATCTGATATTTTTTAAAGCTCTTTTCGCATTCTGGCAACCGGAATTTCGAGTTGCTCACGGTATTTGGCCACGGTACGCCGAGCCAGAAGATATGATTTTTCTTTTAAAATCAATGCCAGTTTTTCATCCGTAACCGGATGTCTTTTATCTTCATTATCAATACATTCCTTTAGTATTTTTTTGATTTCGCGTGTCGAAACCTCTTCTCCGGTATCGGTTTGCATTCCTTCGGAAAAGAAAAATTTCAGCGGATAAATTCCAAAATGCGTCTGGATGTATTTACTGTTCGAAACGCGCGAAATAGTCGAAATATCAAGACCTGTCAAATCGGCAATATCCTTCAGTATCATTGGCTTCAGCTTGGTTTCATCGCCTTCGATAAAAAATTCTTTCTGAAATTTAACTATTTCGGTCATGGTAAGCAGCAAAGTCTGATGACGTTGACGAATGGCATCAATAAACCATTTGGCCGAATCTAACTTCTGTTTCATAAAAGTCATGGCATCCTTCTGATTCTTTGATGCCTTGCTTTTATTCGCTGAATAGGATTTCATCAGGTTGAGGTAATTCCCATTCAGCTGAAGGTCGGGAGCATTTTTCTGGTTTAAGGTAAGATTAAGTTCACCTTCCAGATTGTCGATCAAAAAGTCAGGAACGATCACCTGATTCGATTTGCTCATCGGGTTGTAATACGAACTTCCGGGTTTTGGATTCAGCTTAAGTATTTCGTCGATCGCCTCTTTCAGTTCTTCTTCCGAAATTTCGTATTTGCGGAGGATTTTATCGTAGTGCTTTTTGGTGAATTCTTCGAAATTATCCTGAATAATTTTAGCGGCCAGGCAAGTAGAATCTTTGCCCTTTTTACGCAAAATCTGAAGCATTAAGCACTCCTGAAGATTACGCGCCCCAATACCTGGCGGGTCAAAATCCTGAATGATATCCAGATAGCGTTCCAGTTCTTTCAGTTTTACCTCTTTGTTTAGATGAAAGGCCAGATCGTCGGAAATTGAAAGTAAATCGCGGCGTAAATAACCATCCTCATCAATATTTCCGATAATGTATTCGGCAATTAATTTTTCGTCGTCGTTCAGGTCCGAAAGGCCAAGTTGCTCAATCATCGAATCGTGAAAGCTAATGCCTGAAGAATAAGGCATATCGATCTGTTTTTCATCTTTCGAATAATTGTTGGCAGCTAAGCGGTAGCTCGGAATATCTTCTTCGTTCAGATAATCTTCGAGCGAAAATTCATCATCCGATTGTGAATCATTTGTTTCTGTGCTGTTATATTCATCTTCCGGGCTTTCATCTTCTATCAGTTCCAGAATTGGATTTTCCTCCAGTTCACTCTTTATGCGCTGTTCGAGTTGAATGGCAGGAATTTCAAGCAGCTTGATAACTTGTATCTGCTGTGGTGAAAGCTTTTGTAATAATTTCTGCTGTATATTTATTCTTTGATCGGCCATTCTTGTTTAACTTTCCTCAAAAATAAGATTTTTAATCGATTCATTTTACTTCTGAACCAAAAAGAGGGAAAACCTCATCGCCCGCCAGTCATATTTTTGCATCGCAAAACCTGGGAAAATTATAATTTCAGGAATCAGGACTCAGGGAACTCTTTTAGAATTAGGCCAGTTTTATTACTATTCCTTATTTTTCGATGTCTATAAAAAGGATATTCATCGGATTCGGAATTCAACTGGTTTCTTTTTTTGAAAAGATAAAAGCATGCTCCGAAAGTAATGCCTGCAAATCCGGATGATGATGGCAGAATGATCGACATCAGATTATCGGTTCCAACATAGATCTGGCCAAAACTACGATTAAATAAGAGCGCCAAAGGTATATTGTCATACAAATCACCAATGATTGCATAACCCGTATTAACCGAAATTTTTTTGCTTAGGTCAAAACTGGCAGAAACTAAAAAGCTATTGTAATTCATGTTTTCCAAAATCACATACCTGTCTGTCAGGCTTATTTTCAAGGAAGAACTAAATCGGTATTTGAGACCAGCATAAGCAGTAATGGGCAATGGCCTGGAAAATGCTTTTGAATCAACTACCAGATCAAATTTCGATGAAATTGAATCAATAAACGACCCATTACTCTTATTTTTTGTAATGGTTCCATTACCAGCATTATACGTAACAGTTCCAGGTGGAAATTTATATTGAGAGTTGAAACTCTTTGAATTCAGGTTAGTTTTCCAGTTTATTTTGCCCAAGTCGATCACACTCATCGAAAACGACAAGTCCGATGTAATTCGATACTTGAAACCCAAATCAACTCCAAAACCCGGATTACCAGTATTCATCAGATACTTGATCGTATTTGACCCGGTGAAGAGTGAAACACTGTTCGTAACTCCTTCCGATTGTGGAATTGAAATATACGCTTTCCCTGTTGTTCTTAAAACGTAATTTCCTGATTCGTTATTAATTGCACCTGAAATACCTGAAAAAAAAGATGACTTACCAAAATACATTTTTGCCCGAACCCCGAACGTAAAATTATTGCGCCAGTTCTGGGAAGAGTAACCAATGCTATATTCGCGGTAATGAGCGGCCTGTGCTGGCAAATCCTGTAACTTATTAATTGATGCACTTTGAATTCCGGTCTTTATAATAAAATCAGTAACATCGCCTTTAACCAAAATCGAAAAATACTCGCTTTCCTTTATCCTGAAGTTAAAAAAACCAACCTTCGAACGAAGCGTAAAATTTAAAAGCGCGCTTTCAATATTTTCATTGAAAGAAGAACGATCTGCCAACTTTTTAAGAACCTCCTGGTAATCATTATCAGTTATTTTCTTAGAAATGATATTCGAAACAAACCGCTCGATTATACTTTTATTATTATAACTAATACTTGCCCCTCCAATGGGGAAAATGCTGAAGCTGAATTTCTCCGGTGAAGTTAAAAATGCTGGATTATAAATGAACGAATTAAATTGATTTTCAAGTGGGTAGAATGCAATATTAGACTGGGCTTTCCCCAACAGAACCATCATTGGCATCAAAGCCAGCACAACCAATATTCGTTTTCCTCTTGTTCCCAGTTTCATGAATCTGGATTATGTATCTGGTCAATTGAATCCTCATACTTTGAAATTCAATCCAGGTTAGATTCAAATTTCGAATAATGGTGATCGTTTTCTGCTAAAATTCAGCATTTTTGGGAGTTCGTGGAAATGCAATCACATCGCGGATGTTGCCCATTCCGGTAACGAACAAAATGAAACGTTCGAAACCGAGACCAAAACCGCTGTGGGGAACACTTCCGAATCGACGGGTATCCAAATACCAATCCATTTCATCAACCGGAACACCCATTTCTTCCATGCGTTTGACGAGTTTATCGTAATCTTCTTCACGCTGCGAACCTCCAATAATTTCGCCAATGCCGGGGAAAAGAACATCCATTGCCGAAACAGTTTTGCCATCATCATTCTGTTTCATATAGAAGGCTTTAATGTCTTTCGGATAGTTAATCAGGATTACTGGCTTCTTGAAATGTTTTTCGACCAGGTAACGTTCGTGTTCGCTCTGCAAATCAGTACCCCAATCAACCGGGAACTGAAATTTATTCTTTTTGTAGTGATTCGAATTCCGTAATATCTCAATGGCTTCGGTATATGGCAAACGAATAAAATCGTTTTCGAGCACAAACCTTAGTTTCTCAACAAGTTCCATCGAACGTTCATCCATTGGCTTGGTCTTTTCTTCTTCCTGAAGTCGTTTGCTCAGGAATTCCAGGTCGTCCATGCAATTTTCGAGCGCATATTTAATCAAACTTTTCAGAAAATCTTCAGCCAAATCCATGTTATCCTGAAGTTCATAGAATGCCATTTCGGGTTCAATCATCCAAAACTCGGCAAGGTGCCGGGCGGTATTCGAATTTTCGGCACGGAAAGTTGGTCCGAAGGTATAGATTTCGCCCAAGGCAGTCGCTCCGAGTTCGCCTTCCAGCTGACCAGATACAGTCAGATTGGTAGCTTTTCCGAAGAAATCCTGAGAATAATCAATGGTTCCATCTTCCAGTAAAGGTGGATTTTTTGCATCGAGCGTCGTAACACGGAACATCTGTCCGGCACCTTCCGCATCAGAACCGGTAACAATTGGAGTATGCAGATAAACAAAGCCTTTGCTGTTAAAATAGTTATGAATAGCAAAAGCCATGGCATGACGAATACGAAAAACAGCGCTGAAAGTCGCCGTACGAAAGCGCAAATGAGCATTCTCGCGCAAAAATTCGAGGCTGTGTTTCTTGGGCTGAATCGGATATTTGTCAGGATCAGCTTTCCCGTAAATTACTATTTCAGTGGCATTTAGTTCAACCGACTGTCCACTTCCCTGAGAGGCAACCAGGTCACCGGTAATTCCCAAGGCTGCGCTGGTATTTATATCTTTCAGCAATTCTTCACCAAATCGTTCAACATCAGCAACAACCTGCAAATTATGAATGGTCGAACCGTCATTTAGTGCAATAAAATTAACATTTTTACTCCCTCTCTTAGTCCGGACCCAACCTTTAACAACTACCTGTTGTCCAACAAGTTTGCCTTTCAGTAATTCTTTTATTTTCAGTCGTTTCATGTGTATGTTGTTTGCTGATAATTAGTTGATAGATGCTGATTTTAACAATTACAAAAGTATGTTTTTCTGTTTAAAAACAGAGTCACCCCCTCTAAAATTCGGGTCAGGTTATAAAAAATTAAGATTCTTAACGTAAGTATCCCGTTTTGAGTTCAAGGTAAAAACCAGATTTAATTAGAACCTCAATTTTTCTTCAGCAGTTCAATCTGCGGAAGAAGCCTGGCCCAGGTTTCTTCCGGAAGTTTGGCGCCCATCACCTCAACCACATTTCCGGCAAGTAAGGAACCAATTTTCCCGGCTATTTCAAGGTCAAGGTTTTCAGCCATTGCATATAAAAAGCCAGAAGCATAAATATCTCCAGCACCAGTTGTGTCAATACTTCTAGCCGGAATGGCTTCAATCCGGATTACCCGGTCGCCTGATTTTATCATCGAACCCTTGGCTCCAAGTTTAACAACAGCAATGCCGCACATTTCAGCTATTTCGGTCAATGATTCTTCCGGATTTTTGCCTGTCAGAGATGTCGCTTCTTCTTCGTTGGCAAAAACAATATCTACATATTCACGAATGATCCGATGCAGAAAATCAAGGTTAGCTTCCACAATGTTAAAACTTGCCATATCAATTGAAACCAGCAACCCATTTTCTTTAGCTATTCTCATCGCTACTTCAATCAAGGCATGGTTTTGAACCAGGTAACCTTCGATGTGCAGAATACCGTAATTTTTGAAGATTTCATGAGTCATTTCATCTGCCGTCAACTCCATGGCTGCACCAAGATAGGTACCAAAAGTCCGTTCCGAATCGGGACTGATTAATCCTGTAGCATGACCAGTTCCGGTTTCGCTGAAATAGAAATGAGTGTTTATCCGGTTCCTTTTGAAATCTTCGAGGTAGAAATTACCATATTCGTCATTCGAAACTTTGCCGATATATCCACATTGCCCACCCAATTTGGCAATTCCGTGAATTGTATTCGCCGCAGATCCACCTGTCTGGATGATCCGGTTATTCGTTTTTGTCTCTTTTTTTATTTCTGCCGAAAGAATTGAATCCACTAAGGTCATACTTCCTTTTGGAAGTCCAAATTTTTGTAAAACAGAGTCATCCGTTATATTAATCAATACATCGATGAGGGCATTTCCGATTCCAAGAATGGATTTTTGCTTGTTTGGTGCGTCAGTAAATGAGTTCATGAAAAGTTTTTTTGCAAAAATATTTTTTCTTTTCGGAAAAGCTACTATTTTTGCAACGCTTTTAAAGGGAACGGTTACAGGTTACAATAAAGGCAACATATAAATTCTCTAGTAGCTCAGTTGGTTAGAGCGGCGGACTGTTAATCCGTAGGTCGTAGGTTCAAGTCCTACCTGGAGAGCCAGATAAAAAAAGAGGTCGTTTTCGACCTCTTTTTTTATGCCCAAACTTTTCAAAACCTAGCAGTCATTGAGTAGTACATTTATCAGCGCCTTGAACTAATATACAATTGATATATTGGTTTTATAGTAGTATTTTGGGCCACCATAAAAGTAATGGGAAACAAACAATTGTATCTTCAATTGAAAGCTTGCCGGATAGCAGGGATTAAACTTCATCAGTAATTGGATATGAAACTATTAAGGAGAGTCAGATATTGGAATAATCGGCTAATTGATATTCGAAGACCTATCATAATAAGGTTCTTAGCACTATGGGTGATATTATTAGCGTTCACGACATGTCGTAAAACTGATCCGATTTTACCCAAGTGGAATGATGAGAACTCATTAACCATAGGTCAATACCTTGAAAAAAACCAGAATGAATATTCAAAATTTTACAGGTTATTGGTCGATGGAAAGTTGTTGACCACGCTGCATGCCTACAATCCTTATGGTGACGATTATACTCTTTTTTTACCTACCGATGAAGCAATTGATCGTTTCATACAGCAGGATCAGAATCATGGAAATTTTGAAGAATTAGTAAAGGACACAAGCTTCATTAAAATACTCGTACGTTATCATACATTAAACAAAAAAATACTCACCAATGAATTTCCTGACGGTGCTTTTGTTGACAGGACTCTTACGGGAGAAAGGCTAGTTACCAACTTTTCTGCAACTAGTAATAATCCTCTCATTAAAATAAATAATGTAGCTCCAATTATCAAACCAAATCTGAAAATGACCAATGGCTATATTCATGTTATTTCCGAGGTATTACAACCAGTAGCTATCTCAGGTTACGATTGGCTTCAGCAACAAAATAATTATTCAATCCTGGCAAAGGCAATGGAGCTTTCAGGAATAAAGAAAAAATTGAGCTGGAATAAATATACCCTATTTGCCGAACCCGACAGCATTTACCACCAGTACGGGATTAATAACGTAGAAGATTTGGTCAGCCGTATTGCAACACCCGGGGTCAAACTAACGACCACATCAAATCCATTTTACCAATTCACTGCATATCATATATTGAACGGGGAATATTTTTTGAATGATTTTCATTGGGGCAGCAAAGATTATTTGACCTTTTGCGGTGAACTAATAACGATTAATGTCGGGATGGAGTTCAAGATCAATACAGGTGTCGATAAGTATGGAACGACAATTTCAAAATCCGGTCAAGTAACCGTGATCGACTATATACGCCCAATACCAGAAGGTTGTAACATTCTCACTCGTACTGGTCCTATCCATTCAATCTCTGATTTATTGTATTATAAACCTTTCCCAAAGTCCCGTTAGCTATCGGGACTTAAAAAGATAATAAATCATAAACTTCGCAAACAATGCACCCTCACTAAGGTCCAAAATTGAACCAGGATTTGACTGTCAGGCTCTTGCCGTTATCTGTAGGTTCATCCAGTGGAAAAGGAGAATTGATAACGACAATTTTCCCTCTGTAAGGAATAGAGCTTGGAAAATCCCCTCTGTAACCGAAATAGCTTGGAAGAGTTCCTTGTATCGTGTTTTTAGTATGATCCCACGTTAGATTATTACCCCCCAACGTTTTTATAATTTCCAAATTGGTGCCTGCGCCTGACATGGATGTTCCGACCTGGTTCATTATCAATTTATAAATGGTACTAGCGCTTAATCCTTCCTTACGACGCGTGATCCTGTTAACAGCCTCGAAATCGTATATGTTTTTTTCTTTACTAATCCAGTGCACATATAAGGAGGAATCTTCCAATAAAGTGAAATCAGTTATCGGGAAGAAGTACAATTTACCTTTATAGTTAGCGATCGCATCGTAGGCCCCCGAATATTCCATCGCTCGCCGGAATATGGAAAAGTTCGGACGGCAGAATACCGGCCCCGTTACACTTGTAAATACCCGGTCGGGAGTATAAGAACCAAGTCCTATGAATGTACAATTGCTCCCGAAATCAGCTCTGATAATATCTTGCTCGTTCTGATGAAATCTGCTCGCCCCCTTGAAAATTTTCTGATATTGACTTGTAGAAGGATAGAATGGAGATGACTTAAAATTTTGAGGTACAATAAAATCAACAACATCCATCGGGAGAGATTTATAATCGTTCCAGTGTGGGAATCCCGACTTAATGGTCAGGACACCATCAATGAATTTTCCGAAAGTATCATCGGTGGGGGCAATCAACCCGTTGTGTTTCACCACATTTTGATTGATGTTTTCGAAACCTTCCTTTTGGATATTAAACGCCAGAGGAGCATAATCTACTTCCCATAATGTATCAACCATTAATCCATGTTCTACTCCTGGTTGATTATTAGTGGCAGTCATGTTTGGTTCAAAATTCGGATAATACCAATTGACCATATTCAGAAAGAGTCTATAACTTTCACCTGGTACTACTTTTTCAAGTCGTTCTTTCGCGTTCAACATTGAGTTCACAACCACCCTATCGATGATATGCAAAAATCCGTTTTCTCCTAAGATATCAGCTTTAATGATTTTGGCATCAGCATAATAAACATTCCCAGGTTCATAAACTCTTTTAAAATAAAAATTGTAATCAGCATAAGTAATTCCATTTACAGCGAAATACTTATCGTAAAATATGGGTACAAATTTTCTTGATGGAGTATATACCTTTTTGTATCCATCTGCGATCGTTGAATCTTCCACGATCACATTTTTCTTATTCGCCCTTATTATCCAATATTTTTGGTCGGGATTCTTCAAAATTGTTTCGCGTTTATATGCGTATGGGTTAGGGATTGAATCATTTTTATCTATCCAGCCATTTGAACCCAGCGTTTGCAATTGTTCAAGCGTCCATGGGTCCTGAACAATATGGAATTTGATGATTTTTTCAAGCTCTGCTTTGGGGATGGCTGAAAGGCTGGGATAGTTATTTTCAGACAGGTATAATCTCATGGCTTCATCAGTCGGAGCAAAAACAGTCCATGATCCCCCAGCTTCAATGACGGTGTCCAATCCGGTAAGTCTTAAACACTCGGTGAATAAGCTTAGATTATCCTGAACCAATACCGTTGTGTACATCTTGCCCTGAAGCCAGGCGGGTCTTTGGTATTTATCCTTGTCGGACCACTTATTACAACTCACGAACAAGATGAAAAGAATGCCAGAAAGAAATAAAATTGTCTGATGTTTACTCATTGGTTTAGTTTCTAAAATGAATACCCACCGATTGAAATGGGCATGGCAAATTACAAATATTAAAAAAAAACTCTTCTCTATTTAAAATAAAAAATCAAAATTTTCATTTTTAGTGGCCTGACTTGCCAATAGTAAACGACTGATTTTGCAATTACAGCTTTCAAAATATACATACATTATCTCCGAAAGAGCTTGGGTTCAGGCGTTTTTTGTATGTTTGCAACCCCGAATTTATTGTACTTGATAAGATTAAAAATTCACAAATTCTGAAAACACCAATAATGGAATTGGAAAGAGAATATGACGATGAGTCACTTAATAACTATAAGACCTTAAAAAATCAGCTGGAACAAGCGCTCAAAAAAGTAAACCAAACCAGCGATTTGCGCGAAGCCAAAGGATTTTTGATAGAAGTTCAGAATAGTTTTAAAGGATTGAAACTTGCAAAGGAAGATCGCGAGGAGCTTTACAGCCAATTACAGGATTCGTTTGCCGAGATCAATAAAAAGATTGAAGATGAAAGATTTGATTTTACGAACGAGGCCCAGCAAAATTATTCGGTCATCAAAATAAAAGTCGAAGAAGCCCTTTTTCTGGCAAGTAATCCCAAAGAATTTAAGGAAACATGGGATTTCCTAATCGAAGTTCAGGCGCTGTTTAAAGGTGCCAAGCTTCTGCGCGAACATCGTGAAATCTTGTATGCCCAGCTTCAGGAGGCTTTTGCTAAAATAAAAGTTTTTGGTGAAATCGAGAAAACCAACTTCGAAAAGGAAAGCGCTCAAAGCTATATTCAACTGAATCAAACAATTGAAGAGGCCATCAGTAAAGCAAACCAGACTGATGATTTCAGATTTGCGAAAGACTTGCTCATCAAGGCCCAGTCCGAATTTCGCAATGTCAAACTTGCAAAAGAAAAGAGGGAGGAGCTGTACTCAAAACTGCAGGATGCCTTTACGATGCTCAATATTCGTCAGGAGGAAATCTCGCAGAAAAACGATCAGGAAGCTGAAAATCAATATAATTTATTCATTCCCAGGGCGAACGACATTTTAAAACATGCCAATGAGTCCCTCGATTTTCACCAACTTCGAACTGACCTTAAAGATTTACAAGCCGAAATCAGGGATTCTGCTTTATCCAGGGAACAAAGAGAATCTTTACGAACAATTCTTCAGGAAGCCTTTGAAACGCTTAATTTAAGGCAGGATTACGAAAAAAATTCATTCGAAAGGGAAGCTCAGGAAAATTATAAATCGCTGAAGAAAAAGGTGAACGATGGTTTGATTCAGGCCGAAGAAACCAACGAATACAAAGAAACACGGGAATATCTCAAGAAAATTCAAGCCGAATTCAAAGGCATCAAATTGATAAGGGAGCAACGCGAAGAACTCTATTCACGCTTGCAGACAGCCTTTGAAATTTTAAATAAGCGGGTTGACGAGTTCTTTCTTGAAAAGAAAAAAAACTGGGAAGTGAGAATGCAATACAAACTAACTTCACTCTCCACCGATATTTTTCAATTGCGCGAATCGCTTGAAACAGACCTTGAAAATTTGCAGGAATTGGAGGAACATCTCGGTATTATCCAATCATCAGAAAAAGAAACAGATACAGTTTTAGGACTCAAAGCCAGGATTTCATCCGTGCGCATCAATATAGAAAGGAAGGAAACTCAAATTAGAAATATGGAAAGTGAAATTGCAGATCTCATTAAGCGGTTAACACCCGAAGAATAGATAACCAACTAAACCTAAATCCTCATGAACCCAGTTAAAACCTATTCCGGAACAAAAATATTGATAGCTGTATCATTGTTTTTTCTGCAAGTGAACTTATTCGCACAGCAAAACTTCAAATCTTTAGTCGATTATGTCGATCCTTTTATTGGCGTTCTTGACCCTGCAAGTAATTGTGTGATCGGGCCTCAATTACCATTTGGCTCCATCAATCCCAGCCCGCAAACCCCCAATGGCTCTCACGATGGATATTCACCCGATGAACCAATCCGCGGATTTGGACAGTTACATGTGAGTGGAACCGGCTGGGGTAAATATGGCCAGGTTTTTATTTCACCTCAGATTGGTCTGGCAATCGGCGAAACGGAACACGATTCGCCCAAAGAGAATGAAAGGGCAAGAGCTTATGAATATTCAGTAAAACTGAGCCGCTATGGCATTCAAACCGACCTGACTCCTTCCTTTCATTCTGCAATTTATCGGTTTACTTTTCCTGAAAGTGGAAACGCCCATATTGTATTCGATTTATCACATCACATTGCCGGCGATATTGCTCCCGAATTGGGAGGAAAGGTACTGGATGGCTCTCTAAGCTTTACTAAATCTTCGAACGATGAAATTAAAGGCTACGGCAATTATTCCGGAGGATTTGGAGGATCACCCTATCGGGTTTATTTCTGCGCAAGGTTAAGCAAAGCGCCTGTTGCATGCGGAACCTGGTTGAATGGAATGATCAATCCGGGTCAGATGTCAGAGAAATTGCAGAAAAAGAACGATCGTGTGGGTGCTTATTTTCAATATAAGACGAAGGAAAATGAAGAAATCTACCTAAAAGTAGCGGTGTCGTTTAAGAGTATTGACCAAGCTACAATTTGGCTCGACTCGGAAATCCCCGATTTTGATTACAACAAGGTATGTGAAGCTGCCAAACAGAAATGGAACGAAACGTTGAATAAAATAGTGGTTGAAGGTGGTACAGAGCGGGACAATAAGATTTTCTATACCGCATTTTATCATGCTTCCATTATGCCGCGCAACAGAACCAACGATTCAGAACATTTTGCCGCTGGCGTTCCTGTTTGGGACGATCATTTCGCGGTATGGGACACATGGCGAACTTTGTATCCTTTGCAGGTCCTGATTAATCCGGAAATGGTCAGTGGTACTGTGAATTCTTTTATTGCCAGACTGAAAACCAATAAGATGGTGAAAGATGCTTTTGTTTCAGGATATGATATGATTGAGGAACAGGGAGGAAACAACATTGATAATATAATTGCGGATGCCTATATTAAAGGAATTAAGGGAGTTGACTGGAAAGAAGCTTAC
>Ga0302271_10003426_pt1 | contig 13390 bp, 3 predicted proteins | sample III_Bog_N1_1_FD_198767 | JGI IMG/M metagenome (GOLD analysis project Ga0302271, IMG submission 198767) | Peat permafrost microbial communities from Stordalen Mire near Abisko, Sweden - III_Bog_N1_1 | ecosystem: Environmental > Terrestrial > Soil > Wetlands > Peat | place: Sweden: Abisko... | reverse complement strand
ATTCTTCCAATTCTCATACCACTACGAGCAAGAGCTCTAAGAGCGGATTAAGCACCTGGGCCAGGTTGTTTAGTACCAACACCACCCTTAGCTCTAAGCTTGATGTGAAGAGCGTTGATCTTGAGCTCTTTGCATCTGTTGACGACATCAATAGCGGCTTGCATGGCTAAAAAATTCAGAAAATTTTATTTGAAGTTTTGTGAATCGTGGGGGAAATAAAAAAATGGCATTTTCTCGAGAGCAACAAGTCATGAGACATCGAGTGATGGACACATCTCTTTTTACCTGCGTAAGGAGATGACTCTTCTCTGTCGGCCTTGACCTTCATACCTCCGGTAATTCTGACGAGGGTTTCTCTTCCGGAGAGATCGGTAACGTGGATGAATGTATCGTTCCAGGTGGCCATGATATGGCAGACACCAAATACAAGCTCGTTGGCACCAACGTTGGGAGGGCCGTAGGAGACAACTTCCTTCTGGACAACTGCGACTTTCTTAGGAGGCTATTAATATATTGTTCAAAAAGACATCAGCTCGGGACACTCCTAAAAGCATAAAGGCAATGCCAAATGATGCGAGAAGGAGTGCTGCGTGCTTGCGCGAGTTACACTCGGATTTTTTGCCAATACCAGAACAAACAGCGTGTAGCTGCAAGTTCATGCTTGGTTTTTTGTGGCAATTTTTGAGGATCTTTTGCAGCGCAGCAGAGCCTTCTCAGCTCAAGGCCGTTCTAACAAAATTACCATTTTTATTGGAGATAAGATGAGTAGTCTTCCTGAAAATTTGTTCTTTTTTTTCAATATAATTTTAATAAATTTGATTAAAGACCCCCTTGCTTCTTCATAATCTTTTCTTATTTGCCCTTGCTTTATTTTCGCCCCACATCAAATCTGCCATTTCAATACTCTTTTTCTCTATCTTTTCAATTCATTCTTTTTATTTTCGATTATACGAAAGGCTAATTCATCTATTATTAAATGAGACAAAAGTGAATTTATTGAATATATTAAATCATTTATTATATCATCAAATCTATTTTAAATTCTCATAAATACTTGAATTATTTTAATCCAAATTAACCATTGATATGCTAATACTATTTAACTGCTAGAATATCATTTATTTTACATTCAATAATGGCATTGGAAATAGAAGATTATTTAACAATAATTAGAAGAGGCTTGTAATCTTCTTGTGCATTTATTCCCACAAAAAAAAATATTTCAGAAACAATTCTTCAATTTATCTTTATCTCAAAACAAACTTTTTTCAACAGGAACTTTTTTTCGCTTACTAAATTGGGACTCCTCGTCCCCATGAAAAATCAAATCTCCTTCTAGATGAGTAAGCACATGCATCAATTGTTCACTTCCTGATTGTTCAACCCTAGGGAGCAGTGTCCATGGTCAATTCGATGGACGATATCCAACTCCTACTAAACCGCTTCATTCTCATAAACTGCTGAGAAATTCAAGTTCAAAAAGTCCTTCTGGAGAACTTTATCAACATTCTAGAAACAACAGTAATAACTCATCTTTTAATGTCAGTCACCTCAGTCAGAATCCACATACCGAAGCTCAAACTTAAATGCGAGTATTTTCATTTTTTATTTTTGGACAATTTAACAGTTAAAAGATGATATTCCTTTTTGTTAATTTTCTTGATATTTTTTAAAAGCAAACAACTGCCTAACATTCAGGGTACAGTTTCACTTAACAATAAAGATAAGACAACTGGATTCCCTCATATGAACACTCTCATTTTGAGGATCAATAACTTTTGAAACCTCAGCTGTTAAAACAAGTAAGATTTCATAGGTGATTTTTTTAAAACCCTCAGAAAAAAAGAAAAATTTATTTTCCAAAAGCAACAAGAAAACGATCGTTTAAGGGCCAAATCTGCTGGACGTAGTAACATCCGGACACGGAATCTCAACAACAAGAGCTAAAGTAAGAAACCATAAGAAGAATTGAAATATTTGTGTTATATGTGTAAAAAATTATGATGATATTTAATATAAATTTTGAAGATGCAAGGGTTGGATTTATTAACGCTGGGAGTGATTAGCCGAGCTAATTGATATTCAGTCACACAGGTGAGTCTGAAGCTTCCAATTTAAGAAAATCCTAATCTTTTCGTATGAAAAAATAAAATGGAATTAATACAACGCAAACATAGTCAAAAGATGATGATCCAGGTGAATTTATTTCTTCCTCACGTGGAAGCAGACATGGAAGCTAGCATATCTAAACTACCAATGGAAGTAATTATCTTCCTTTGAAAATTAAAATGACTCCAAGGGATGCAGAGAATCTTAAAAATGCGGCAAGCTAACTTAGAACTTAAGTTTCATAAGAAACTAATTTTAAAAATAATATGACTAATAACACTACAAATTAAGCTTAGCCGTAAATAAGAATAAATGATTAGCATTATCCGTAATAGATCTAGCAGAAATAGAATAACTCTGATCCTCCTAAACTAGAAGCAATGCTCGATGGAATGGATAAGAGAAGATTAACAGATGCGTAGATTAGATAAACAAGAGTGAATTAATTAAAGAGTTATGTTGCTTCAGCTTACAGCAGTGAAAATCCAACAAGAAAATAGGAAACTCCAATTCGAATGTAATAAAAAAGCCCATAAACTACTACTCACTTATTGAATCCAAATAATTCCTCTACTGCAACATCAGCTATGAATTATCGAGTCCGTCATGGATAAAATGAGAGAATTCTACCCATGAAAGCAACTAAAAACTTTGCTGATCTAGAAGTTAATGTTTCACTGCCTAGATATTCTCCAGCTCCTTCATTAGTGGAATAGAATCAATCCAAATCAACTGATGAATTCCCAGGGAGCGAATTCAATTCTAGACCAGGGAGTGAGTTTAATACGAGATTTGGAAGTGAGTTCCCTTCGCATGTTCCGTTTGGAGGTTCAACATCAACAAACACAAGTTCATTGCTACCTATTTAGAGTCTTTAGAGTAAGTAACTGAGAGATTTGATGAAACAAGGAGAATAAGAAGTCAGTGTTGAGGAAATGCATTTTTATGCAGTGAGTTTTCAGTAGAATATTAAATAATGGATGAGTTAAATTGAAAATCCTAAACCTGTATGAGAAAGAGAGAGAGAGATATTGCTTTGATTTTACATAAATCTATTTTGTAATTCAGTTTTTCCAATTTATTTTTGCTTAAAGATGTTCTCAGAAAAGTAATGTAGGTATTAAATACATAGATGAATGGAAGGAGGGAGGGAAGGGGGGTGAGATCGAAAGGGATGTCATTTTAATCTAAATAATTGAAAATATGATGAAGTTTTAAACTGAACAACTTTTTTTCAGTAAATTTCATAAGAAATGACAAGAGAATGGAGTGAGTTCAAAGTGACTGAACGGATACTCATCATCATCACTGAAGAACCTAAAGCAGTTAGGGAAGGCAAAGTAATAAAATAATAAATACTAAGCTCAAAACCTTTTAATAAATTTATTATTATTTTACATCAATTTTTTTCAACAAAAATACCTTTGAAGATAAAATAGATTTTAGACTCATTTGGTACTGAAACTGCAAGTGATTTTATCTTCATTTAAAGAATTCACACGCAAAGGGATTGCATAAAAGATTTCAACCAATCAGAAGTACCTCGATGGATATCTTACGCATCAAGTTTCAGATTTAATGGCAAATATTTTAAGTGTTGAAAGTAAAATGAACTCTTTAATATTATTAATTAATAAAAAAGAACGAAAAAATTTCGTTATGCTAAGATCGTTGGATGAGTAATGAGAGCAAGGAGTTCGATAATAAATTCTATTTCGAGAATTATTTAATTTCCTGAAAAAAATTGCATTGTTTCATTTCAAAAAATTGAAATGATTGATAACAACAAAATTCAATTTTTAAAGACTCTAAAAAAGCATTGAACATTTCTAAAAATAAATTCTGCTTTGATAATATGATAACTCTTAGGGAATTAATTGAATTTGACTATTGAATTACTTTTTTTTGATTTTTTTTAATCAAAAAAATAGTAAAAACAACCATTCTCTTATGTTTTTTCTTGGAAAATATTAATTGAAATTAATAGTTAATTTGAAAGAACAAAATTGAGAGGGAAGTGTAAAGGGAATTGAGATGAGCATTGAAGATACAGAGAGACTAAAGAGAGTAGAAAGATAATCTGCGAGAGGGAGGAAAGCTGAAAGAATATGGAGGACAGTGGTAATCTGAGAAAAGCAATTCAACTAACTCAAGAGAGCTCTACGGGTGTCGCCTCATCTAATTGCTCTATAAGCTATTTTTTGAATCTCCAAACTTACTTTCAAGAACATAAATCGATAAAACTACTTTGTATTAGTTGGATTGTAAAACTCAATAATCAGAATTTTATATCGATCAGCTCAATTTCTTAAGCAGTGAATCTTGATATTCATTCTTTATCTTTCTCAATCTGAGATATTCTGAACATTCCATCATCGCATTCTTCTCAGTTAGTTTAATCAGTTAAAAGAGCACGCTAGACCGTCAAGGCCCTTCAATCGCCATTCATATGTCTCCTCAGTTAAGAAATCACTTACAATACTTAAACAGTTTTTAAACTAAAAATCATAAATGTCAGAGTTTACCGTAAAGCCCCCCAATTTTTGAACATTCTCCTCACCAAAAAAGTGATTTCCCAGAGGACATTGAACTACTCCCAGAGTCTTTCTAAAGACTGCTGTGTTTGTCAGAATTCAATTGAGATTATTACTCTTCAGTCTGCATGCAAGCAAGATATGAAGAAATGCTATTATAAATTGCCCGAATAACAAACCATTAAAAAGAGAAAGATAACTAATACATTGAAAAAAAAGAAAAAACTTAAAGAGAGAGAAAGAATTCAAAAAAAGAATAAAAAAACAATTCAACAGCAAAAATAACAAAACAAATATTGAATTCATTTTTCAAATTTAAATTCAAAAACTACAACTAGAAGATGTTTCTGTTGATAGTGATATCGTTTTTCCCCCTTTTTAATCTCAAAATAGGAGTCTATTTTATAATTATGCAAATACAAATTTAAATTTGAATTGCCTTCCCCAAGACAAATTTCTTTTTGTCTCTGATTAATTAATTAAAATCGTTATTCTTGTTTAAATGCCAAATTTGAATTAAAAGTTTCAATGCAAATTACCTTAACGCTTTGAGTGTGAAATCCCCCAAGATAATAACTGAATAATTAACAATTCTTGAAGTTATAATCAAAATCAATTCTGAAAGATTGATTGAGATCTATTTATATGTTCAAACACTGCTTCATGTCATTATTGAAATGGAGCAGATGATCTGTGGTCTGCTAAAGTGGACAACAGTGGGACTACGTGAGCCTGGACAGTCAAAAACAATCATTTTAGCCGTTTATGTTATTGTAGTTGTTAAATGTTAAAAAAGAAGAGCATAAATTTGCATTCTTTGGAAAGAACATAAAAATCAAATATAACAAAAAACTAAATTTAAACCACAGCAAACAAATGCAATCCATCATTCCTTGAATGTGGTAGAGTTCATCAAGGTGATAGATAGGAGCTTTGCTGAAATAGCTTGAAATATTCAACTTTTAGTAAAATGGGTGTTGAAAGATAGCAACAAAAATATTTTTAAGCTAACTTGAGAGATTAAACTCTAATGAACTATTCAATTAATATTTAAAATTGTCAGATTATCAAGATTGACAGGATGGATGAAGAAGAGCTACATTGAATATTAAAACGCTTTTAGGGATTTAACTAAAATAAAGGTAAAGTTATTGAATAGGAAAATTTACTTTAAAATTTCTTTATTAATTTAAACAATTTGCCTATTCCTTAATTTGTTTCTGTTATGGAACTTCCCCTTTTATTTTAATAATCCTGAAGAAACATGAATTACAGTCAAGAACATACACACACAAATAGCGTTGATTTTATGAAAACAAAGAAAAGATTTATTTAATTAAGAAATGATTTTCAAAAGTGTTGTTATGTTTCAATTAATTTATTGTGAATTTGCATGGGTTCAATTGCTCATATTCGTTAGACATGAGTTGCTGCTTTGAACCTAACGAATAAAGCAAAAAAGATCATTAGTTTAGTTGAGATAAGAAAATGATATAAAATGTTAATAATATTTCATATTTACGGTGAATTAGAGACTATTCTAACTTATTGAGGAGGCTTCTGCAAATTAGGATAATAATTAGAACCTCTTTACAATTTAACGAAATTATTATTATTGCTATTATTGTAATTGAGATTAGTAATATCATTCATAAAACAATTATTCTGATTTCTAAAGGCTCTTGGATAGGCAGATAGGTTACTAGAATTATTGCTAGATTGATTAGGGAATATTCCTGGAGGAAGAAATTGTCTATTGTTATGATTAAGAGGTAAGATAGTTTTATTGAGTAACAATGAGAATTGAGATGTTGCAGGAGCTGTTGTAGGTTAAGTTGCTAATCTGAGAGATTAAACTGGATGGGACTATGTAGTCGTATTTGCAAGGAAAGAGGAAAATGTTGTATTTTCTGATCTGGCAATATCACCTAGAGTAGCTAGGTTTACAGGGCTAGATGATTTATTAGGAGAAGATGGAGTTGTGATGGTTGTCCTATATCTTGCACTTGTTGGGGTTGGAGTTCTGCTTGTGTTTATTGTTGTCGACAAGGAAGAATTTTATTTGTAGAGTTATTATCCTGGGCTTTTTGGTTAGCAAGTTTAATGAAAACTGTTAGATTTATCAGGAGATCGTTATTTTTGGAAGGGAGAGGAACTAGCAGTTTACGGGTAGTAGACTGCTTAAACAATTCTTTTAACTTTTGCTAGTTTAAGGGAAGGAATTGGAGATGATAGAGGATTAGTATGTGCAAGCTATTCTTGTTGGGGTTGGATTTATTGTTCTTATTGTTCAGATAGCAATCGTACTGTGAGTGAATATGAAAGTGTTCCAATAACAAGACGAGGATGCGTTGCAGAATAGACTCTTGCACTTGAAGAGTTTTCTAGCACTAAAGCAAATCCAATCAACTAGTCTTGACTAATCCCATCATCAATGTACTAATAAAGCGAAATGGTCAGCACAGCATTGGATTTTTCACAGGAATCTAAGATAAACTAATCTTCATCAGGAAAGTGAATTTTCCAGTTTTAAAGTTTCTAAGTAGAAGAAATCACATGTCTCTTTGATTCTGTTTGAAAGTGTAAGTACACTCTCTCAAGGTTGCAGCCGCATTCCTTGGTTGCAAGTTCGTTTACTTGCAAGCATATTTATCCAATTTATTGTTGTTGTTGTTATCTGCTCATTGCGCTGTTTAATAATTTTTGTTAGGTGTTTTAAATGATATTATATCAACTGACACTTTTGATAAAAAAAACTAAATTTGTTTATTAACTTCTCACCCTCAACAAATCTAAGAAATGGTGAGATATTTATGAATAATTAAATGAAAAATTGTTGAACTCTAATAAAGGTAGATTATGGCACAAAAAATAATTATTAAACGTTAAAAAAATATATCAAAATTGGTATCCTGCTCAAAGCTAAAGAAGGATATTAGAGGAATGAGTAGGCAAAGGAGGAGGATTATCTGAAGTGAGATGACGAAGTGTTTAGAGAAATTTATCTTTACGAATTGGTTTTGCAATAAGCTCATCTGCTCCTGCCAAGCGAACTTCTTGTAGATTTTTTTCATAAGCCGTCACTGAGATAATAGCTGTTGGCTAGAGATGATTGAGTGCCTCAAATTATCGAATGTTTTAGATACATTCTAACCCATTCATAATCGGCATCTCAATGTCCATGAAAATGAAATCAAAAAATATATTCCTCATAGCATATTCTTAAAATATCTTCAAAGCGTCTTTGCCATTGTATGCCTCTTCGATTCTTAGATCCTTCACGTTTCTCATTAATATTTTCATCATCATAATATTGTAGACCGTATCGTCGACTATTAAGATGTGTTTCCTTGTGAGAATCATTTCAATCGTCTCATCGATGTTTTGTTCTGTCTAAAGATGAGGTAGCATCCAACGAAGATTGTCATCTAATCAAAAAAAAAAAATAGATTCTTCGAATTAATCATAAAAAATACAAGCAAACCCAATTATCTTGGCTGATTAGTTGCTTTACTCGTTGAAATCTGTGGACTAGTTCTTTAATGAGAAGGATAGCTATTTCCTTTTGAAGCTGAAGGTACAATGTTGTATTTCTATGTGGTTATGTGACTCTTGTCTTCCGAGACAGTCTCGGGATTGATGTAGTCTTCATAGCTCCTTTGCATAAATTCATTTTCTGCATTCAAACAGTCACTATTCCCAAAAGTCTAGAAGACTTTTTTTCGAATTTCAATTAATCCAGAAATACCTTTTTCTTTATCTTCTTATCGTTCAGCTGTTTCTTCTTAAATGCAGTCACAACTACTCCCATAACTTCGATCTATTTCGTGTACTGAAGGACTCGAAGGAGGAGCCTTGTTTGAAAATATCTCCCTTGGTTGATCGATGGCTTACTCATAACATTGTGCTTTGTTGTTGTTTTCTTCATTTTCGTCATTTTTGCTATTTTTTATTTCTTTGCCAAAAAGAATATTGTGTCTTTAAGCAATGCTAGAGTAGAATGAAGTATGATCTTTAGATAAGTTAGATAACGCTGAAGGAGAAAGACCCAATGATTATTATTATTATTATTATTGCTATTATTGTGGAAATGCTGATTTCATAACTTTTTTATTCTAGCTGTTTTTCCTCGATTGTGAAAGTTGTTTATCAGTTGTTGGATTATTAAAATAATTCTAGCCACTCTGTTCAATCTAAATGAAACTATTCCTTTCTTTATTAATCGAAGACGAAAATGATGGCTATCGTGATTTAGGATAAGAATCGGGGTACATTCCAAGATATTGATTTTATTTAGGATATTACTATTATTATGTATTTGATTGTATCTTTTTTTCTTCTTTTTCTTCCTCTGAACTGCTTGATTCAAGGATATGCTCTTCTTTCTAGTCTATCTTCGATAGTAAGTTAATTTAATTCTAAGTCTCAGAATTACCGCTGACTTCCTTGCTCAGCTGCTTTGATATTAAACTGTTGCTATTTTGATTCTCTAGAGAACTTTTAGTTTTTAGATTACTAAAATTATATTAACTTAGAATTACTGAAGGACGCTACTACAGTTAGAGCTACTGTGTCTGTTAGATTGTTGGCAACTCAAAGCTATTATGTTTGCTGCCTAATCCATTTAGACTTTAGTATTCCTAGCAAACAGGTGATGCAGTCCCAACTAATGAATTAGAAGAACCAGGTGGCATAATCTATTATTTCTCAAGTGCCTATTAAAGAGTCTAAAAGACTTATCCTGGTTTGTTATTGCTGGGCTAGCAAATCTACTCTATCGTAAAGCTAAATCGAGTTCCAAAATTTTCTTGTGATTGTATTTCAGGATAAATTCTTTGATACCCTACCTATTCGATAAGCGCAAAACACATCGATAACCCAAGACCTGAGCTATTTGAGTTATTATTGTCGGTATGTTTTTTCTTAAACAGCATTTCTTTAAGACGATACAAGTTTTACGCTGACATTCCAATGCCAGTGTCAATAAGAACAAATCTAAGAAGATTTTCAGCTTTAAATTAATATTTTTTCAAATTCTACTTTGGTTTGAAGTAGTTTACTGGACTCGAAACTGTAGCCGAAGAATTAGGAAAGAATGATGCCAGTTCATCTTTAGGATATTCAATGATAAGTTCAATTTTGCCTTTCAAAGTGTATTTCAATGAATTACTAATGAGATTCACTAATATTTGCAATAAACGACGCTCATCGTGAAAAAGAACGATTTCACTCAAAGGTACTTTGGATGTAATGACAAATTCAATCTTTTTACTCTTCATTTAATCTTCAAACAGCATCCTCAAAGCCTTCACAACAGAACTAAGTTTAAAGGCAGTAAAGTCAAGTCTAAAACTAAAATCTCCTTTAATGATTTAGCTATAATCGATTAAATCGTTGATCATATACAATAGCAATTAGCAGTTATTAATTGCCATCCCAATGTGTTTCAAGCTCTCTGCTGTAAATTCTCCTTTTAAATCTTCTGACTTCTAATTTTTTATTTAACTTTCTAATTATGTTTTAACGCATTCAAGAGGAGCAAGAATGCAATTCAAGGGAGTTTTCAAATTATGGCTGATAGTATCAATAACAGAATCCTTGTACTATTCGATTTAAAGTAACCGCTACCTCATTAATCTTTCATCAATATTATTCATAATCACCATGATAGACTTTTATCCTTCCCATCCGCATTCAACGAGTCTAATATCATAATTCTTTTCTTCTGGATCATTTTCGAATTGTTTATGTTTACAATTCAGATATTCATCCACGAATTTAAGATTATTTGGAGGTAAAAAGTTGTTTTAGAATGAATCTTTGTATTTGAACTAATTCATTCCAGTGGTTGATTCGTTATTTTAAATAGTTTGTCTTGGCTTAGAGAATTAAGGAGTAGTAGCGCTTTGGATATTTTAATTAACTTAACTGAGTTCGGATTAATTAAGGCTTTGATTTTGATGTGGTATGCAAAAAGTTGAATGCTAAGATGGAGGATGCACTTAAATAACCGGTTGGATTGTAGAAGGATTTAGGTGCTGGCTATTTTATGAACTATTCTTGCTATTCTTTGGAGTTTCTGTCTCCTGAGGTAGAATATTATTGGTAGGAAAATAAGGTAGTTGTGATACTGGAGCCCTCGGGGATAATACTTTTGGGGAAGCATCTGAAATATGTTTTAGTTCTTTATTGTTTAGAGTTTGCAGCTTTTCGCTGGAAATCTAATAGGTATCAGTTGTTTTATGGTAAAGTGGAGGTACTTATTGTCCAGGCAGTTTACTTGGGGAATTGAATGTGAATAAAGATTTATTAATATAATACTATTGTTATTGTTATTGTTCTTATTCTTGCTTTTATTTTCCTGCTTCTTCAGCATTTTGAGAAGGTAAAATAGGCAGAGATGTTTAGATATTCTAACAAAAATCTTATGATTTCTTTTCCAACTCTTGAGTTGATTTACTCAGTTTTGCAGACAGCAATTCAAGAAGGTTTTCAGGAGGTTTTTAAGATTGATTGTGTAAGCTGTTCAATTTAGGGAGATGAATTTTACTGAGTTGCTGTAGAATATCTGAACTTTCATTGTTCCCGAAATCTTAGTACATTAGTTTATTTGCAAAAGTAATCTAAAGTACTTTATTAGTTAGTTTTTTATCTTCTTCTCCTTTTATTGTCTATCCTATCAACGGGCACTCAGTTTCTATTCTTTAATGTTACTGACTCATTTGGAGTTTTTGCTAACTTTGATCTGGAGTTGAGATAATTTCACATTGGTTCTTTATTGGTTTGTTGTCTCTTTAGTTCTTAAAAAGCGAAGATATCCAACTAATCGATGGAGAAGAGACCGATGAATGAATTGGTTAGCATCTCTAAACAATAAATATCTACATCGGAAGGATATCATTTATCAGAGCCTTCAAAGAATCCAAATCTTCAGCAATTCTAAATAACTTATATGCTCTCTCTTTCTTTGCAATTTCGTGATGGTAAAGTAGGATTCCCAGCAAAATAAATGCAATCAAGCCGTAGCAGAATGAAAACAAATCGAATTCTAAGAGTAAGATCACATTCAAAAGGATTATTACAAAGAATAAAATTCCTTTGAAGAACCATTTTACCTCTAACTGCATGCCTACTATTTAGTAAAGCGTGAAGACAATCGAGCTAAATGCTGTGAGACTATTCTTAGATGCAGAAGTCAATGCATTAATAGAATTATCATATGTATTTTAGTTTTTAGTCAACTGCATTATTACTAGATACATTATCACTGATAGCAGCACATGGCTTATTCTGAATACAGTCGGTAGAAGTTTATTTTACTTTACTCCAATACTCCATAGCACAATAATCAATCCACAAGCAATGGCACTTAATACAGTCGCAATTGTATTCCTAAAAAACAATGCCTCGCATATTATGAACCAGCTGACAATCAGAACTTTCACAGCCATGGTTACATTGAAGATTCCTGTTGGAAATTACTCAAGGATTTAAACATAAAATTCCCTAACTTCTTTTTCTTAAAATTCTAGAGATATTTTTCTTAATTATTTCATTTGTTTTTTCGTTCGGCGATGTAAAGAAGGTGAAGAAACAGAAGACACTTTATTATAAGATTGCTGAGGTAGTTATGGTTATTATTAAGGGTATTATTTAGAATGAGACTGCTAGGAAAGTGATTTTTTATAAGTCTATTATGAGAGAGATTTTTAATAAAGTTATTATGGTTGATTTTTTTGGTGTAGCTGCTACGAAAACTACATTGGTTTTTGCAAAGATTGTGTCTAATCATTATTATCAAAATCACAAAAAGGTATCGGTGATCTGATTTTATCATTTTACTATTCAACAAGCTAAATCTAATGAGGATCCTCTCCTTCTTTTTCATCGCTCATAGCAGCTCACTGGATAGCCGGTTTCAGCTTCTTTGAAAAGCTTACCGATGAGCAATTCTAATTTCAAGAGAGTTGGTTCTTAAGAAAATTACACTTATCTCTGTTTTTTTAACTTCTCCTTACCCTTTTGTCTTTGATAAGCGAACACAACTTAATTAAATCTTAATAATTAAAGAATGATATTGTTCGTTGGTGCCACTTACTGGGTCTGTTTTTTTTTTGGTTTGAAATAAGGTTGATTTTAGTTGTTTAATGAGAACTATTTTTTCTTTCTTTCTTTTATTTAGCAAATCATTTAGTTTCCGCGCGCATTTGGATCTGATTCTTTAAGCTATTGGTTCAAACTTCATGTGTTTGATTTGTCCCAAACAAAAAGAATCTTGAAATCATTTTTTAGTTAATTTAAGTTTAAGATAAATATTTTTTTTATTTAAATCTCACAATTATTTGATATTCTTTCTCTTAAAATTCATTTTTGTAAACTTAAAAACCCATTATTGGTTACCTTATCAATGAACTTAATATAATCAAAAAGATTATTTATTGTACTGTTCATCTTTTAGTCTATTTATGTTCGGCTGTAAAGCAATTAAGTTTATCAAATTGAATCTATTTCTTCGAAGGAATAATAACTTTATGTTGCTTTTGCAATCCCACAAAACTAACAACCTTAAATTGCCAATTTCGAGACATGTCAAAATACTAATTTCTCATCCCCAAGGAATATTGGCAGAATTCTTCAAGGGAGAGGAGGCAGAGAGGAACAGGATAACAATCAATTATTAAAATATCACAACTCGATAATATTTAAAAGCTTAACTCCACTATGTAACAATACTTCAAGAAACTTTT
>Ga0302271_10003425_pt1 | contig 13390 bp, 5 predicted proteins | sample III_Bog_N1_1_FD_198767 | JGI IMG/M metagenome (GOLD analysis project Ga0302271, IMG submission 198767) | Peat permafrost microbial communities from Stordalen Mire near Abisko, Sweden - III_Bog_N1_1 | ecosystem: Environmental > Terrestrial > Soil > Wetlands > Peat | place: Sweden: Abisko... | reverse complement strand
TTGCCTGCTTAATTCCCAGTACCACAGCTTTATAAATGCTCTCTTTGACTTTGTATGTAATTTGTTATGTAATTTCGTTGTGTATGTACATTGTATCTTCAATTCTAAAAATTTTCTTATTACAAGATTGTCATCACAAAATCAAAAATTTCCCCAGTTAAATGTCCTTTTTTCTTTGATTAAGTCCTAACTTCTTTTAATTTGAAACACAAAGAATAAAAAAAATATCTATTAAAACTACTTGTCTAATTTGATAGTTTAGGGGAGTCATTTTTATCGCAAAGTCCATAACTAATCTCCATCCTCAAACGAAATATCCATAGATTTGTAGTAATATTGTTTGTTTATTGTATTTTTTATTGTAAATTTATTTTTTTAATATGTTCTCTCTCTCAAATTGTATGTATGTGTTGTATGTAGAGTGAAGAACTAAATCGTTTCGTTTCACATATAAATTCATATCGATCAATCAAGCAAGCATCAGTTTTCACATAGTGGATTTGTTTGTGTTGTATTTAGTAATTCATTTTAGTGAAAAAGTTTTAGTTTTGAGAAAAGAACTATAATGGAAATCATCTTCATGATTCCAAAATGTTGAAAAACTTTTAGGGGGGAATGATAAAACGTCACTTTAGGGGTTATAAAAAACTAAAGTATTTTTACAGTTCTCTTATATCTCTCATGGGGTCCATTTTTATCGCATTTTTTGTAGCCTTGGCTTGATTCCGTTTCGGGAAGTTGCTTCTGCTGTTTGTTTGCATTTATCACGCGATTTTCTTAATTAAAAAAAGATTATTTTTTAATTTTTACCTTATTAGCCTTCTTTTCCTTAATTCCAACTGATTTCTAGTCTCTTAATCATTCTTGAGTATTAATCAGCAAATTAACCCTATCTTTTCCCTCCCTCACCTTTAAATTCAGATCATTTTCACTTTCTTTTTAAGATAATCAAATGGGGGGGGAATTAATTCATTCATTTTTTAATTAAAAATTTCTTACATTTAAATTTTTTGTTTAACATACATTTTTTCCCCTATTGATCTCAACTATTTTTCAGATTATCATTTGGAATAATAGTGCTTTCCAGTTAGAAATTAGATTAACGACGCTGAGCTGTTAATTCAATCTAATTTGAAGGAAAAGCAAACTGCGAGAGGAACTATTCAGTTTAGGAAATGATATTTTCAGATTATTTGTTCAGCTAAGCTACCATTTGCTCTTAGTCTAACATCTATTGACTAATATGCTCGGTCACATTGCCTTTTCCTTTATTAACGCTATATTATGTTTTATTCTCCGTTTTATCTGCTTAAGGAAGAGCATTGCTTGTGGAAAGAAATGGTTGAATTTTTAATAATTATAAATCTGGATGGAAATCAATTATGTTATCTTCATTCTGTGACTTTTGCGATGTCAATCTTGAGTTATTCTCACTCTTGTTGAAGAGAGATTTCCTATCTCTGACTAGTTTAAAATTATTAAAGATAAATCAAGTTATGATTCTGAAATCTAAATCATTTTCTTTAGTAAAACAAAAGATAATTACATCGTTTGGTAGCTTTATGATTTTTTTTCTTGATCCCTTTCAGTAACTTTTGCATTTCTTATCGATTACTATGGGTAGAAGGTCGAACTTGAGATACTATGATATGAGAATTGTATATGGATAGGACTTCTTTGAGATTATTCTGAGGAAAGTAAACAGAATATTCCTTCGCAGAATCGAAATTAGGAACCACATTGAATGAAAAAACTTCTTCGTTTTCTTCATCTTTTTCAATTTCCGCTTTGAAATGATCATTTTTACTCTGATTCATTGCTGATTTAAGCTCTTTCAATGAAGGGAGCTCCAATGGATCATCTTAAGACGCCTGATCTTTCTTTGGTTTTGATTTCTACTTTTCATATGTTTGTCTTTCTTCTTTAAAACTTTTGCTTCTAGCTGTTTGATATTACTGTTACAATAACGAGACATTCCCTTATTATTTGACACATTCTTCTTGTTCATTCTCACATTTTTAAACACCATGAGAGCTTGATTAGTGAAGAAGTTTATCTTTCTCATGAGGTTTATTTCCATTTTTTTATGACGAAATACTCACTTAGCGTTACGGTTACGGCTGAGAAACTGACCAAGATAGTTTCTTTTAAACTATTCTTGCTTTCGGAGTTACTAGAAACTGCTAGGTTACATCACTGATTGTTGGAAAGGTTGTTCCAGGTTCTAAATCACTGTTCTTCACAAAAACAAAAGTTAATCATCTGGATTTCAAATTTGGTAAGAATAATATGATATATTACCTCGATCTTATTAGCTCCTTTATTATGTTTGTTGATTTGAAATGAATTGTATGTGCTGATCTATGAGGTTTATTTCATAATGTTATCTTCAAAAATGATATTTTCTGAGTGATTAACGTGAATTTATTTAATGCTTGGAAGATTTAACAATTAGATATCTTCTGTTTTAATGCCATTAACATCATCTGCAGCTGATTATTGTTAAGTTGAAGGGTTGTCATCTTCTTGAGAACGTAAATTATCTTGCTTTTCTGGGCTTTAGTTCTCTTAAATAACTTATAGAGAACTAGCATTTTGGAATAAACCAGGTTTGCTTTTAGGTGAATAACCATTGTTAGCATGATGAAAAGGATACCCACCAGCGTTATTATTATTTTCTACATTGTTAGTCGAAGGTTAATGTAGAATCTGAAAGCAACTCTTATTCATGGCCGTTTCAATTGCCTTGGCATTTATATTATTGTTATTGTGAGGACTATGGAGATGCTAAAAATCATTGTCCCTTTCTTCAAAATATTGATTTATTGTGTCGATTCCAAAGGTCTCAATTATGAATTTGATTGCAGCACTGTGTACATCTTCGTAGATCGCTAAAATGTTGCTAATATGGAGCTTCCTTCGAGTTGCTTTTTATCTCTCCTGATCTGTAGATATTCCATTTAGGAAAAGCACTTTTTCTTGATTTGGAACGTATTTACTGTGTGGACAGTGGATAATAGTGTGCGTGTATTTGTTACACCCAAAACATCGTACTCCCAATCCTTTGGTTATGTTGTAGATTTGAAGATTATCTCGTAACACACAAAAACTTTCCAAGTCACTTTGTCTCTCTTGTAAACATTCCATCATGTCCTTCATGCTAAAATATGCGACGGTTACCACTGTGCAAGCTTTCACACCATACTCGCTTTTGGAGTTACTGAAGAATGCCTTTTCTCCAAAGAAATCGCCTTTATTTAAATTTGCCAGAACCTTTTTGAAAATTCATTAGATTTTTTAATAGTTTTAATGTGACAATGCTCATTTAATTTTACCTAAACTGTGTTTTCTGAAGATTGTTTCCCACTGGTAGATTTCTTAGTTTTCGATGCCAGATTTATAAAACTTATTGCTTCTCCTTGGAGGATAAAGAATATCTTATCAACAATATTATTCTCACTTAAAATGACATCTTCTGGACCATATGTGTGCTCCTTCATTTTAAGACAAAGTTAATCGATTAGATACTACGAGAAGTTGAGTTTAAACATCTTTTTGTTTTCAAGCATTTTACCATAAATATCTCGCATAACTTCATTCTTCAAATTCGGGTCAAGTTGCATTAGAAATTTCGCACCTTCTTGGTTATTTTCTTATGTTTAATTTAGAAGATACTAAAAGTTACGTCGCACTTTCATTAAAAGTGGAATATTACTGAGTCCTCGCTTGTGCATGAGATCCATGAGCATGTTTATTTTCTTTTTTTATTCATTTTCACTTTTACCAATTTCCAGAATTAGATGTCCGATTTTGTTTATGCTAAAACCAAATACACCACAAGCAATCATTGTGACAAATATTATGAATCCCCTCTCGATTGTATTTATAGGAACAATGTCTCCGTATCCTTCAAAAGATTAAAAATGAGTTTAAAGAAACTCAAAAAATGTCTATTTTTTACCTAGAGTGATCATTGTGATAACAGACCAATACAATGAAGTTATGTACTAAGACTAGATACTCAGTTGATCAGAATTTAATTTGTCTGTCCAGATAGGGGAGTACCCATAATATTTTTCGATCTGCGATACTAAGAAGAATCCACAACCACACATGTGAGCAACAAATATGATTAAGAAAATCAGTTTGCAGAGTCCTACATAAGCAGCTTAGGAATCACTTAAATTAAGCCTTTCTTCGAATTGTTTAATCGTATCCATGATTTTATTAAATCTAAAAAGAACAAAGGCTTTAAGCTCTATAACTCCAGTAAACACAGACAGCAAGTACGGGAGAATTACCATGCTATCCCAGAATGCATGAGTTCGAAAATAATTATGAAATATCTCAGATCTATCGAAGATCAGTAGTCCATTTTTATAGAATGCAGTGTTGAGATTAATGAACAGATCTAGAATCAGAACGATAAGCGGAAGGGTATAAAGAAAAAACTTAGCTACCTCTGGGAGATATTCACCACTGTTTAACGAGAAACTCAAGCGAATTGGGATGAAGAAAATATTCACAACGATGATCAAAATAGCAAATATATCCCATAACTATTTAGCAAATGACTCCGGCTAAAGGACTCTAATTTTAAACACTCCTGTTTTGACTACAACTTGATTGAAAATAAGATTTTAAAATGGATTCCACAGAACTTATCGGAAAACACTCTAGAATCTATGCCAGATATGTTCATGCCATTTTGCTGCATCTTAATGTAAATACGATCGGAGCCTGTAGTAGCTGTAATTACTGGATATATCGCCGATCATGTCGAAGTGTTTCTTATTCATGCTCCTAAATTTATACGCTGTACTAGCTGTTTTTAACATATTCTCGAATTTTTTGACATAATAGATTATTGATAAATAATTCTTAGAAGTCGATTGAACTCTTTTTCGCTTATTCTACAATCCACAGACTATTCCACTTGCTAGGGAGTATGAACTAATCGCCTAGCTTCCTATTACTGCCTAGCTCGCTAAGCCTCTGCGAAATTTTCCAACAAAAATAGGTGAAGCGGAAGTTAGTTGTTTCTAAGTTAGTTTTTGAGAAAAGTTATCTTGATAATCTCCAGTTAATCCAGCTAATGTCAGAGGATTTTACTCAAATGAACTGCCTAATCTTAGTTTATCTAAATTGTTCTTTCCTAAGGGAGCACTGTGGATTTCATGAACTTATTCAACTTTTGAAGATCCTAATAGAGACATTTTTCGATTATTTTTCTTGTTAAACCCATCAGAGATAATCATTCTTTTTGGTTCATGTTTTAAGGGTTCCTGAAAAAAAGGATCTATATTGTTTATTGCATTAGGGAGTAATTAAGGCAATCGAGAACGCGATGCAGAACTATTGTAAGCTAAAAATACATCAAGCCCAGAAGAAGAATGTTTGTCCTCACTTTGTTTTGGAAAATCATCTTCAATATCCTCTTCTCCATGTCGAACAGTTAAACCACAAAATTCACTACTAGAATGACCTTTAATTACTTCACGACTACAACTTCCATCGCTGCTATCACTGCTACTTGCACTTAGGCTTGTGTCAATTCTACCTTCGAATGTTTTGTCTTACTCATTTTCGATAACTTAATTCACAATAATTCTGCTAGGAATCTGAACAAATGAACGCGGTGGAGGGGTTATTCTTCGATCAAAGGCTTTTAAAAAAAGAAAAGGAAAAAAAATCAAAACTTCAAATGACCAATTCTTCATAATAACCTCCTCAAAGAATTGTAAGTTACTATTGATTGGATTTCTAGTTTAGGATAAAACATTTTGAGATATCAAAGTAGGATCATCAGGTAATGGGATATCCTCATTTTCTTCAGGTTTATTCCTACGAACAACAAGATCATCTAATATTTCCTTCCTGTAATTCGCTGAAAACAATTCTCTCCTAGTCGAAGCACCTCCCCTAGCAGAATCCTCTAAATGTTTGCCATCGTTGTCATTCTTTTAGCCAACCATACCATCAGGTTTTTCTTGAGTTATATTTTAGCTTATCGATAAAAGATCATCTTCTTCTTGTTATCGCCTCCACGGCTCTTATTGTTGCCGCTGCATTAATTGCTAATAATCTTGTGTTTGATCTTCTTTTGAATTTCTATATATTTTTTTGATTAGTATTTTTTCCTTACATTCTTCCTAGAAGGAAACAAAATAGCTTATTTTTACATCAATTCTATCTTTTTTTGTTAGCCATAAAATATTCGATTCATTGTTTGCTTAATTTGATTAGTGTTTAATTATCAATTTAAGTGTTCTAGAAATACTGTATATTACCAACTAAACTATTGAGCTTCATTTAAAACCATGTTACATAAATTGGTTAACTCTCATAACTTGCCAATCTTTGATAAAATATGTATTTTTGCTTTATTTTCAGCTTTTAACTTTTGAGAATTAAAAAGGGAAAATAACAAAACAAATAAATAAAAGAATAACAAAGAACATATTCATCTCATTCAAATATCTCTTTTTTTTTCTTCTTTTGAATTATTTTTGATTTGGTTTGCAAGATCAATAGAGTGATTAATCAAATGGAAGCAGTTCTTATGTAAGTATCTTTCAAGTAAACAAGAATTATCACCTATTAATAATATTACTGATGAGAACCAAGTAATAATCTCAACAGAATATATTATTTGCTTTTCTTTTCTGTTTGCCATGCCATCCTGCAAGACAGCTTGATTTAAGGTAATGCTTGAAACTGATTCTAACTGATTATCATTATGATTGCTGAGAGTTATTTCACAACCATTCTTAAAGATCATGCATTTTTTTAAACCATTTTAACCATCACAGATTTCTCCAGAGAACTACCCTTAGCTAAACTGAACTCCATACATTATCAGGAATTTATTCAACGATTAAATATGTAAAGGTGATGTTCCAATATGAGAAGCATAACCTGTTCCCAAAAGAATAAGGATCTTTCCAGGATTTTGTAAGTGCTAGAGTATAAATTGTTAATCTTTCGAGGAGAAATCTTTATTTATTTAAGCAATAAGAAGTAGATCCCAGTAAGAAGATTAAAGTTAACTCAATGGAAGCGAAGTTTAGCATAAATTAGTTGCTTTCGAATGTTGCTTCATGTTGGATACAAAACTAGGAGCATTAAAAGAGTATTTTTCTTAGTAAAATGTACTCACGAGAGCTTTTACAGTAAGTTCTTCTTCTAATTAACATTCTCGAGTCATACTTTGATCGTTGAGGATCTTAAGTTTTAATTCATTAAAATTGCTAGTTTGTTGTATTGTTTCGTGAGAATATTCCTCAAAAACCTCAAATATTATTTCGAATGTGCATTCCTCCCATCCAGGTATTTCCATTTCTTCAGTATTTTCAAAACTACCTTCAATGTTCTTCTGTAAAATAAGATTTATTCTTCCAATTGGTTTATTTTCTTGTGTTTAAAAGTGTTGTACATAGGCATTAATTGAGCACTTGCCTATTTTATCTATTCTGACAATATTTACCAGCTTTAAGTACATGTTAAGAATTAATATACTCCAGTTAGCTTACCCACAAACCCATTGACTTTCAGCATCATTTTCATCTTCTACAATTTATTCGAGTATTGGCTCCCAGTAAACAGTCTAAGTTTGTTACATTCTCAGATCAATAATCGATGGATACATGTGTAATAAAGGTTTAAACAGTTCCTAATTATCTTGAGAAAGTGATTTTTCTATTTGATATTTTATTTTTTCAAAATTAAGTTGTCCATATCCTTGCTCATAAATAGTAAATTCTTCTATTATCTCAGCGGACTTTTAGAGAAACTAAAAGACATGCCCTCTGTGATCAAAACGATTCAAAGTAGACAAGAATCCTACAACACGAGCAGCTGCTATTGAAGTAGAAGATGATCCTTCAAGAACAAAATCTGGTTTAATAAATTATGATTTTGATTCTTCTGGAGATGGACCTTTTGAGCTAAAAAGAATAAGTAAATCAAAATTAATTAACTTTTGGTTTTATTTCATACCTCAAAATATCTAAGGTGCTAATTGCTATGACTTGAGGAAGCCATGCAGGGAATAGAACAGTCCCTATACTGGGTCCTTCATTCCCAGCTGCAGCGATAAAAATAACTGAAGGATATGTGTTTGTGATATCTTCAATGAGGAATTGAATTGATACGAAACTTCGTTTTGCTCCGAAGCACATCAAGACATATCGAACTAAAGAATTATTGGAGTTCAGTGAAGTTCTGATTTATTGCAAGGCTTTTACGATAAGTTGTTCATCCATGAGAACAGAATTATCATAAGATATTGGATAATAAGTAACTTGAGCTCCAGGATTTTCTTCGAATAAAGAGTTTAGAACTGTTTAAGCATGGGAATTTGAGATTTTACGAAAGGAGCTAGCATCTGAACATGGGCGAAAATTATAATTTGTTTTAAGTTAAATCCTCTCATCATAAGGTTCCAGATGGCATCCATCTTTAAGAGAGTCTAATACTGCGATATCAAATGCAAGATAAGATGATATGCTGGAGAATATCACAAAAAGATAAAATAAGCTTATCATATTATCTAGAAATTCTAACTTTACATGATAATTTTTTGCGTGTATTTTTCAAGAAAATTCAAAAAAAATATCAGAATATGAAATAACTTCTAAAAAGAAAGTCAAAACAGACAATTGTTTTCTTGTTTTTACTTTTGGAAAATATCTAAAAACAAGTGTATGCGCTAAACAAAAAATAAGAAATGAAGAAAGTATTTGTGATAAAGGTGGGAAACACAAATTGAATGGGGAGGGGGAGAGGTATTCTTTTGGCATGATTTTGATGAAAATAGGAAAAGCTAGTAATTTTTTACAGTAAGAAAGTGCTTTTTTAAAACCAAGAGAAGACAGACATGGAAGGAAATGATGAAGCGCTGATAAAGAAGATTGGATAAACGAAGTTAAAGGGGCTATTTGATTTCTTCTAAGATCTTCTTAAGCCGAAGAAGCAGTCAAAAAATGAGAATGAAGATAAGGAGCAACAGACTGTTAGCACTGTAAAACCGCTTGACATAATGAATGATAGAGTTAAGCAGAAATTTACCATATTTTAGCGTCTTACCCACTCTCAAAAGCTATGGCAAGCTCGAGTAAGTATTGCATTGTTAAATTGAATGCTTAGACATGTTTAAAAGGAGGCCAGCAAGAAAGAGCGCAACTCAAAAGAACTCAATGTTAACTCGCTGATATACGGTGAAATGGTAAGCACAAGTTAAAAGAATAATTTGAGTCCCCCTTATTGTTCTTTTTTGTGTATTTCTTCTCATAGAGTTTTCCTTCTTTCGCCCATATGTTCGATCTTATCAAAAATAAATTTGGTGGTATGCAAGAGGCTGGAGGAGTTTTTTACGATTTAGGATCTGGAGCAGGCAAGGGCGTTTTAGCTGCAAGTTTATTACATCCTTTTGATAAATGTTGTGGCATTGAACTGCTCGAATCGCTTCATGAAATGGGATTGGAACTAAAATAAGCTGTGGTGGAGCAAAAGGACAACATATTATTAGAACTCATTGAGATTGATCGCATAGATTGCATTACTTTTCCAGAAATAAACTTAGTCAAAGCAGACTTTTTGACTGTAAACAATCAACTTCATTTTTGGTTTTCTTAAATGTGTTAATTCAATTTGGTTAAATACTCTGTTTTTCAGTACGATTGGAGTGATGCTAGTGTTGCATTTGCAGCTTCGACTTGCTATGAACCTTATCTGATGCAGGACTTGCATGAACGCTCTAAACGACTTAAAAAAGGATCATTTTTCATTACCCTCACAAAGAAATTTCCTCAAAGTGAAGACTGGAAGTAGCTAGCCAGTGTTAATCATAAAATGTCATGGGGAGAGACAACCGTTCATATTTATAAAAAAATCACTGATTCAAAGGAAATAACAGATAAGAAAAATGAATAAACTACAATACAAGAAGATCTAGGAGCCATGCAGATATCCAAACCAGATCCTTTCTGAATAAGGCATTGAATAATATTTGTTTTTAAGTTTTGAAATGTTTTAATTTATTTTGATTTGTATATTGCATCTATTTCTCATTTATTCATATTTTCTTCTCCTTTGAATTCGCCTTGACTTGCTTATATTGTCCATATGCTGCTAATTTAACAATTTCGTTTGTAATTGTAGTAATGAGGAGGTGATACTTGTAATATTTTATCAAGTTCGATGAAAGTATTAAAAATTATTACTCGATCCTATCCGATGAGAGAGTGAAAGCAATCTCTCTTCCTCCCCAATCAATAATATCCACTACTTCATAAAAATAAGAGAAAACATTCGATTAGAGAAGCAGTTTAATAATCGCAAAATAATAAATTTTTCCAATAAATACTCATAAAAACAAATTAGAAGATTACTTTTCTATCAAAGACACGAAGATAATAAGTTCATCCATCGATTCATTAAGGCTTACTGCAATTTCAGAGACATGATCTATTCACCTCCTAAGTAGAGAATTAGCTAAGGTACTTGATTTGTTTTGCTTGAAATTGCTAATCAAGACTAATTGTTATTATTACTTTTAGATTCTGATAACAAATATAAAAACGAATGGGCTCTGCTTCTTGATATGCATCAAAAGGAATCAGAACAAGAAACAGTTGAAATCAAGAGAGAGAACTAACTCAGAAAGCTTAAATACAGGTTGGAAAAAAAATTGTAAATATCATATTTGTGTTTTAACATTTCAATAATAAACTAGGGAAGAGCTGGAAAAGATGATAGAGAGTCAGCGCGCTCATCACGTGAGATCGTAAGATGAAGATGCTGTACTTCTTCGAATGCAGTCAGAGCATGAAAAAGTAAAGAAAATGGTGAATTGAAGGGTCTTTAATGTTGTATTTTTTGTATCAGTTAATCTAAGAAAAGGAGTTTTAGAAGAATCTAAATTTGAAGGATAAAATGTATTCTTGCGAAGTTGTAAACAGGAATGAGATCGCCATTCGACAAAGAAAATAGGTATTTCAAAGGAAAGTTTGATAAAATAATAAGATATTTAACAATTTGTTTTATGGATGTCAGGAAGAAGACAAATAAAAAGATCTGCAACTTATGTAGAAGGTGATCAGACAGGCTAGCACTGAACAATAATAAGAATCAAGAGTGAAATAAGAGTAAAAGCTGAAGGCAATTTAAGATCTAAATCTCGCTTACTAAAAGCAGGAAGGGGTAATTAAGAAACTTCGTTTTTTTCTTTATTAATTTTCACTTTACATTTTTTCCCCTTAATTATCAAACACTTTTCATAATTTGTCTACATTTTTCAATGAATTGTCAATAATTAGGTAAAAGCACTTGAAAAAGTTGCTGAGAAGAACAAAGACAGAGAACTAATGTAATAGCAACTTCAGCAGATTAATGCAGTTGATTAAAGTAGAAAATAGGTAAAATCTCATTCTATTTATCAAAGAACAACTTTAACACAAAAAATTAGTTTATGGACAAGATTAAAGGAGGATTTAAGAAGAATGACAAAGTCGAGAACTATTACATGCAGCTTCATTAACAAAAAATGGAGGAAGATCAATAGTTCTAACAAAAGTATATTGACGGTGTCTTAGAGTAAAGATAACGCTAAGAAGAAGAGAGGTAGATGGCTCAGGCAAGAAAAAGATAAGAATAGTCCTACAAGACACTAAACGAAAATATGTCACAGATTGAAGGCAAAAAGATCTAACAATAACACGAACACTTATTCGAATAGCAATACAGCCAAGTCGTCAAAGCTGATTCAATGCAATTTGAATCTCAATAGAAAGCTCTAGCAGACAAAATGAAATCAAAATAAAAGGATTACTTTGAAGACCTCAAAGTACAAGTAAGATTTGCTAGTTTTCACATAATTACTTGATTTTAAATTGATTTGAAATATTTCTAGGTAGAGGTTGACTAAGCAAAGAAAAGACAAGAAGGGTTCATGAATCCTACTGAGTACAATCTCAATAAGAACTAGCTAGAAGTAACAAATCATAATAATTTTGTTATCTTTTTTTTCAAAAGTTATTTCTTTACAGGTCTACAGCACATCCCCGTAGAAAACAGGGAGTAGTTCAAGCACATTTATCCCAATCGTGCCAGGTATAATTTAACACAGGGACTATTAGCGATAGAAACAACTTTCTATGATCGACAATAAGCTTGGACTCAATATAGGAAGATCGCCCAATTCAGAATCATAAAGAGATCTACCATCGTAAACTAATTCCTAGCATCGTCGCATAAAAAGCTTCGCAACTTAAGGATAATAATAAAACGAGCAACCCAATGCATTCAGTTATAATGAAGTTGTCAGCTAAAATAATCCAGATAGTCATTCTTTGAATTTATTCCCAAATGTGCCATAACTTCCTTCGACGTAACCTCCTTTAGTTTTGTCGTAAAGTTAGCAGTTCTCTATGCCTAAAGCAACGCCGAAATTAACAAGTGTACAATCGAATCCAGGGTCGATGCCTTAAAATAGTTATAATAACCCTATTCCGATAGCAAACACGATGCCAATTAACTAATAATAATTCTCTCCGTAGAAGCAATAACAGTACTAGCAACAATAAGTTGGCTAGCCTAATTAATAGTATCAACAGCCATCTTATTAGATGAACTAACAGTAATATTAGTAAAAGTAGAATTACTAATAATTATCACCTCGGCAAGTATCCTAAATAAACCCACCATAATAACAGCAATAATTTCCTTAAATTATGCCAAGAAACATCCCACAAAATGTTTAATCTAGTAATCCTTAAGGATTTGCTTAGAACTACCTTTAGAGCCCTGTTCCTCTTGTCTTAAACCAACCATATCAATAGCAATTTTCTCCAGTCAAATAATAATAATAATATTCTGACTTTAAAAATGGATCAGTTCCCCCTCTTCCCAGATACACCAGTAGTATGGGCTCTCTTCCTGATCCAAATACAAACTACAACAATAATAATACTTCTCCATTGAAGTTAGTTAGAAATTCTCCAATCCAAATGATTAATAGAAACTCACCTTAGAAAGATTAGAAAAGTTACCTTGCAAACTAAGGATCACGTGTATTTGAATGAAATGTAGATAATTTTTGTTGTATGTTAAAAAATTTTTTGTTTGTTTAGATTACTTTTCATGATTAGATTTCTATTGATAATTCAATTATATTATGCATGGTTCTTCACTGTTTTTGTTTTAATAATGATCACACTCTCTCATTACTTTTGTAATAATTAGTTTTAAAAGTATATTTGATCTATATTATCACGAAGTGTAGTGGGGTTGGGGTTGGGGTTGGGGTTGGGGTTGGGGTTGGGGTTGGGGTTGGGGTTGGGGTTGGGTGAGGGGGATAGGGTGGTGGCGGGTTTTGGTGTGGTGGGTGGGG
>Ga0302271_10003424_pt1 | contig 13392 bp, 9 predicted proteins | sample III_Bog_N1_1_FD_198767 | JGI IMG/M metagenome (GOLD analysis project Ga0302271, IMG submission 198767) | Peat permafrost microbial communities from Stordalen Mire near Abisko, Sweden - III_Bog_N1_1 | ecosystem: Environmental > Terrestrial > Soil > Wetlands > Peat | place: Sweden: Abisko... | reverse complement strand
GTTTAAATATCTATCTTCATTGCTGATTAATAGCTTTTTACTCATCTTCTTCTTAATCATCCGTATCCTCAGGCTGCTTTTCAGCTTATTTATCCGGGGCTTGATATGTGAAATCCTACCAAAAGAATTCCTCCACATTGAAGAATTACTTTGCTTGTTTATGCATGAAATCCAATTTTTTCTACATAACTTCAAGTCTCTCCCCTGAGAATTCTGTTAATGCTGCTAATTTTTTCCCCCAATCTGCAAATTCAGCTGCTAGTAACTCGCCTTTCTCGTTAAAGCTGTCAAATTTCTCTAAGAGATCAGCTTTTATTCTCTAAAAGAACTTTTCTTCATTTGTGAATTGCTCTAATGATTCTTCATAAGAAGGAAGATTCTCCCAATCAATGCCTTTAAAATAAGCGTGCTGCTTGATTTCAGCAATTTTTAGTCTCTTTTCCATGTCCTTGTTCATCATTTGAAGAATCAAATCTTTTAACAATGGCTAATGTTCCCATAACTCCGGGGCAAAAATGGGATCTTGAGTTTCAGACTAAAGGAAAATGAGATATTCACTTTTTCCAAGGAAAGGAGGGAATCCCGTTTAAAGCTAGAATGCTAACCCACCAAGACTGAAAATATCACTGCTAAAATCGCTAGCTTTATTTCGGAGACACTCAGGAGCCATGAAATTAGGTGTACCTACAAAATGCTCAAACATCTTCTTTCCTGGCCTGCCTGTGCCTGATCCTTGCACTGAATCATCAAAAGCATCTCGAGATGTACCGAAATCACAAAATTTTATGGATTTATCTTTTAGTACAACGAGTATATTCTCAGGTTTGATGTCTCTGTGGATGATACCTACAATTATCAAAAACAAACCAAACTTTGCTGTAATGTCATGCAAGATCTTAAATTATTTTTCTCATACCTTTAGCATGAATACTCTCAATAGCTCGAATGATTTAAGCAAAGAAGTATTTAACTAAAGACTACGCAATCAAACCAAAAACTCTGCAATAATTCCAGAGTTCTCCGCCATCAACATATTCCATTTGAATGTAAAGCGTCAACTCATCTTAGAAAGTATCGTATAATTTCGCTGCATAAGGACAATCTGCTAACTTTTTCAAGGCGTGCTTCTCCATTAGGATGTCTTTTTCTTTCCCGAGCTGCTTGAGCCTTCTCTTTTCAATGACCTTGATAGCATATAATTATCCAGTTTATTTTTCCTCCATTTTTAAGATAATACTGAAATTCCCTTATCCTGCATTTTCTATTTTCCTAAACCAATCGATATTCTTTTATTTTTTCTTTTCTTCAAGTCGTTTCTCCTCTTTCACTTCTTCTTATTTCTGCTAGCAAAAGGCTTTGTGATTTTTCCAATCTTCTCTTTGACACTTTTCGGAGCAGTAATACACAACCTTGCAACCTGCACATGAGCTAACTTATTTGCTTCCACATTTTTCACATTATTTCTCTTAAGCTGGAGCGTTTTTAGCAGCTTCTTTTTTGAGTTTTTCTTCTTATATTCTCTTTTCGTTTTCTTCTGCTTCTTGTCTTTCTTTCTCTTCTGCATTCTTTAACCAATTACTAAGTTAAACCCCTTCATCTTCATCTTCAACTTCTTATTCTTCCTTTTCCTTTTTTTTATCGCTTTCACTATTTTCATTATGATCAGCATTATTAGTCATTCTCTCATTGGCTTCTTGACATTTTTTGACCCTTTCCTCAGCCATTTCTCTTCTGACTTCATCAATGAGATTTCTAATCTAAGAATCCCCCTTAAGATCTGTTTCTTCTTATTCAAGTTTGTTCAAATCAAAATCCATTGTTTCTCCCTTTGTTTTCAAATTAATCTTCTCTAGAAAACTCTTTGCTCTTATTTTGCTTTAATCCTTTTGGAGATTTTAGATTTTTGCATTGTTTTTTACCCAAAAAAAAGCTGAATATGAGTCAAATAATTACACTTTTAATATTCTTTTTGTTTTCCACATTTATTCAAAAGTTATCTTCTCTATGGAGGAATCCATATTTCAAAAGGAAATCGCTGCAATCTTTCATAACAGATTTCTTAGTGTAGTGGTTATCACGTCAGTCTAACACACTGAAGGTCCCGAGATCAATCCTCGGAGAAATCAATATTTTTTACAAAAGGGATGATTACATTAAAAATATCTCATAAATTTTTTTCACAAAAGAAAAAAACATAAAGATTTAATAACAATTTATACAAGTTAATACAATTAGTTCTGGTAATCCCCTTGAGATTCGAATCCCAGGGGAGAACTTATTTTAGTTTAGTTTCTTTTCCGCTTGAGTTTTATGATTCTATTTTTTAATTTTCTCTGTGTATAAATACCCTTTGTGAATGCAGGTTGCATATTCTCAAAAATATTCATTCAAACGTGTATATTTCAAGCTCATTACAATTAAATTACTTCTTTCCAATATCTCCTGTGAGTATTTTACTATTGTATGTTTTACTTGGTTCGGAACTGCCCTTATATAAGCCATTATCTAGCATCAATGCAGTGCTAAACAAATAAAAAAAAGACTTTAAACACTGAAAATACTTCAACATTCCTTTATTTGTTAATCTAAGCTTACCCTTCTGATCCAAAAGTGAAGTAATCAGCACTACAAAATGCATTCGAGGTGGAATCATTTTAGCATGTAAATATTTCTTATTTTGGTTCCAAAGTAAACACAAAAGTCTCCTAACCGCCATAATATCCTTCTTGAGGCTTTAACATCTGATCACAATAGACTCCAAATACCTGGAAATAAAGCGATTAATTTAAATACTTTAAGATTAGTTAACTAGGTTAAAATAAAAAGATAACATTTTTGAATTTCTTTGAATTACTGATCCATTATCTGCTTTAATAACAATAATCATTGGTTTGTCACTGTAATCTTAACATTTTTTGTACAATTCTTAAAGTGAATAACCGTTTTTAGTGATACTCCAGATTTAGACTCCATCTGATAACTTTAAGCTTAATGGAAGCCATCCCCAGACTATCTCCAACTAAAAAGAGAAACAAATGAAAATTTCAAATAGTTTTACTTTTCCATAAGATTTAGAAAAAAGTGTACTTGTTCTTAATCAAAAATATTGGATTCCTAATCAAGATGAGGAATGTAATAGACTTTCTTTGTATCAGTAGTTCGTTCCTCTGAAATCTAATAACTTTGCAAGTTCTAGTTGATCTTCACAAGCCTTAAATCGTATGCTTTCTTTTCAATAAAATTGCATAAGAACAGAGGTAAGAACTTTCATAATTATTTAGTAAAATTAGCTTCATTAATTTGTCTTCAATGCAATTTAATTCTCTCTCTCTCTTTCTCTCTCACAAAACAATGAAATTTACTTTAATCATCCGTTTTGTTTATTTTGGTGTGAGATTAAATCCAAGTTTCCTGATCAGACTTTTCATAGTGGAAATATCCCTGACCTTAAAAGAGTAAATGCATTCATTAAGAAATATGTAATATCTTTTGTTTTGGCTATTGCCTTTTTAAAGAATATTATCTTGGATGATTACCTTGAGGATATCCTCACTGATAACCCTACAAAGAGCGTACATAAACCTAAAATACACCTTAATACCTTCATTCATAAATGCAGCAAAGATCTTAAGAATCGTTCCAAAATTCAAATAGCCTACGAAGACACTATTCATAATGTCTGTGAAAAGACTTATGTAATCGAATCCTATGTCTATGAAATGGTCTTCAATTTTTTTGAATGTTTTGCTTATCGTTGTAACTGTATCAAAGAACGACTTCACACATCTGTGTAAAATGAAAAAAGCTAAGCATGTTGCTATTACAGCCTTTTGAGTTATCTAAATGAATAATACTTTTCTTCATTTTTTACCTTGTGAAATCTCCTTTTTTCATAATGAAATGCCACCTTAATGATCTCTCATCAGAATATGAATGAGACTGGTTATTTAATAAGATTTTTGACAAAAAAACACTTTTTTCACCTTGAAATACTCATTTTCATGCCTATATTTTACATTCTTAGACTCACTGAGCAAGCGAGTAGAGTCTTCAATCATGAGTTTAAGCACGCAATATGCTTCTTCTTCCTTCAGGAAAATTAGGAGAAGAGCGGAGATTTACACTATCATCGGATTGTAGTTAATTTAAGAATACATTTACTTGAGCACCCACAAAATTCGCTTCAACGCTTCTTAGCCTATTTTACTGAGTACGCTGAATTTGACTACTTCTTCGATTTTTAGATTCTCGTCATCCATCAGTAGAGGAGCTGTTTTAATGAAAACTGGCACATTCCCCTTGAAGATGATATTCAAAGCAATATTATACTCCATTTCATTTTCAGTAAATGTTCGCTTGTAAATATCAAGAATGATCGTGCGCATCAAATGCATTGGAACTCCCCTGCAAGACAAAGGTATCATAATCATTAATGGCATCTTCATCTTAAAGCTTTTTCTCTTATTGAGAATTGTTCTCGCTTTTTCAAGATTCTTTTTTCTTTACCTTCTGATGAGATATTTCCATTTTAATGATAATACTTCTTGAGTGTTATCTCTCTCGAAAATTCCATGTTTAATCGCCTGCCGAATGTCTAATTTTTCCCAATGCTTGTTCATATCTTCCTATTGTATACATTCATATTATTTTTCCATATTGATTCTTTTGTGCTTCATTTTTGAACAAAACACTTTTGTATCTTTTTGTATCTTTTTTTGTTACATAATCATTTTTGTATTCAGTGTAAAGAAAAATGAATTTTTCTGGATCGAACAGCTTTTTCGATTCTTCCTTGATGTACCATTGCTGCTCATTAAAATACTCCTAGTCAATCTAGATCTGTTTTAGATCCATCACCTTTTCATATTAACCTGCTCTGCTTTCGCCAAAACTGCAGCATGAATTCTATACTTTTAGCACTACTTGCCCCATTTCGTTAAATTTTGCGTAAAAATACAAATTAATCAAATAGGATTTGTATCTCATCCCCCATCCTGTATTGTGTACAAACAAAAAATATCTAAAATAATATGCTTATTCAAGTAACCTTTTAATCAATTCTCCTATGATACATCAAAAAAACAGCAGAACCCAGTGATAAATTCGTAATTTATATAGGTGATTACTCACATATTCTTTCAAATGAGTATTTTCAAATCGAAATAATTAGCTAGCATGAAAATGGAATTTCAAAAGGAAAAAAAACGATCTTTTTCTGAATATAAATGTAATGCACATGATCATAAAAGTTCAAATTATAGCGATTCATAGTATACATCAAAGCGTAATAATAGTATTGAACGTGTAAAATAATACTCATCTTCCTTGAGAAATACTCGAAAGAAAATAGATGACGAGAGTTAATTAAAGTGTTCTATTTTTAGTTACTTTTTTAGTTTTGAAAGATATTTATTTCTTATGAGTGATTTAACATTTAAGTATCACACACACAACACTCTCTTTATCAATGGATTGCTCCACTGCTCTACAAAATCTACGAAGAAGCAATCTTCGGAAATGTTCTTTATGTTTTTTTGACAGGAGTTTAAATACAGAAATTTTTAGGGTAGTAATGATCACCTTCTTCATGCAGTTAGTTGAAGCTTGTGAAACCATTACGAGATGTTATCATTTCACTCTTGATAGCTCCATCACTTTATGTTGTACTCTGCGAAACTTAATGGATTCGTAGGTTGGAAATATTTGTCTGAAAATACAAGAAAAACAGAAAGAAAAAAAACATCAAAAAATAAGCAAAAATGTGATCTTTTTCAAAAGAAAATAACCCAGTATTTTCAACGATTAGATTACCTAATCAAGATATATCTTTTCAGTAGACATCATGTATTTGTGAGACTAATTAAATTCTTTGATGAGTTGCTCTTTATTTCTCTGTTATTGGTTTGTATTGAAAATCAAATCATTTTTAGCAAAACTAATTAAAGCAAAAATCAACTCAAAATAACTTACTATATCATCTAAGTATTCCTTTTTCTTTTAATAAACGTCTCCCTTGAGTCGTTCGATCTGTAATTTCTCAGAATCTATTTACTCTTTTAGTTCTTAATCAAATCCTTTTACTTATGCTATCTCGTCTTGTAGATTTTTAACTTCCTTAAAAGTTTTTTGAATCTCCATTGATCGAAATATTGATTCTGTGCCTAATTTTTTGTTTGAATATCCTTTCTGTTAGGAACCTCTACTCATTTTGGTGTGGTTGTAGCCTATTTTCTGAATCGATAACTTTTCTCTGGCTATTTCTTTCTTGATCTAGTCAAGGTAAATCATAAGATCCATCTTCTCTTGCTGATGTAAACTTATTTACTAGCAAAATGTAATGAATATTGATTAATTCAAACAATCAAATAAAGCATAATCTAAAGGAAAAGATAAGAGGATATTTTTCTTTCAAAAATAAAAACAATATAACTATGATTTACATAATTAATATCTGAGAATTCATCGACTTTCGATTAGATTTACACATTAAGTTCATTGCTTGTAGGATTCTATCCGAATGACTAATTATTATCTTTATCCTTAGCTTGTATCGAAGTGCATGATTTATTATTATTATTGTTACTTTGTCTAGTTGCATTTTTCATATTATTGAATCCGTATTTATCATTGAACATTTAGTTTTTTTCAGTTTAAATTCGATTCTAAAATAGCATACTCTCTTATTACATCGACTCAATGTGATTTCTACTGCTGTTACTGTTGGGTATTCTTGCTGATCGATTTACTGAAGTCAATTGATTCTTGGATGGAGTGATATTTCGGTTTAAGTCCTTTAAGAAATCATTCTTGCAATTCTAAGTCACACTTATTATTAAATCACTCCTTGATGTATTACAAGCCTTTTAGAAACAACAAAATTACACTTTCTGAACATTTGTTATTGTTGTTTTTATATATGATTTTTTACTGTGTTAATTCCAATTCGTCGTTTTGGAAGAGGAGTAGGAACATTTATTCTTGATAATCCAAGTGACTATGAGTCAGTTGATGGTAATCCTCTCAATGACAGCAGATTTAGATTGTAATTGCCAAGGGATTCTCTCTCAATTCTTTAAAAAAATAGAAATAATAAATCTCAACTTCACATAAATAGTTTAAAATGTATTTCTTCTTCTATGCTACTCCCTTGTTTTCTGCTGATAAATAATAATCTTTTTTACTTTTGATAAGGTGATACAATTCTATTTCCTTTTTGGCTGAGAAGGAACCTATTCAATGAGGGATCTAAAATTAGATTCTAATTTGGTTAAGATTTAGAGCGCTAGAGGGTAAGTATCACCGATTCTCTTGCTGATACCTTCGACTTTTACATTAGATGGAACGATCTCTTTTATTCTTCTTTACTACTCAACATTTCTTATTGGATTAAGTGTCACTTCTACGCCAAATTCTTTATTTTGTACAAAAATAACTTAAAAATAATAATTATTATTTCTTTTCCTTTATTGTTTTTCATTAAAAAACCCCCCAGTATAACTTCAAGTTATATTCTTTATGAATCTTTTTATAGATTGTAGTAATATAAACCCCTTATTACAATAATTCGTTCTATTCTTTCTGCCAAAATTACAATTTAACGCAAACACATAAACATAAATTAGTCCACTTTATTTTATTTTTAGCATTAACGCAATTTTTGTTTAGACCAATCTTCTTTGTGATAATTCTTTTTTTCATCTAAATTTGGAAATCACAGGAGCAGCTATTGTCTTAACTCCTCCAGTAAGCTCTTTCAACAGCGATAATGGAAGCTATTTGTATCCTTTTAGAATAGACAAAAACAGCAAAGAAAACGATTATTATTTTTTTTTGTAAAATAGGTATGTACCTGTTGCAAAGCATAGCCCAACAAATGAGCCAATTAATATCATAGGATATAGCAGTAATGGATCAGCCATCCATCTAAGTACATCATCGTACATGAAGAACGCAAGCACAAACCATAGCCATTTTGGAATGTTTGCACTTAAGGAAGAGTTCTAGATTTTTGGAAAATTATAAAAAGATAATCAAATTAAAAAATGCCTTAAAATAATAGAACAAAAAGACCAAGGTTTATCTTACTTTCAGCCTAATAGCCTAGTCATATTCTTCTTCTGATTCATCCATGAACTGAGTCTTAATCTTGTTCAACTAGGCTGGATCTAATAAGCTTGGGAATGTTTGATTCTCAGAATCCATGGTTTATTGTGCTTCCACAACTTCCTCACGCTTTTCTGTTAATGAAAAACAAATCAGTTATCAAAAAAAAGAGTCATTTTTGTCTTAATAGTTTTTTTGTTTGTTACATCTTGAAATAATCGCCGATTTGAACTTATTCGCTACACGTTGCAGGTAGATCTATTATTTGGAGTTATCGACAATCTTAAATCTAGAGAATTCTTGAAGAATACTTTCAACAGATTTTCTGCTTTCCATGTAGAGTTCTTGAATTTACTATTCCTCCATTTCTTTCCACTTTCGTGTGATATTTTTTTCATTTTTAACGAAAATTCTCTTGAATTTCTTCATGAGGTAATAGGGCATCTCTCGAACTTTCTTCTAAACCTCTTCGAGTAAATAACTATGTCCAGTAGAATGTAACTTTTGAATTTCCTATTCAATTCTCTCTTGGGACATGTATTTCATAATGTTCTTTCTGACTTTCGCTTCAATGTCTTGAAGAATTTCTTTGAAATTATCTCTGACATTATTCCAGAATTCCAATGAAAGATCCTCAAACGAATTATTGACAAGGGATTCTACAGAATATTTTAAGCTCTTTTCTTGGGAAGTCAAGAACTTATCGAATTGATTTTCGATTTCATTGTTGATAATCTCTCTTGCAGTTTCTCGTAATTGTTTCTCGATTTTAACGATTTCCCATTCTTCTTTGTAGTCGTTGTATGGCAAGGATTCATAGATTCCTCTAGATATTAGCATATCAATTTCTTCTAATTTGCTCTAGGCCTTCTCGATGAAATCAGTGAATAAAGCTAGATGTGCAAAATTAGAGAATTTAAACCAAAATAAACATGAGTTAAGAGATACTGTCTATTGAAATAATATGTAAAAAAAAAGAAGAAAAAATCTTGGAAAAGTATGCAAAAAGTATGAATTACGTGAAGATTTTTAGAGAACTAGCAGCATGTCATTAACTTCATTCTTTAGTAGATAATTCAAAGACTAGATTTGTTGGTTGAAAATTGGAAACAACGATTATTTTAGCTCATCGTTGAGTGCCTTCCTCATTTCATTTCTTATCTGTTCTACATAGTACTAAGACTCTGTATCGTAATGCATGAGACTGTTTTTGACTATTTCTTGAGATTTAGTGTTGAAGTCTTTCAAGTACGATTTCTCAGCGCTTTGTTTCAGTGCTTGTAAGTTCTTCGATATTAACTCAATCGCTTGGGTTTTGATCTTAAGACATCTGACTTGAGATGCTTGAAGTTTCTGATTCGGAAGGTTAAGATCTTCGTTCTTCTAGATAGTCGTCCATAAAGCGGCTGAAAGATCATCTAGTGCTTCGATTGGAATGTTTGTGTTGTAGTTATATCCAGCGAAGAGATTGTTAGGGTTGGATTTATCTGTGAATCTGCTTCTTAATTCTAACATTTCACTTTCAAACCTAAGAAAAATAAAATGTAAATCATTTTGGAGATAATTTAGACAAGAGATGGCAAATGATCATTGAATTTATGAATTAGATGAGAGAAGTTAGGATAAAAAAGTTGATTTCCTTATGAAATGTTATGCCAAAAATAACTTTTGTAATATGATCTCTTACTTATCTCGCTAGTATATGTAGTGAGCTGACTTGAAGAATTCTATCTTAAAGATCGTTTCAGGTGTGGCGTTAGCATATTCAGCTGGTTTTGTGACTTCATTCCAAATCCCGTAGATTTCTGATCGAATTCCATTGCAGACAGCTTAAAAGTCATCTGTATCTTCATTGAAATCTCTAATGACGATGAGCATCTATTTGACTTGATCACACTTGAATAGCCTTAAGTTCATTTCCATGATGATCTTGATGATGTTGTATTCAGACTCATGACCTAGATTCTGTGGGGTGATTTTCCATAAACATTTATTAATTATTTTTAGTATAATTATCGCATTTAGGAAAAAGAGAGAGAGATTGCAAAATTACCATTGAATTGCAGTTGATGATAAGAATCTGAGAGAAAGCAAGTGCGAACAAGGCTGTTGATCGCTCAAAGAACTTGAAAAAAAGTTAAAAAATAACAGTAAAAAATCAGATTCATATTTCCCAAAAAACCATAACTTAGATCCAAATTATAATAATTTTGAGTACCTCTGATCCTTTTTCTGCTTTTCCTCTTTGTCTACTGTTGGAACCTTCCACATCGAGGATAATGATTTCTTTTTCTTTATCGCGAGACACCCAAATACCTTTAGTTGTTTGAGTTTTACTAGATCCTTGTAGCATCTAGAAATTCGTGCCGAAAACTCTATTCAAGAGAGTAGATTTTCCTGAATTCTAAGATCCAATAATTGAAACGATGTTGTAATCTGCATGGCTATTTCTGAGTCCACTTTTCTCTATGAAATTGCTCAATCCTGGCCTAGAAAAAAAGGTAATCTATTTTATTAGTTGAACTGTAAAAGTAACATTGCAAGTTCGTTTGAAAATTATCCTATGACTAAAATGCAATTGAAAAAAATGAGCATACATTAACTAGCATTCGTCGTTGATCAAATGGAGATATTCTGAGCTCATTTTTCTTTTTTCTATTTTGCTTTAATTTTTAAGATAATTCTTATTTGTTTAGTTATTAATAATTTACTTGCCTTATTTTTAAGATTTTTTTTCTTTCGAATGTTATTTTAATCTTATGTTTTGTAAAAGCTGATCTAAACTCCCCATTCTTTCCACTGACGTGTGTGCTTAGTCTTTGAATCGCAACATAATATATACTCTTGTGCGTATTCACCATTTGCGAAACTTGGATGATATCTTAAAGCAATTCGATATGCATTTCCAAAAAAATAGACACACAAATTATCGAAATTATTTTTAAGATATTTTAGGCGGTGTCTCATAAAAAGAGAAACATCAAAAAAATTAATCAGAAACAAAATAATAGAGAAAAAAGAGACAAAGAGACATAAAGAGCATCAATGGATAAAGATACAGAGTAGAATAAATCCTTCTTCAAGGAAAATGTTAGATTTGGAATGAAGGTAAAGTGGAAAATGTGAAAAGATATTTAGATGTTGTATTCTAACAACTCCCTCAATTTCAAAACATTTTTATTATGTTCTCTCCATTTATGTTGGATAATTTATAAATCTAAAAATCATTCTTTCAGGGAGCAACTAGTGATATAAAAGCACTCAAAGCATATCTTCAGATGAACCCACAATCTAAAATGTACATCGTCGAGAGAGAAGAAATAGAAGACACTCTACCCGGAAAAAAAAGAAAAGTATCATGAATTGTTCTCAGCAAAATTTCACAAAAAAATGAATAAATTAATTTTATTTAATGCAGAAAATTCAATCTTTTTGTTTTGGTTGTTAAACTCAGGTAACTACTGGAAAGTATTTGGAAATCCGTGATAACGATGGTGAGGAGTACAATATTTTGATTCAAATAAAAATGACAGAATCAGTGCTAGCCGATAATTATCCAGTAGTCATGGTATCCAAGGAAAGCAATGGTATTGATGGAGAGGAAGTATTCCAGCCTGTGAGCTAACTCAAACATATGCTTACTTTAGAAAGAGGTAGGAAGATAATAAAAATATTTTCTTGTTGGCAACAAATTTATATTTCTATGGATTATTTGAATACAATAGGCTACATGGAGATAGTGAATAGAAAAGAGGATACTACAGAATAGGAGTTAGATGAGAAATAAATGTTCTCAAACATAACAAGGATAACGAAAGACATGATTTTATCGGAGGAGTAGCGAATGATAAATGAATAGAAAAAAACTGATCAGACAGATGAAGATGATTAGCAAGGAGTGCTGTACATAACTGAGTCAAATAGAGAATAATTCAAGAGAAAATTAGAGCAATTCATAAGAATCAATGAAAAGAATGATCTCACAATGCAGAATATCAAAACAATGACGAAATTCAGAGTAATGCTTAGTTTTGATTTTTCCAAAATTATACTTAAGTTCTCTTTAGCTTCATTTAGAATGTATTTATTTTTCTTTTTGCTACATTTTTATCCAGCCTATTTAAGAACTCGAGAACATGGTCAACGATCTATGCTATGTTGAAAAGAATTCGAAAAACGCAAAAATCTACAAATTAAAGTCAAAATGATCCTCTTTTATCAGGAACAACAGTAATCAATCCATTTAAACTGCAAAATTTAATGATTTGCTTTTATGTAACGGTTTCTTTTAAACTTTATTATTTTTATTATAAAATAAGTATCTCACACACAAGATAGACTCTGCTATGAATTGCAAAGGAGTTGCTATTATTGTTGTAATAACATGTGTGTATTTATTGCTTTTTTTTCGTATCGTTCTGGCAGATTTCTTTTGTCATAAAAAATATGAAATTATTTTTCTTCCCAAAATTGCTTCAGGTTTTTTTCAATGTTAGTAAAAAGACATAATGATAATAAGTAGGAGCTATTCAGAATGCGATTCTCAAGGAGAGTAACAGTTCATTAATTGGGGTATTCTTCTTTTTTGGATTATGTTTATTTGAAGCTATTACTTTGTATGCAGAAATATCAATTTTGTTTTTGGATTGGGCAATCACAAAAATCAACTTTTATAAGCAGAAAAAACAGATTTAAAGGAAATTGCGACACAAAGAGATAATAATATCTTGATTTTAGAGAGCTTAGTAGAATGAAAAAGGGAGGAATTGGGGAGGCTGACACTTATTTTTCACCATTTAGTAGTGGAGCATCACCTAATCCAAAGAATGAGAGAAACAAAATGAATTCAATGCTCTTCCGCCAAGATTCTAACCTCACTAACTCTCCTCATAATTAACTTGGATAGCAGACATTCTAATAATAGTAATCTACTAATCAGCAATAATAACAATCATAAACTGCATTTTCTAATCCGCTTGAGAACCTACTTGCTTCGGCTAATCTTGGAGGTGTGTTTTTGACATTTGAAAACCCACTTGTGTTTGCTGACGCTGTATTTGATGACCCATAGTATTAGTAATCTAATAAACTATCTCTACCTTCGTTGTACCCTTCTAATGCTGCTAGCACTCCTGCTTAGCTTAAATCTACTCTAAAAGAATATCGTATCAAGCAACATTAGCTTAAAAAGAGCAATCAACTTGCGAATAGAATCTAAAAGAAACAAGACAACCGACCGAAGATTTTCGTCAACAAATCTACTGACACAACTGAAGACTTGAAATTCGC
>Ga0302271_10003422_pt1 | contig 13397 bp, 11 predicted proteins | sample III_Bog_N1_1_FD_198767 | JGI IMG/M metagenome (GOLD analysis project Ga0302271, IMG submission 198767) | Peat permafrost microbial communities from Stordalen Mire near Abisko, Sweden - III_Bog_N1_1 | ecosystem: Environmental > Terrestrial > Soil > Wetlands > Peat | place: Sweden: Abisko... | reverse complement strand
CAATCATCATCCTGACTTACATTCCTTAACCGAAATAGAATTGAGGAAATATCTGTATACTAAGTTAAACAGACCTATTCGGGTTTGCGGTATGGTTAAGAATGTAGGTGAGCCCGGTGGTGGTCCATTTCTTACAGTAAATGCGGATGGTACTGTATCCCCACAGATTTTGGAAAGTTCACAAATTGACGTGAGCAATCCAACAGATAAAACAATCATGTTGAACTCAACTCACTTTAATCCTGTTGATTTGGTTTGTGGGGTGAAAGACTATCTGGGTAAAAAGTTTGATTTGCTAAAACATGTGGATAAGAAAACAGGATTTATTTCAATGAAATCGAAAAACGGAAAGGAATTAAAAGCCCTGGAACTACCGGGACTCTGGAACGGAGCCATGAGCGACTGGAATACGATTTTTGTAGAAGTACCAATTGATACGTTCAATCCGGTAAAAACTGTAAACGATTTACTCCGGCCTCAACATCAATAATGAATGGGTAAATCCAACAGTGAAAATTATGAGAAAGCATGAATTATTGACAAACCATGGATTTAAGGATTTGTCATCAATCCCCTTAAAAATATTCGCTTTTACATCTGCTTTCAATTTCTAATATTCATAAATGCAAAAGTCAAAAAAAGCTTCACAATAAATTTGTGAAGCTTTTTTGATTTTATTTTATGATTTCAGCTTTTATTACTTTAATATCTTCCAACGGCCTATCGTTACTTCCTGTTTTAGTTTTTGCAATTCTATCAACAATATCCAACCCTTCGGTGACTTCACCAAACACTGTATAATCGCCATCTAAATGAGGAGTTCCACCTATGGTTTTATAATCATTGCGTTGTTGTCCGGTAAATTTGTAGGTTTTATTTTTCTCCAGTTCAGCATGTACTCTTGCTAAAATTGAATCACGCAAAGCATCGAGCTTGGTTTGGTTACGCTCTTTACGATATTTTTTCACTATCTCTTGTTTTGATTGGACAATATCCTGAAACATCTTCCCTTCCAGTTTTAGTTTTTTACTATTTTCAATACTATCCAATGAACTGTCAGAAAAGGTTTTTCCAACAACAATATAAAACTGACAACCTGAAGAAGCTTTCAAAGGATTTGTTTCATCACCCTGCCGGGCAGCACACAATGCGCCGCGTTTGTGATAATAGGCTGGATATATAAATTCAGCAGGTATGGTGTACTTCAAATCACCCAACCCGAGTGATGCAGCTGCTTTGGCAGTCTTTGAATCCGGATCGCCTGACTGAATCATAAAACCGTTTATAACCCTGTGAAATAAAACCCCGTTATAAAAACCTTCATTTACCAATTTCACGAAATTATCATGATGTTTTGTTGTTTTAGGATATAACTTCACTGTGATATCACCATAGGTTGTTTCGAATCGAACCATGGTTCCTGTATTTTTCTGAACTGCACATGAATCCGAAAATATCAAAATAGTGATTAGAATAAGGAATAAACTTTTTCTCATTACAGGGAACTTTAAATTTATAAAAACACAATTTCAAACAAAGCGAGACAAAAGTACTGAAAAAATCGGTTTTCAGTAAATGTTTTTTATCTGAAACCAATGAAGATGCCCGTTCACACACAATAATTTTATATATTTGTACTTTAAATAAATAAACAAAAAATTCATGTACGAATCTCTACAGCAACTTGACCCTATTCGAATTAATTTTTCGGCAGCAGGGATGCATACTATTAATATAGTGCTAAGTTTTATAATGTTTGGAGTTGCATTGGGTATCAAACCTAACCATTTTAAAGATTTAATTAATGAACCAAAAACTTATTTGGTAGGACTATTCGGACATTTATTCGCATTACCTTTAATGACTTTCTTGCTTGTTGTAGCACTTAATGACTATATTACACCAACCATCGCTATGGGAATGTTTTTGGTAGCTGCCTGCCCTGGTGGAAATATATCAAACTTTATGACTTCCTATGCAAAAGGTAATACAGAGTTGTCCGTAAGTCTTAGTGCAAGTACAACTTTATTGGCAACAATATCAACACCGTTTAATTTCGCACTTTGGGGAGGATTGTATTTGAAATTCATAAGCAATAAATCAGGACACTTGTTACAGCCATTGCAAATTGATAATTATCAAATGTTTGAAACTGTATTTATTTTATTGGGGATTCCATTAATTTTAGGCATTTTATTTTCTAAGTATTTTCCACGAATTACTGCAAAATTAAAAAAACCGATTCAATATATATCCATAGTATTTTTCATTGCCATTGTAGTTCTGGCATTTATGAATAATTTAAACTTGTTTTTAAAGCATATCTTTTATATCTTCTTTCTTGTTTTAATTCACAACTTTCTGGCATTCCTCACCGGTTATTCACTTGGTAGTATTTTTAAAGTATCAGACCAGAACAGAAGAACTATTACAATTGAAATGGGGATTCAAAATTCAGGACTTGGATTAGTATTACTATTCAACCCTAAGATATTTCCACCTTCACTTGCATTAGGTGGAATGCTTTTCATAACTGCCTGGTGGGGAATATGGCATATTATTGCAGGTTTGAGTCTGTCGACTTATTGGTCGAGACATCAGCCAAAATAAGTTGAAATTTATGAATTGTGTAAACTAAAAACTATCTTCTTAGAATGTCAAAAATAACCGATTATACTGTTTCATTTAGTTTGGTAAGGAATTACATTGTTTTTGCATTTAAACGCTATTATGGTGAATATGTCGTATTAGGCCGTGAAAATATACCTGTGAATTGTCCAGTTATTTTTGCACCGAACCATATCAATGCTTTTATGGATGCAATCGCTGTTCATTCAATAGCACCCCCTAAAATCCCGGTTATATTTCTGGCACGGGCTGATGTTTTCAACAACAAAACTGCAGTTAAGATTCTAAAGTTTGCGAAGATCCTTCCGGCATTTCGTATGCGGGATGGCATTGAAAACCTTGGAAAAAACAATGAAACCTTTGAGCAATGTGTTGAAATTCTGTACAAAAACCAAGCATTGGGTATTATGCCCGAAGGAAATCAAGGTGAACAACGGAAATTAAGGCCATTGGTAAAAGGTATATTTCGAATTGCGTTTGCAGCTCAACAGAAATACAACATTGAACCAAAAGTGAAGATTATTCCTATTGGGATTGATTATGGTGACCTTACTAAATTTGGAAAACATATCATTATTAATATCGGCAAACCGATAGAGATTTCTGATTATATTCAAAAACATGATGCAAATCCTGTTACAGCTACAAATGAAATCCGGGATAAGCTTTCAACCGAGCTGAATAACCTGTCGCTTAACCTGGCTTCAGATAAACATTATGAGTGCTTCGAGACAATCACAGAGATAGCTGCTCTGGCATTTGTTGAGAAACTTCATTTACAAGACTCAACTGTATCCCGATTCTCAGCAAGGCAAGAAACAGCAAAAAAATTAATATCAATTGAAAAGACAGATCCTGAAATCATGGATAATCTTGAGTTACTTTGTAAAGAATACTCCGGATTACTTGAAAAATTAAATTTACGAAATTGGGTCTTTGAAAAGAACACCAAAAAGGGTTCGAATATTATTTTAAAAGGAGGTATGCTATTGATTACATTGCCTTTCTTTATTTTTGGATTGCTTTGTAATTTTCTACCATTCTTATTGCCTGTATATCTACGCAAATACATTTTAAAAACTGAATATGAAGGGTTTTACAGTTCTTTACAATTCGTAATCGGGATAGTAACTTTCCCTTTATTCTATCTCTTACAATCGCTCATGTTTTGCGGATTAATTTGTAATACGTGGTGGGTAATACTTTTATTTTTCTTTCTGCAATATCCGTTAGGCAAAATTGCAATCAAATGGTATAGCACTACAAAGAAATTCTTGGCAATAATCAGATACATAAATTTGACAAAGAAAAAATCATTCGATTTGTTACAGGCACAACGTGTGCAAGAACAAATTATTCGAATGATTTCATAAATATAATCAGCTATTTAAAACTGATTCTGTTTGTATTTATATCAGTTCATAAAAAGATTATAAACCTTCCAGATCTTTTATATCTTCTTTTTTTGATTCCACTTTTTTCTGTTCAAATTGCTTATCGGGAACTACAACATCTTTTACAAAAATCACTTTCCCTATTACAACGAGCAAGGTTATCGCAGAAATGAATAAAATTATTTTTGGTAGTGTCTTATGATTAAGTTTCGAATTTTGTATTGCTAAAATTGAGGATATTATTGCAATACCAATTGGTAAAAATGCAATTGTACCTAAAGGAAGTATCGCGAATATGATTCCTAAAACAGCGAAGATTACAGCCAGAATAACGAATAGTTTTCTCATGATTTCTAAAATTTAAATTCCGGATGCGCTTGCCAATGTCAACTGACCTGTTCCAACCGGTATACTAAATCTTATTAAAGCAGGAACTTTTGCAGCATCAGCAGTAATCCATATCAGGTTTTTATCCCTCCCTCTTAATTTGTCTGTTTTTGCAGTAATTGAAATTTTAAAACATTGCTTCCTGCCTAGATTACCGGCAGAAACGTTTTCAACGCCCATATATTTTACATAAACCGGATACTCTTTTTCATCAAAAACAATTCGAAATGACAATGTTTGGCCTGGCTTAAATTGAGCGAAATTGATAGTTCTTAATTTATAAATCGTTGAAATAATATCACGGGTTGAACTTCCAATAGCAAAAGTTTTCCTTGTCTCAGGTCTGTTTCTTTTCTGGGTAGAACTTGTAATTGATTTTCCATTCGCATTAAAAATATATTTTTCAGTCTTAGAATATCCTCCTTCGTAGATATTCCTTTTATAGAGACTTGGCTTTAATGTTTGAGGATCAACATAAGTCTCATAGACATCCCTGATTTTAAAAAAACTATCCCATTTACTGAAGGTAGATGCCTCCCAATTTAAATGTAAAAATGCTTTTTTGGAGGTTTTAATTGTTTCAGTGGTCATGGTAACCTGGGCCAGTTGCGTCATCAAGCCACTCATATTATAAGATGCGGCATATATTAGTCTTTCGTTGGATTTTATTTGCGAGAAACCAAATCCAACAGTAAAAACAAAACAAATTATTAAAGATATTTTTTTCATTATAAAATTATTAAAACGATAGAAATCATTTTTTATCAAGGAAAGTTATTACTTTTTTAAAATTTTCAACTATTAATGATAGAATTAGTGAAAGGATAAATCCTATGAGAATTCCCATAACACCAAATTTAAAACTTCCATTTTCAGGGGAAGAATAAACTACAAATCCGGAAGGTAAATCCATTGGTTGAACGAAATCAGTTAATCTTGTCAACGAATAAAATTTTATGTCATGTAATCTGATCAAATCATCATAGAAAAGTTGTTTTTTTTGTTCTCCAATTAAAAGTTTGTTTTTATCAAATTGAAGTTGTTTCTCAGCATCTTTAAAATAGGAAACTTTTGCCAGACTATCAATACGTTTGGACTCATTGTCGCATATTTTAACTTGTTCAATAATTGCAGATTTTTTGATGTTAAATTGATTTTTCATATCTGAATTACTATTGAAATATTGAAGTATGGCAGCCTGTACTCTGGGAACCTGACTTATATTTTTAGTTTTAATTTGAAGGTAAATTCTATCCTTCATCTTAATATTTAATGTATCGGTCAGAGAATGATTATTTTTAAAATCAACCATATCTGCTACCCCATCTTTTAAATAATCAATAACATAAAAGGATTGAATTCCAACAATGTTTTCAGCGACACTATCCGGTAACGATAGTTTTGTAGCCAAAGAAAATAAATCGTTCGATGATACAGAATTTTCAAGTTGTTTACTTACTTCTTTTGCTGTTTGTGCTTCACTTCCATAAAGCATAGCCATTGCTTCTGCTTTATAAACTTTAGCTGCAGGTCTTGAAATATAAAGTCCATAAAGTAAAAATACTGAAACTGTAGAAATGACAATAATTTTATGACGATAACCTAATTGAGCTAAAAAACCTATGAAGTTAATAATTAATTTACCAATTCCCTTTACCCAATTAAAAAAAAGGTTGAAAAGTTGTAATAAATTTACTTCCTTTGAGTTCGTTTCTTCCATGTAATTTTTATTTAATTTGTATTGTTATTTAATTTTCAGTTGTTTGTTCAGATTCATTTTCATGCTCTTCAATATTTTCATTCCAAAATTCAACAGTATCATCGGTTTCTGCTTCCCATATTTTTATAGGTTTTTGCGGACCTTCATTTCGAAATAACACTGAAAGTACTAAACCGATAATTCCACCTGCCAAATGTCCTTCCCATGAAATGGGATCTTGTTGTTGCCATGGAAATATATGCCAGACCATGCTTCCATAAATGAAAGCAACTACTAATGATATAGCTATAAGTGGAACATACTTCCTAATAATTCCACTAAAAAATAGAAAAAAGGCTATTGAGTAAATCAATCCACTTGCTCCGATATGCCAACTATCCCTCCCAATAAACCAAAGTATCAGGCCACTAAAAAGATAGGAGAGAATCAATACTTTTGAAGCTAATTCTTTATAAAAATAATAAAGCAAGCAGCCAAGCAAAACAAATGAAATTACATTGTTTGCTAAATGGGACCAATCAGCATGAACAAATACTAGGGTAAAAACGCCCCATAAATTCTCAATTCGTCGAGGGAAAACTCCTGCGGTATGAAAATCCCAATCCATGCCTTTTTCTAATATAAAACAGAGAATCATTATTATCCCGATTATAAAAGGGATAAAAATTGAATTTATAAATTGTTGTTTATTTGAGAAAGGAATTGGCTCTTGTGGCATTATATTCTCTCTTATCTTTACAGCGCAAAGTTACAATTTCTTTGTTACTAAACGTAAAAATGTAATTAAAAGTATTTTCTCATATTTAAAAAAAACAAATTGCAAAACTTATTTATTTATTTTAAACTCAACATACAAAATATCAATCAATTAAAATAATCATTCAAAAATAAAAAAACAAAATTAAGTGAATTCGAGCAAATAATATCATTATTATTTGGAAATATTTTAATATATTGCGGTCGTAAACAGAAATATAATAAGATTCCGTTGATTTGATTGTTTCATTTCAATTTTCTGCTAAACAGATAACCTAAAAAGTCAACAAAAACAAAATTTAAAATTAGTTTTAAACTATGAGTTACCTCAATTTTGACAAAACTTTGCTGATAAATCTCGACAAATCTCTTTCCAAGGAGATGATTCGGACCAATCGGGCCGGAACTTATAACAGCACAACTTTGATTGATTGCAATACCCGAAAATATCACGGTCAATTAGTCATGCCATTACCTGAAATTGACAATTTAAACCATGTGTTGCTTTCATCACTGGATGAAACCGTCATACAGCATGGCGCTGAGTTTAACCTGGGTATCCATAATTTCGAAGGAAATAATTTCAGTCCCAATGGACATAAATACATTCGTCAATTTGATTGCGAAGTCATTTCTCGTACTGTATATCGTGTAGGTGGGGTAATTCTTTCCAAAGAGAGGCTTTTAGTTTCATTTGAGCCAAGAGTACTCTTTAAATACACATTACTGGAAGCACATTCATCCACCTTAATACGATTCAATCCTTTTCTTGCTTTTCGTAGTGTAAACGAGTTGACTCATGAAAATGATGTTGCTGATACATCGTATAAAGAAGTACAGAATGGCATATCAATGCGATTATATGAAAAGTATCCTGATTTATGCATGCAATTTTCAAAAAAAAATGAATATAATCATCAACCCTATTGGTATAAAAACATAGAATACTTTAAAGAAAGGGAACGTGGTTACGATTACAAGGAAGATTTATTAGTTCCCGGTTATTTTGAATTACCAATAAAGAAAGGTGAATCAATTATCTTCTCTGCCGGAATTTCTGAAGTTTCACCACGTAAACTTAAAGCACTTTGGGATGAAGAATTAACCCGGAGAAACCATAGGCTAGATATGTTTAGCTGTTTGAAAAACTCGGCTCAGCAGTTTTATAAACGGGAAGGTGATAAAACCTATTTATTAGCAGGATATCCATGGTTTGCAGCCCGTGCACGCGATCAATTTGTAGCATTACCAGGTTGTACATTATCCATTGATAGAATAGACTATTTTGACGCCATTATGGGAACGGCAATTCCCGAAATTGAACGATTTATAAAAGGTGAACGAAGTGGATTTAAATTACAAGGGATAGACGACCCGGATGTATTACTTTGGTTTTTATGGACGGTACAACAATTTTCGATAACTGTTTCTGTAAAGGAAGCAGCCTTACGATATGGTGAATTAGCTACAAAAATAATTTCATTTATTCGTAAACAGAATCATCCAAATTTATTTCTACACAACAATGGATTACTTTATGTCAATGGCAATGAAAAACCTGCAACATGGATGAATGCATTAGAAAATGGTAGCCCAATTACACCCCGTACCGGGTATGTAGTTGAAATAAATGCACTTTGGTGTAACGCTTTAAAATTCACGTCTTTATTAACAAGAGAAAAAGGCCTTGAACATGCTGCAGACTTGTTGGATTACCAGGCTGAGATTGCTCGCGAATCATTTGTAAATACTTTCTGGAATGGTACCTATTTATATGATTTTGTAGATGGCAATTATAACGACCAGGAAGTCCGACCAAATATGATTTTGGCTGTCAGTTTGCCATTTTCTCCGTTGAACAAACAACAACAAAAATCTGTTTTGGATATTACAACAAAAGAATTACTTACTCCCAAAGGGTTACGTTCATTAAGCCCTAAAAGTGGCTCCTATAGACCAAATTATGTAGGGGGACAACTGGAACGCGACAGAAATTATTTTAACGGACCTGTTTGGCCATGTACTTTTGGAGCTTATGCAACAGCATATTTAAGGATTTACAAACAAAGTGGAAAATCATTTTTGGAAAGATTACTGGTTGGTTTTGAAGCAGAAATGACAGAACTTTGTGTTGGTACGCTTCCAGAACTATTTGATGGAAACCCGCCTTATAAAGGTCATGGAGGCATGTCATTTGCAATGAGTGTTGCAGAGGTATTGAGAGTATTAGATTTATTGAAAAAATACGAAAACGAATAGACATGAAGGTACTAATGTTTGGATGGGAATTTCCACCTCATATTTTAGGAGGATTAGGGACAGCCAGCTATGGATTAACAAAAGGAATGGCGTTACAAGAGAACATGGAAATAACGTTCGTGATTCCTAAATCTCATGGTGATGAAGATCAAAGTTTTTTGAAAATTATCGGTGCCTGTAATGTTCCTGTTGTTTGGAAAGATTCTGACTGGGATCATGTTAATCAACGTATCGGATCACAAATGCACCCTGATGAGTATTTTTGGCTACGTAACGGAATAAAATACGATTATCATAGAATTTACACGAATGATTTAGGATGTATTGATTTTTCAGGCCGTTATCCGGATAACTTGATTGAAGAAATTTCAAATTACGAAGCTGTTGCCAGTGTTTTGGCACATCAAATGGAATTTGACATAATACATTCACACGATTGGCTTACATACCCGGCAGGTGTATTTGCAAAACAGATATCCGGGAAACCGCTTGTAATTCACGTACACGCAACTGATTTTGACAGAAGTGGCGGGAAAGTAAATCCTGTTGTATATGGAATTGAAAAGAGAGGGATGGATGCTGCCGATCATATTATGACAGTCAGTGATTTAACCCGGAAAATTGTAATTGAAAAATATCATCAGGATCCCCGTAAAGTGACAACAGTTCACAATGCTGTCGATCCACTCGAAGATATTGATTTATTTAAGAAGACACCCCGTAAAGAAAAGATAGTTACTTTCCTTGGTCGTATCACGATGCAAAAAGGTCCTGAGTATTTTGTTGAAGCTGCTTATCGCGTTTTACAAAAAACAAAAAATGTACGATTTGTAATGGCCGGAAACGGCGATATGATGAATGCCATAATTGATTTAGCTGCCAAAAGAGGTATCGCTGACCGATTTCATTTCACAGGTTTTCTAAAAGGCAGACAGGTGCATGAAATGTTGGCAATAAGTGACGTTTATGTTATGCCTTCAGTATCAGAACCATTTGGAATTTCACCATTGGAAGCAATGCAAGTAGGTACGCCAACTATTATTTCCAAACAATCAGGTTGCGCTGAAATTCTTACTCATACTATTAAAACTGATTATTGGGATATCGATGCTATGGCAGATGCTATATATGCTATTGTAAAGAATCCTGCTATGTACAATAGTCTTCGGGAGCTTGGTTTGGAGGAAGTGAATAACATTCGCTGGTCCGATGCAGGCTTAAAAGTGAGGAAAATTTATGAAAGCGTAATGTGATTATTTTACAATTTACAAATCTTTTCATGCCCATAACTGATAATTTGATACACATAATTTTATAAAATATATGAAAAACATTTGCTTTTATTTTCAAATTCATCTTCCATTTCGCTTAAAACGATATCGTTTTTTTGAAATTGGTACCGATCATTATTATTATGATGATTTTCAAACAGGAGATAGAATTCGAAATATGGTGGAACAATCATATTTGAATGCCAATCGTACTATTTCAGAAATGATTCGAAGTTCTAATGGCAATTTCCGATGTGCGTTTACTATTTCAGGCGTTGCATTGGAACAATTGGAACAATATGCTCCTGAAGTAATTGACAGTTTTAAGGAATTGACTAAAACAGGTTGTGTGGAGTTCTTAGCTGAACCTTATGCACATTCATTGGCTTCAATTTTTGATGCAAGTGAATTTGAAAGACAAGTAAAAATGCATGCAGATAAAATTGAAGCTCTATTTGGGAAGAAACCTACTGCATTTTTCAATACTGAGTTAATCTATTCGGATCAAATCGGTGAATTAGTATCCAAAATGGGATATAAAACCATAATGATAGATGAAGCGAAACAGATTTTAGGTTGGAAAAGTCCAAACTATGTTTATTCACATTCTGATATTTCAAAATTAAAATTATTAGTCCGAAATCATAAACTAAGTGATGTAATTGCATTCGAATTTTCAAATTTATCACTGACTGCCGAGAAATTCACAAGCTGGATAGCTAATTTTCCGGAAGATGAAAAAGTTATAAATTTAGGAATGGGATACGAGGTTTTTGGAATCACTCAACCTGCTCATACAGGGATTTTTGAGTTTCTAAAAGCACTCCCTTATCATGCTATGGAGCAACAGATAACTTTCAGTCTACCTTCCGAACTTAGTAAAAAGTTTGAATCTGCAGGACCATTGTCAGTGAACCATCCGATAAGTTGGGTAGGCAACAATAATGACCTGACTCCCTGGACTGGAAATGATTTACAACAAGAAGCATTAAATAAATTATATGCTGTAAGTGAACGTGTTCAAATGTGTACCGATAAACCACTTTTACTTGATTGGTTGATACTTCAATCTTCTGATCATTTTCGTTACATGAGTCATAAAGATGCTTACGGAACCAACTACGACACTCCGTATGAAGCATTTATGAATTATATGAATGTATTAGCTGATTTTCTTGAAAGGGTGGATGCACAATATCCTACTACAATTGAAAACGAAGAATTGAATGAATTGCTTAAAACCATCAACCAACAGGAAAAAGAAATTGAATCCCTTGAAAATGAATTAACCAAAGTTCGTTCCAGGAAAGCAAAGAAAGAGAATTAAACGCAATCATAATTTAACTGAATCAAAACAGAAAGGACTTACCTGTATTAAACGGTAAGTCCTTTCTGTGTAATATCTTTCAGGATAAAAGAATCAGTTACTCCTCCCCCATAGCTGTTTTAAATATTTTTTGAGCCTGTGAGTAGTCTACTTTACCACACGGTCCGGATATACATCCTCCTTCACATGCCATAACTTCGATAAAGTTACCCGGAGCTTTTCCTTTTGAATATGCCCGGAGCAATCCTATATTTTTCTTGTTAAGATTGGCCACCTGAATTGGTTTTACATTTAAATGAGGATACATTTGCGCAACTGCTGCAATTACCCCGCCTGCCCTGGCAAATCCACGTCCGGCCATGGGAGCACATTCGGTTTCTGCACTTTGAGTTTGTACTTCGATGGATAAGCCCGTCAAAATAGAATCGAGTTCTTCAAAAGTCAGCATATAATCAATTAATTCGTTTCCTGCCATTTCCTTTCGCTTGCCTACACAAGGTCCTACGAATACAATTTTAGCATCCGGATACTTGGCTCTTGCCATTTCCGCTGTATAATGCATGGGCGATTTAGTATGCGAAACATAAGGTTTCATTGCTATAATATGCTTATCCACCAATTCAATATACGATGGACAGCACGAAGTTGTCATGAACTTCTGGCCGCTTTCGAGCTTCTCGTTTAATTCGGTTCCTTCACGTTCGGTGGTCTCCATAGCTCCGTAAGCTACTTCCATAGCTTCGATAAATCCAATCTGACAAACCATATCAGCTATTTCCGCAATTGTATAGTTGAACTGTGATTGAATGGATGGTGCCATAATGGCTACTAATTTTTCATCATGCTTTATGGCTTGCAGGATATCAAAAATCTGTGAAACTTCAAATATCGATCCGAAAGGACAGGCATTGATGCACTTCCCGCAGTAAATACATTTTGTTTCATCAATTTGTTCTATTCCGTTTTCATCTTTCTGTATAGCCTTTACCGGACATGCTTCTTCACAGGGAATAGGTATATATACAATTGAGTGATACGGACAAGCTTCTTTGCATATGCCGCAATTGATACATTTGCTGTGATCGATATGAGCCTGGCCATTCTCCATAAAACGAATCGCATCTTTCGGGCAATTCATATAGCATGAACGGGCAACACAACCTTTGCATAGATTTGTAATGACATAGTTTGTTTTTACACATGCCGTGCAGGCTTCATCAACTACTGTCAGGATGGTTTTATTAATCTCGGTACGGTCCAGAGCCTTTTTTGCATATTCCGAAAGGGTCGTCAATTCATCCACTTCTTCCATGATGCTATAACCAAGGATTGGCAACATCTTATATTTTAATACTGCACGCTCCTTGTGAATACAACACCGTCCACGAGCATGACTGTTTTTCGGAGACATCTTAATGGGTAACCTGTCAATTTCTGTAAGCAATGTTCCTTCCTGATACATTTTTATCAACCTGGACATCAAATCCCTGCGTACAATCATTGTATTATTTACAAACGCCATTTTATCTTTGTTTTTAGTTACTATTGTTTGGGTGCGCAAAGGTAGTTATTTGTTTTCTTCACCCAAATAGCTCTGTTTAATAATTTACCATTTAACCATTATGCATTTACCTTTTACCTTTTACCTTTTACCA
>Ga0302271_10003421_pt1 | contig 13398 bp, 9 predicted proteins | sample III_Bog_N1_1_FD_198767 | JGI IMG/M metagenome (GOLD analysis project Ga0302271, IMG submission 198767) | Peat permafrost microbial communities from Stordalen Mire near Abisko, Sweden - III_Bog_N1_1 | ecosystem: Environmental > Terrestrial > Soil > Wetlands > Peat | place: Sweden: Abisko... | reverse complement strand
ATTTGAAACCTACTCCATTGTCATACGTTTCTTAGGATCTTTTACGAGTAATCCTTTCATGAAATCTTACGCATCCTGTGAGACACTCTTCGGGATTGTGATATTCATCTAAGTTAAAGGAACAAAAATATTAATTTACCTAATTTTGATAAGTGAATGAATATTTATTACATTCACGATATTTTATAAGATTTCATTTTTAGTTTCATATTAGAACGGTGATTTCCCTGTAAGTAGCTCATAAACGAGAATACCTAAACTCCAAATATCCACACTTTATCCATAACCTTATCCGCTCGCTATCTCAGGGCTAATGTAATCGATAGTACCACAGAATGTATCGCGTCGATTCTCAGGACAATACACACTGCATCCGAAATCTGCGATCTTCAGCACACCCTAATCAAGAATATCAACAAACATATTCATATTAACAAAAGTAACCAAAAGGAATTTAATAAATCTCTTTGTACGAATGACACAAGTATGTTCTCTGGTTTGACATCTCTATGGATCACTCTAAGCCTATGCATGTAATTAAACGCATCAACAATTTGTTTCATATACGCTGCAGCTTATACTTCACTAAACCGTTCATTCGGTTGTTTCTTTAGTTCTTGGTATAACTCCCCATGCGCGGCGTATTCTTGTATGAGATACACGAACTCTTCGTCATAGAAGAATCCATAGAGTTTGAGGATATTTGGGTGATTAAATGTGGATTAGATTTTTATCTCATTTTCTAAATAATCCTCGCTGTTGTATTTAATCAGCACTGCTTTTTTTATCTTCTTAATGGCCACTATCAACCCAGTTCGCTTGTCCCTGTAGGAGAAAACGAAGGATTATTAAGAAAAGAGTTGAATATTAGGTAAATGATGACAATAAATGAAATGTGCATATATAAAATATAATTTACTTCCCAAGGTAGACTTCACTGAATTTGCCTTTACCGAGATGTTTGCCAATGCAGAAATTGTCCTTACGAAAGTAGTTGTCAAAGAAGAAATGAGTAGATGTCAGAGGATCACTTAAAGAAGGGGAGGATACAGAAGTTGCTGATGCAGGTGCTAGTGTGTTCTAAGATTGTTTAGATGGTTTTTGTTGATTTATTGACCCAGGAATAGGCTATTCCTTAGTTGTTTAGCTGTTGTTGTTATTTGATGGTTTGGAAGTGGATGAGTCAGTTGAAAGAATCTTTAAAGAACTTGATGCTTAGATTGATGGTTCCGCAGAAGATTTATTAACAAATAACTTAAAAGAAGATGAAGATTGAGCGGCATTCTTAACTTAATTATCAGTTTATTAAATACTTTCAGCTACTTTCCCCTGCTAAATTCTGCTGCCTTTATCTAGCTTATTATTGTTGTTATTGTTATTTTCAGCAGTGTTACTGTTATTACTATTCTTGGTATTTTAAGAAACATTACCAATTTGTTAACTACCATTGAGTAATTACTACTATTACTACGCTACTTTCAGTGATTGTTATCTCTACTATTGTAATTGCAATTATTACTGAAATAAATCAAATTACTTCTGATAGGATATCACTTTAGCACTTGAGCTTCCTAGTGGACAGTCTGTTAACTGTTATTATGATTACTATTCTTATGTCTTAGATAACTTCTCAGCAACTTATTCATTAGTGCTTAGGTTGCTATCAATTACTTTACTCTTAATCTACACATCCAAAGCTTAATTCTATTACTTATGTTAACTCACAGGATATGCCCTAACTACATCATTATTTGATATTAAACTGTATGTAACTTTATTACTATTATCTTCATTGTTTGTCAATTTCTTCGTAATATAATTGTCTTAAGAAGTATTCGCTAGAGGAACAACTTAGAGATTACTAGGAAGAGTAAACGAATTAACTCGTATATGCTTAGTATTACTTATCAAATCAATGTTTTATGATTCTTTTTGTAAATCATAAACAATATCTTATTAAACTAAACATAATTATACTTTCTATGCTAAATCCTTATCAGGAATAGCAACGAAATCACTTATCTATTTATTGTTAGTTGTTTTACTATTAATCGTTTAGCAATGTGACAATGCTAATGCAATTTTATCTTATATTTCTTAATTCTTTTGTTTCATTACTTTCTAATATTCACTACGCTTCTAATTACTCTTTAAGATCTCATTGAGCTTAGTTTCAACTGAGGATGTACTATTAGATGATTTAGTCTAGACTAATGTTGATGATATTGGTTACTATTGTTATGTCGTCTAGTTATATCTCATCTATTCATCCTTTCTTGCTATTGTTAGACCAGTATTATTATTATTTTTCATATTAAGATCCTGATTAAGAGATTAATTCGAAGATATATTTTACTTTGAACTTAACGAGAAAGACTCAGAATGCACCTATTAATCAATTTTATTATGAGTAGGTATTTAACTAATCTATTGTAAATCACTGTTACTTTAAATCATATGACTTATAATCTCTTCTTTTTCCTCTTAACCTTACTTAATCTATCTAATATCATCATTATTACCAATACCATTATCATTTTCTTCAAGTGGGAAGAATACCTGTTCAATAGGATCTTCAAAACTACTATCCACAAACTGAATGGGGTTACTATGAAAACTACTATCTTTCAGTGGAGGATATAGCATGCTCTTTGGACTGTCTTAATTAAGGAGAACATCACCATTAGCGCTATGAATATCAATACCCTCATAAAGCTGAATCTTATTGTGTTTCTCAAACTACATTGCTAATCGCAACTCCAATTAATACATAGCATCAGTTTAATTGTATGATTGGATGCTATTAGAGTTCGAAGGATTAGGCAGAGTTGTAGTATCATTAACAATAGCAAAATTGTTGTGATCTTTGATAGTATTGTTAGGATTATTAGTGATCGGTGAGTTAATGATGATATTCGTGCTTTATCGAATGGGTGGCATAGAAAGCATTCTTTTATTGCTGGATAACAACTCTTCTAAGAACTTAGTGCTCGGTAAAACACCAGCAGCACCAACAGCTCCTGCAGGTACAGTATTAGAAGTAGTGTTAATTGAAACTGATTATTATTACTTTTCAATTGAATCAACTGTTGTTATGGGTGATATTGAGGATTACTATGAAGGTTTAAAGCTCATAGATGTAAGGAAAGTCATGGGCTACTTTGGGAAGTTAGATGTGCTAATATTATTAGCATTTTCACTGCTACTGTTGGTATTATCATTGCTATTTAGATTAATCTTCCTATCCAAATTATCTATGTTTGTGTTAGTGTATCCCCTTAAAAGTTACTTTTACTAAGATCCCAGCTTATTATCTTACTAGGAAACAACAGATACAGGATTAGTCGAAGATCTATGCAAGGACGAAAGCTACTACAATAACACTTCCTCCTTGTCCTAACTCCCTACGACCTAGCCATTCTTCCAATCACTCAGAATATTATTAATAATAAGTTTATTTCCTTTCGTAGATAGCTGCACAGTAGTGGTCTATGGTGAAGGCGTCGTCGTAATACCCAGCTAGATATTTAAGCTTTTATTATGATTATTATTTTCATTTTAATCACTATTCTTCTTTGCAAATGCAGTAGCCTCATCAACTATTCCAACATTCTTCTGTGTCTTCTAAATAAACTCTTCATTGCTCGTAACAAGACTACCATTCGCAAAGCTGAATACAGCATCTTTTACAACTCCGTTTGCCCTGAGAGACTACATAATAGACTCACCTTCGTTTTGCGTAGGTTAACGACTTATAGGTGATGCTAAATAGTTAATTGTATGCTAGTTAAGTGTTATATTAGCAGTTGGTTTAATATTAGTAGGCTTGTCTTTGAGAGGTTCTTTTTAAATGGTTTGTGGGAGGAGTACATCAACAGGAGAAGATTGCTAAGAGTTCGTGTTATTTATCTATTGTTGCTGTTTTATCATATTGTTATCGTTGTTACTAGTATTTTTCATTTGTTTTCTTTCTCCTGATATGCTATTATTCAAATTGATCAATGGATCCCTTGCAATCTTGATGTTAAATCCGATTTCCTGTTTTTGTTGGTTTCCTAACTCAAGGGCCACTACTGCTGATGCTGGTTTAAAGTATTATGCTTACTGTGATGATGGTTATTAATGTTGTTATTTTGTTGTCGAAATAGGTGATCGACTTACTGATCTTTTCTGTTTCGTTAATACATGCACAGATGCCTTACGGAAAGGTGATCTAGGCAAACCCACTGTTGACTTCAGCATAGCGGAAATATTTGTGTTCTAACCTTTGATGCTCACTGGAGGTTTCTTCGAGAAGTTGTTCGTTCTTTCGAAAGAACCAATAGCAGTAACAGCAGTTTAGTCAATTGGAAAAGAACGTGGTTGATTATTAGTATTGCTGCTATTTTTGAATTCCTAGTTAATCGCCTGACGACTAACCTCTTCCGATACTTTCTAAGTTTAAGTCGAGGAGTTATTGCTGTTATTATGATTATTGCTATTACTGCTACTGCTATCCTAATCTATCTTTGCCTTAGTTATTTTAATAATTGAATCTTCGAATTCTGTGCTTATCCCAAACATATCTTCCTCAGTTTCTTATTTTTCTTTATTCTATCTTTTCGGTGTCTCTTATGCATCTTTATAACCTCCAATACCATCATCCCTTATTGATCCAACATAAGGTACTATTATCATCATATTCCTTTACATATCCTGCATCTATTCTCCTTTTCCTTCATATCTCTCATCTTTTCTTGCCGCAAATGTCCTTAAGAAATCCTTCTTGAATTCTTAATTCGCTTGGCTATTCTCAACTTGCTAAACTTTAACCTAATTAGTTGCTTACTACTGAAGTGTTAGATAATTAGGCTACTACCAAATTGGTTGATCCTTCTCGATTTCCTTCCAGCCTCTTGAGAGACTACCTGCTCGTTCTTTAGTATTCGCTCTTCCTTAGGTTGCTTGGTTTAATTATGATCCTCTTTGGATATCATCTAAAATTGGTGATAAATCTGTCATGCTGGATTATCGTCCACTTCTGTGTCGAGTGTATGGGACATATGGCTCAATTCGCTTAAAAGGGAGTGCATCCGTTATTTGTTAGGTGCTATTGTTGTTATTGCTGTTGTTTTCAATTGATCCAAATGAAAATGGAAATCTGATTTAGGTTTGCTATTATGGGTGGTATTGTTCCTAATTCTGCAGGAGGCTCATATGATATGATGACGATACTATCAATCTAACTATTATGTATTGAGATACCGAATGAGTCTTAGTATTAGCTGAATCTGTAATCGATAAGCAAGCTTTAATGTTTTTGTGTCACTATCAAAGATGTCTTGCGTTCTCTCTATTATCTCTTTCTCTGATCCAAGGAAAAACACTCCTTATTTGTTTCTTCGTCTGTTTGTTTGAAGCTGACGAAGCTATTATTATTATGATTTGTTTTTTGTATATTTTTAAAATTATCTAAGAAACCAGTGATAGAGAAAGAAAGGAAAAAGAAAAGAAAAATATAGATAAATTGAACTAGATTAGATCGCTTATCGCCTTCTTTTTTTTAAAGGAAATTTCTCCCCATATTTCTCTCTCTCTTTTTTTTCTCTCTTTCTCTTTGAACAATAATTTCTATATTTTTCCTTTTTAACTTTCTTTCAGTACTTTCACTTGTGTGTTTATCCTCCTTTTCTGCTCTTTCTTAATCTCATATCTAATGTCCCCTGATAATTCCACTCTTACACAAATCTTGAATAAAACATATGATTGTTTGATCCCTTATTTTTCGATAATTACTAAACATAAATATATTTATTATCTACACTCTAAGTATTACGTTACTAATTATCACAAAAACTTCATCCAGTTTTACTCTCCCACGAATTAATTATCTCTACAGATACAATTACTGTATTATTTATAGAAACAGGGCTTACGATGAATTTTTCAAAAAGATTATTTACATTACAAAAATAAAGATAGATATTAAAATTTATTAGTAAATCTCTCTCTTTTTCTTCCTCATTCCCTCTTTTAAGCCAGCACATTCAGTCTCATTAAAAAATTAATATTTATTATCTTGATTGTTGTTGTACTTACATACAGCCCAATTTTTTAAATATCTCCCCAACCTTGAATATTCATTTAGCTTCTCAAGTCTACAGTTAATACCAATTCTGCATACTTCCCATCTCAAGTAATATCTCTATTGGTATATCCTCTTTTGTATTTATTTCTATGTGTTTGTATGCTTCTTTCTGGGGATAATAACACATAATAGCATGACATAAATACAATCTTGTTATGTTAATAAGATTTCTTCCCCAGATCTAATGTGAATCCTCTCTCTCTCTTCTATTCACTCTCTATCTCTCTCTCACTGTCGAATTGCGTTGAGACATGTTTCGAACAGCTATTATGGGGAATCTTGTGCATTTAGATACACAATTCTCTTCTCTGGGATAGACTCTGCAGCTTAAAGTGCATCCAGTTTTCCCTTGTAGATCTTATTCTCTGGGACTATTGTGTTCCAGAAATACTACTCAGGGACAGCAGTAGCTCTCATTCTTCTGACATACATGGTCATCTCATCGATCTCCAGGAAATACTTAACATCACAGAGATTTCTCACCCATTCCTAGCAGAACAGTTAAATGCCTTCAATGATCAAATACCCACCATTAGCTTTCTTCTTGGATACTTCTTTGTCTACAAATTACTTGAATGCAACCCAATCGATGGATTCCTCAGATTCCCAGTTACCATTGAGATTCGAGTGAATCTTTTCTTTGTCGAAGAAGAAATCTTAGCGGAGAACATCAGCATTAAGAGCTAGAGACAATTATTAGCTAAGAGTCTTTTTCCCACATCGAGCACTTCCTGAAATACCAATGATAAACAGAGGGGATACTTACTACGGAGAGTATTTCAACTCAGCGATGACAGAGTTATATCCTTAGAGTTGATCTAATTGGAGGATTGGGAGGTGACTATCAGGATGTCTAAGATAAACTGATGAATGATTTAATCCATCCAAGCCAAAGTTCTCGAACACTTTACTGACAATTGTGTCTAAAGAATCGATTTATGACTTCTTAGCATCGATGATCGCGAACTTCTTTAGGGAATCTTTTTCTCTTGCGACTAGAATCTTGAATTTATCTGTGTTCGCTTCGTATCTCTAGATCTCTAGGATCTGGAGAATATCAACTTCAGAACACATCATTCCTTTTATGGATTCTTCAACTGCCTTGCAGCTTTCCAAGATGGATTCTTCATGTTTGGAGAAGAATGAGCTGATTGTACCACATTTAGTGCTCATTGCTTCTAAATGGTCCTTAAGGTTGCTCTCGAAAGTTTAGGCTTCTTTTTCGTAAACCATAAGTGAGAAATATGTGACTAAGTCATTGAGCTCTTCTTCTTTGGTGATGTCACTGAGCTTGTTCATGTTCTCCAAGAAAGTCTAAGCAAAAAGCAAGGAAAAGTTAACAAAGGAATTGTAGGATACAAAGGCTAACAATGTCAGGAAATAAAAAGGAAAAGGAAGTAGCTATGTTTATTCATTAAACTGCTAAGGTCTTTTAAGAGTTACGGAGTTACAATGCTAAAGTAACTCAATTCTAATTTCAGGTCTAATTTGGATTTATCTGGGGAGGAAATTGATTCTTTTTTTCTCTTTACAATTCATTTTTATCCCACTCAAAACAGCACCCCACTCTGACGTTCTGACGTTGCTTTTATCTTTCTAAACCTTCAAAAACTCACTTCTCCTAACATTCTTCTAACTTTTTAGCTTATTTTAATCCTTATTTACCTATATTTTGCTCATGATATTAAAGGAGTAGTCTTTATTAGTATGATAAAGCTTAATGAGCTATTCAATTTCCTAGTTAAACTTTCTTTGGATTTCCAGGAGATTTCCTACAAGGGATTAGTACTTTCCTTCAACTTGGTCTTAGAACGTGTTGACTTGCTAGAGGAGAACAGCAGTTGCTTCGTTGATTTCAACATTTCCACCTAAGGAATCCTTGAATGAAGAGAGAGAAACGCCATAATGACCTTGATGTTTCTCAGCAGCGCATTAGGTACATACTAACCCTTTGTCTTTGCATTGAAGAGATAGACATAGTGTATCTCTGACTTTCTCTGGATGGCTTGAGCACGCACTGATCATTTAACTTGAGACTTGTGTTAACTTTTGATGATATCTGTCTTTACGAAGAGACACTTATTATTGGATAATTTACAGAAATTAATTAATTTTTTTATCTTTCTGTCTCAGTTCTATGCAGATTTAAACTGCAAGTTTGATTTAAAAAAAAGATTTGCGCAGATATCTAAATAATAAAATTAGTTTATTAGTATACTTTAGCAAAATCTTAACCCCTTTCCCTTCCCCTCCTCCCTCTAAGCGACGAGAGCAGATAACGCATGGTAATTAAAATCTGCTAAAGAGATAAATTTGTGAAACTTAACTTTTTAATTTGTTTGTGAATTGTGTTGAAAATGCGTAAATGGTATGCAAACAGACACATGAAATCTATGAAATGATTGAATTTCTTTTCGTTAATCATTTGAAAGATCCGAAGGCTCTGAGGGTGAGACCGTTGACAACGGATACATCATCAGTAACCTGAGTCCAGTAGTCTCTAAGAGTCTGGAGATCTTCAGGCTTGGAGATGTCGAGTTTCTTCTTGTCGTGGTATTCGAAAGAAGGATTGTCGAGCATTTCCTAGGGGATCTCAGCACCGTGGAAGAGCCAGACACCGCTGATGTCGAGGTTGGGTTCGTCACCGTAGATGCTGTAAGTACCGAAAGCTTTCTTTCTGGCACCCTCGCATCTTTGGATGAAACCGTTTTTCATGTTGTTGAATTGGAAGAGAACAGTGCCTTCACCTTCGTACTTCTAGTAATGAATGTAGTAGATGCAGTACTCAGCGGGCTTGTAGTTTTCAACGAGGTTCTTGATGGCTTCTTCTTTGTCCTTAGCGTTGGTGTAGAGGGTCTTGTAGTCGTAAAGATTCCAGACAGCCTCAACGGGCTTTTCCTCCTCTTCTTCAGGTTTCTCTTCTTCCTTGGGCTTAGCGGTTTCCTTCTTGGGGGCTTCCTTCTTAGGAGCTTGCTCTTTCTTGGGGGCATGCTCTTTCTTGGGGGCATGCTCTTTCTTTTCCTAAGCGGGAAGTTCGTATTCACCGGTGGAGAGGTGGACCTTTCCCCAGAATTTAGCGAATTGAGGGATGGAGGCAACTCTGTTGAAGTAAGCAACGAGGTTAGCGAAGGGCTTTCTTTGCTCTTCGGAGAAACCAACTCTGAAAGCGAGGACGAGGACGGTAGCGAGGTGGATATCAGCGATGGAAACGGTGGCACCAGCGAGGAAAGGAGAAGTCTTGACTCTTTCGTCGAGGGTCTTGAGGACAACAGAGGCTTCGTGTCTGGCGTTGTGCAAGACTGACTTTTCAACTTGTCTGAATCCGAAGTAAGGGAAGAGCAAAGTGAAAAGAGATGGGAAGAGCTCAGAAGTGTTAGCATCGAGGTATTAGTCAACGAGGCCAGCTTCGTAGTTAGAAGCACCGTAGAGTTTGCCAGAGACTCTAGCAATGTATCTGAGGATAGCGGTGGTCTCGAAAACGGGGCCTTCAGCAGTCTCGATAACAGGGATCTTTCCGAGAGGGTTCTTCTTGAGGAACTCAGGGGTCTTAGTCTCGCTGTATTCGGTTTGGACAAGTTCGATGGGGACACCAGCGAGCTCACCAGCGATGAGGATGGAGTTAGCACGGAAGTTACCGGCAGGGGCGTAGAGCTTAATAGACATCTTTGACTTTTTTATTTTAATAATTTTTTCTTTGGAATTATTTTTAGTTTTGACAAAATTTTGGCTGCTCCCATCGCAATTTAACCCACGTTTAACTGTGTCTTTCTCACAAATAGATTCTATTTATTTGGATCCCTCTGTTTCTTTAGCTTTTCGAAAGTACAACATACAATAATCAATCATTTAAACTACCTCCCTTTTTTTTTTATTATTCCTTTTTCATTGAATTCATTTATATTTTGTATGATTTGTTGCTTATTTTTCAATATTTCATTCTAAATTGAATTCTCTTTTGAAAAGATCACCATTTGAATGACTAAATTGAAATGACAGGATGCAATCATTACAGACAAAACAGATCCATATTAATATTCAAAATAATCAACTTAAAAAATAACTCTTTTCAGCACAAAAAAGCTCAATTCTAGTTATCAGAGCTAAAAAATAACGATTTCCTCAATAAGAGAGCTTTCTTTTGGACACCTCAATCATCCCTTGACCATCCATCTTTTTACCTTTAGGAAATCCACTCTTAAAAACCGCTGAAAAAAAAAAAAACAACAACTTAAAGATCTTCTTTGTGTATGCGCTTCCCTGTGGTGGGGGATACTTTCTCTGAATAACTTTCTGATTTGAAGATTTCCAGAAACTGAAAAATGATCATTTATCCCCCCTTCTGTTGATTCTAATTTTCTTCATTAAATTGATAAAAACACACATTGAGTTCTATTGAATATCTCCATTTTTGAAAATATATCTTCACAAAATTTCATGTTGACAAAAATGACCTGAATTGATCATCTTTTTCAGGCTACCAACAAAACAAAGCTCCATTTCCTTATTTTTCCTCTCAATTTATCTTTAAATTGTTTTCTAAAAAACTTAAATAAATCTCCTTTTCTTTTTCATCCGCAAGAATGCCTAATTGCATTTTTGGTTATCATCCTCGATTTAGTCAATTGTCTCGTCGGTTCGATTCCCAAACACGCAAACAGCACTTAAATCCTATCAATCTCAATACAAAAACAAAATCAAACAATATCCTTCACGTTGATTTATTATTCATCGATTCTTACATAGATCGGAGAAATATCAGTGTGGCAAAGCGAAGAATTACCACCTAAAAATTTAGACCAATATATTTGGCTATCTTCAAACAAGGGAATTTACATACAAAATGAGAATCAAACTTTCATTTTTTTTTAAGGTTCGTAAAGCAATGTATAATTTGTTATTTTCTTCAGACTTCTTAGCTTAATCATGTAACACTCTTTGGATTCAAGGAATTTTTCTATTTTCTTCTGTTATTTATTATCTAGTACATATGCAACTCTTTCTAGATTGAATTAATATCTATAGTATGTTTAAGATACTTCAATCTCTCATTTTAAATTAACAATAAATAAAATAGTAAACAATCAATTCTCAAATACCCTAGCCTAATTCCATAACTGTGTTTTTTATGTGGAATTGATAGGAATAATCTTATTGGCATCCCAATAAGATAACAAAATACAGAATACATGACAGTGCCAAATGTTAATTTTTATCGTGACCTGAGAACAGCAAACAGACTATTCAACACATCATCCACAGACAGTAAGTTTTCTTGATTTCATTTCAAATGAGAATGTATTTAGCACTCTTTATTATCAAATCTAAAAAAGAATTTTCATCAATAAATAAATATCCCCCAACCTACCCCACCTACAAGTGGTAGTAGCTCTCATTGAGATAGAAGGCAAGATACGATCAAGGAAATGATTTTAGGTGATGCAAATTAAAAGGAGATTTTTATCTAACTCCACATACGATTCAAAGAATAATTTTGTTGTAGGAAACATGTTTTCATTCACAGAACTGAGCATAAACTCTTTTTAAAAATCCAGCCTGCATTCAAGAAACTGTATTTCAGCTTTCTATTAAGAATCAAACAATTAAATCTAGATTTTAATAATTACCGGTAAAGTTATGCAAAATAACAACAAAACATGAAGCTATCTTTCAAAAATCTTTTACTTACTCCCTCTTAAAGCATAACTTTCCCAGAACTTGTAAATCGTTTATTTTATCAAATTAAAGGATACTCAATTCGAAGATTGATATTCAGTTCAAAATAAAGAACGATAATACTTTTCTTTTGGGACGGACCCATCAGTTTTAATTCCATCCCTTTAATGTGGTTACTACATTTTACATTTTATCTCTCAATCTCATTTATTGGTTTCTTTATTTTCCAATATCTTCCTTAGTAAAATCTCCTGTAGCAATAGCTTAATCAAATCAGAAGAGCTTGCACCAGCAATTTCATTTACTCTTCAAACCTTACTTCAGAACCAAACAGTAATCAAATATGAAAAACAAATCTTTTCAATGCAGCATTTAGCATGCTTTCATCACAAGACTTTGAGTTTTTCCTGAGTCCTTCAGCTTGAAATACTAATTTCTTAATATTTTCTAAAAATTTTGGTCTATCTCCTCCAAAAGATCTTTTAAAGAAAGCGTTGTTGAATATGCAATTGCACTTTAAACACTTCTTAATTTTATTCATAAGATAATCAAATACATTCTTTAATTTTCTGCAGTATTTAATAGGGTAACCTAGAATTGTTCTTTAAAGAAACAACCAATCGTTTAAGGATATTCCACAGATGTAACCATTGATCTTAATAATTACAATTCAAATAAAAAACTTAGGAAGGAGCAGCTGAAGAGAGCATTAGAAGCATAGTATTAAGAGGATATTTCCGAGAAGACTTAATAACTAGCGTAAATACAAAAATATTAATAATAATTTTAAATAAACTCAAGATCTAAATCTTGTTATGCTTTGTTATTTTTAATAATTAGGAATGACGCAGCTGATAGGATTCACTAAGTTGTCTTAGAATCGGAGAAACTCCAAGAATAGTTTAAAATCTCTGAAACAAAAGCAAAATAAGCTGGAGATAAAGCAAAATAAGCTTAAAATAAAGCTATTAGATTAGAATAACAATTAGCTGCATTAGAGTAAGCTTAAAAAGATAAGTAGATTACATAACAATAGTAATCATAACATATAAAAGAATATCCTTAAGGAAAGCAGTAAACTAGCTTTTTAACTACTAAATCTAGTAAGATATCTCCTTAAGTGCAGTAGTAATAGGGAACATCTAATTCTGTATAACTTTCACAATAACGATAAAGCTAATAGTAGATCTCTTAACCTTCTAATATATAAAGTACATACTCAAGTAACCCAAACGCTTCAGCATCTACTCGTGTTAATGAGTTAGAAGCACAAATGTAATGGCTACTCGAGGAGAACACGAAGTTAGCTTAGAAATAAGAAATACTCATGGAAGATATGATAGCTAAATTAAATAACTCAAAAATTACTAATATATCGTAGCTGAGAGCGTTCGTGGACTCTTAAGTTATCGAAAAGACTGCTTAGAGTTCTATTAAAATATCACATATTGCATTGTTCTGCAAGACACCTAGATTGTACTCATGTCCGTTCCTCGAAACGAAACAAGGGTATTGTCAGTTTTTAATATATTTTCTAATCTTCTCATCCCATTTGTTGTTGTATTGATTAGTCGCTTAGTACTGTTAGCTAAGCAAAG